>OFFW01002165.1_pt1 | contig 11037 bp, 10 predicted proteins | sample 1521501 | NCBI WGS metagenome assembly OFFW01 (sample SAMEA3504107, study PRJEB24116) | mouse gut metagenome | biome: mouse gut; feature: mouse-associated habitat; material: faeces | place: Denmark | collected 2011
TGATGCTGCCCACGCTGATCCTCTACATCTGCGTGCAGAAGAAGCTGACCCAGGGCATGACCGTGGGCGGATTGAAGGGATAACCCGCTGAAATTTTCGTTGGATACCTTTCTTTGACAGAAAGAATGGATACTTGCACAAGGAGGCAGATCCACATGCAATTTTGGAAAGAACACACCGCGCTGCGGATGGTCCTGATGCTGCTCACCTTTGTTCTGGGACTGTTCCTGCTGATCTACGGCTGGCGGCAGACCGGGCAGATGGGCGGCCTGCTGCTGATGCTGGCCGGGCTGGCCCTGCTGCTGGGGACCCTGGCCCTGTACAACAAGCCCTTCGAGGACCCGAAAAAGCGCTGAAAGGGAAGCATTTATGGAAAATCAACAGTTTGGACGGGTGACCATCCCCACGGACGTGGACGTGGTCCCCGAGACCCTGGAGCTGGTGCGGCGCTGGGGCGCGGACGCCATCCGGGACTGCGACGGCACCGACTTTCCCCAGGAGCTCAAGAGCGTGGACGCCAAGGTCTACTCCACCTACTACACCACCCGCAAGGACAACGCCTGGGCCAGGGCCAATCCGGACGAGGTGCAGCAGTGCTATATCATGACCGGGTTCCACACCGCCTCCGGCGGGCCCCTTGCCATCCCCCTCATGCAGGGCATCAGCCGGGAGCTGATGGAGCCCAATACCCGGGACGACATCCGCCGCTGGTGGGAGGTCATGGACCGCACCGCCGGCGAGCCCCTGTCAGCGGACCTGTGGCGGTATGACCAGGAGGCGGGGTGCGTGGTCATCGGCGCGCCGGAGCCCTTCCACGACTACACGGTGAGCTTTCTGGCCTACCTCATCTGGGACCCGGTCCACATGTACAACGCCGTTACCAACGGCTGGAAGGACTTTGAGCACCAGATCACCTTTGACGTGCGCCAGCCCAAGACCCACAAGTTCACCATGGAGCGGCTGCGGAGGTTCATCGCGGACCACCCCTACGTGGACGTGATCCGCTACACCACCTTCTTCCACCAGTTCACCCTCATCTTTGACGAGCTGAAGCGGGAGAAGTACGTGGACTGGTACGGCTACTCCGCCAGCGTGTCCCCCTACATTCTGGAGCAGTTTGAAAAAGAGGTTGGCTACCGGTTCCGCCCCGAGTTCATCATCGACCAGGGCTACTACAACAACCAGTACCGGGCGCCCTCCAAGGAGTTCAAGGACTTCATGGCCTTCCAGCGCCGGGAGGTAGCGAAGCTGGCCAAGGAGATGGTGGACATCACCCACGAGCTGGGCAAGGAGGCCATGATGTTCCTGGGGGACCACTTCATCGGCACCGAACCCTACATGCCGGAGTTCGCCTCCATCGGCCTGGACGCGGTGGTGGGCAGCGTGGGCAACGGCTCCACCCTGCGCCTCATCTCCGACATCCCCGGGGTGAAGTACACCGAGGGCCGGTTCCTGCCCTACTTCTTCCCCGACACCTTCCACGAGGGGGGCGACCCCGTCCGGGAGGCCAAGGAGAACTGGGTCACCGCCCGCCGGGCCATCCTGCGCAAGCCCATCGACCGCATCGGCTACGGCGGCTACCTGAAGCTGGCCTGCCAGTTCCCGGAGTTCATCGACTACGTGGAGAGCGTGTGCAAGGAGTTCCGGGAGCTCTACGCCAACATCGACGGCGCGAAGCCCTACTGCGTGAAGCGGGTGGCGGTGCTCAACAGCTGGGGCAGGGCCCGCTCCTGGGGCTGCCACATGGTCCACCATGCCCTCTACCAAAAGCAGAACTACTCCTACGCCGGGGTCATTGAGGCCCTCTCCGGCGCCCCCTTCGACGTGCGCTTTCTCAGCTTTGACGACCTGCTGGACGACCCCCACGCCCTGGATGACGTGGATGTGCTGCTGAACATCGGGGACGGGGACACCGCCCACACCGGCGGCGCCATCTGGGAAGAACCGGCCATCTCCGCTGCCCTGAAAAAGTTTGTCTGGAAGGGTGGCGGCCTCATCGGGGTTGGGGAGCCCACCGGCCACCAGTACCAGGGACGGTATTTCCAGCTGGCCCAGGTGCTGGGTGTGGAGAAGGAAACCGGCCTCACCCTGGGATACGACAAGTACAACTGGGAGGAGCACCCAGAGCACTTCATCCTGGAGGACCAGAATGGTGCGGTGGACTTCGGCGAGGGGAAGAAGAGCATCTACGCCTTGGAAGGGAGCCAGGTGCTGGTGCAGCGGGAAAAGGAGGTGCAACTGGCGGTCAATGCCTTCGGCGCCGGCCGGGGGGTCTATCTCTCCGGGCTGCCCTACTCCTTCCGGAACAGCCGCCTGCTCCTGCGGGCCATCCTCTGGGCGGCCCACAGGGAGGAGCGCTTGGAGCGCTGGTTCTCCACCAACTGCTGCGTGGACGTCCACGCCTACCCGGAGGCGGGCCGCTTCTGTGTTGTAAACAACACCTACGCCCCCCAGAACACCACTGTCTACCGGGGGGATGGCTCCAGCTTCCAGCTGGAATTGATCCCAAACGAGATCCGCTGGTATACCGTATAGACGGGAAAACACCCCTGGGTAGATACCCAGGGGTGCTGTATTTTCGCCCTGTTTTTACCCCTTCAGATAAGGCAGGGGATTTGTGTGCTTACCGTTGATGCGCACCTCAAAGTGGAGGTGGGGGCCGGTGGACCAACCGGTGCTGCCCACATTGCCGATGTTTTCTCCCTTCTCCACATAGTCCCCCACGCTGACGTTGACGCTGCTTAGATGGGCATAGAGGGTGGAGTAGCCGCCGCCGTGGTCAACAATGATGTATTTTCCGTAGCTCTTATTGGGGATATAGGTGGTCTTTGTAAAGATAACATTGCCGGCATTGGCCGCCACCACACTTTTGCCGTTGACATTCTTGCCGGTGAAGTCCACCCCGGTGTGGAAATCGCTGCCGTTAAAGCGCCAGCCGTAATAGGAGCTGATGCTGGCATACCCTGGCACCGGAAGCATAAAGGTGCCCCCCACGAACTCGCTCATAGCCTCCATCTCGGCGTAGATGCGGTCAATCTCCTCCTGGGTCTCCTTCATCTCCTTCTGTTTGGCGGCGATATCTGCCAAAAACTCCTTCTCCATCTGCTCGATGCTTTGTATTTCCGCCACAGTGGCGCTGAGCTTTGCGTCCAGCTGGCGGCGGGTCTCCTCCGCCTCCGCCTTGGTGTCCGCCAGCTCCTCCTGGTCAGCCTCCAGGGCCGCCTTGGCCTCTTCCACCGCGGCCTTGGCGGCCTCCACATTGGCCAGGGTCTGCTCCAGATCCGTTTGGATGTCCTGGTCGTGCTGGGCAACCCGCTTCAGGTATTCGCTGGTGGTGAGGAAGTCCCCAAAGCTCTCCGCACCTAGCAGCAGGGAGAGGGAGGAAACATGCTCGGACATATACATAGCCCGCATCCGGCGCTTGAAGAGGTCGTAGGTTTCGGCGATGTCATCCTCCAGGTTAAAAATCTCCTCTTCCTTTTCCTCAATCTCCAATTCCAGGTCGGCAATCTTTTTCTCCAGGGCGGTGATCTTTTCCTCCAGCAGGCTGATCTGCTGCTTCATAATATTGATCTCCTGGGTGGTCTTCGCCTTGATAGCCTCCTGCTTCGCCTTTTCTGTTTTGGCGGCGTCCACCTTTGCCTGGAGGGCCTGCTCCTCCTTCTTCAGCTGGTCCAGCCGGTCGTTGAGGTCCTTGATTTCCTCATCCTCGCCAAAGGCCACAGCGGAAAAGCAAAGCAGCATCCCCACACACAGGAGCAGGGCAAGCAGCCGCCTGAAAAACGATTTCATAGTCCTATCCACATTCTTTCCCCTTTACACGATTCTGGCGCGTCGTCCATCTTCGCTACAAAACACGGCTGCGGCAATCACACCTTCAGGTACCGCCCCACGAAGAACAGCGCTCCCGCTATCCCGAAGGCGGCCCCGGCTCCGCAAAAGCCCCCCAGCATCCGGCAGGCGATATCCTCAAAATGGATAAGGTTTTGGTAGGCCAGCTGGAGCCAGGAGGAGGTTGCGGTGCTCATCCAATCCATCAGGTAGTAATACCCCACCCACAGCAGGCCAAAGGCCAGCAGGGCGGAGCAAAGGCCAATAATCACCCCTTCCACCAAAAAGGGCAGGCGGATAAAGGAATCGGTGGCCCCCACATACTTCATAATGCTAATTTCCCGCCGGCGGTTGAAGATGGTGAGCTTGATGGTGTTGCTGACAATCAGAACGGACACCGCCCCCAGGATGGTTACAATAGCCAGTCCCCCTAAATTTACCGCCTTCTTCACCCCCACCATGGTGGCGGCCATATCGGTGGGGGAATTGACGTCCAGCACCAGGTCCAGGGCCTGAATCTTTTCCACTGTACTGCTGAGAAACTCCAGGTCCTTCACCTTGACATAATAGGTAGCCGGAAGGGGATTGTCCTCCCGGAGAGCATCCATCAGGTAAGCGGAGCTGCCCAGGCGCTCCATCTGGCCCTCCAGCGCCTCTGCGCGGGAGATATACCGCACCGAAGAGACATTCTCAATGGCGGACAGTGTCGCCCCAAGGCCCTCTGCCTCGCTTTCATCCGCCTCGTCCACCACAAAGACCACCACGTCGTTCTGGCTTTCTATGTAGCCCATAACGGCATCGGCGTTCAGGGAAAAGAGCACCGCCGCCCCGATGAGAAGCATACAGGCCACCAGCACCCCAATGGAGGCGATGGACATCTGGCGGTTGGCCCGGATGTTTCTGGCCCCTTCCCCAACGAGATATTTCACGCTTCCCAGGCTCATTGCGGCTTTCCCCCTTTATCCAGTATGACGCGGCCCTTTTCAATGCCGATGACCCGGTGGTCAAAGTGGGACACCAGCCCATGCTCGTGGGTCACCATGACGATGGTGGTGCCGCACCGGTTGATTTCGTTCAGCAGCTCCACAATCTCATAGGACAGCTCCGGGTCGATATTGCCGGTGGGCTCGTCTGCGATGATGAGGGCAGGGTTATTCACCAGGGCGCGGGCTAAGGCCACCCGCTGCTGCTCCCCACCGCTAATCTCCGGCGGGTAGCTGCGGGCCTTCTTGGCCAGGCCCAGCAAATCGAGGATGTAGGGCACCCGGCGGCGTATATATTTGCTGGAGACATTGGTCACCTGAAGGGCAAAGGCAACGTTCTCATAAACAGTCATGGTAGGGATGAGGCGGAAATCCTGAAACACCACTCCGATGGTCCGGCGAAAGGCGGGGATATGCCGGCGTTTCATGGTGCAGAGGTTGTATCCGTTCACCAGGACGGTACCCTTGGTGGGGGTCTCCTCCCGCAGGAGCATCTTGATGAGGGTGCTCTTTCCCGCCCCGGAGGGACCTACAATAAAAACGAACTCCCCTTTTTCCACATGGAGGGATACATGATGGAGGGCATGGGTACCGCTCTCGTAGGTCTTTGAGACATCCTTGAAGGTTATGATGGCCTCCACACCTCCTTATCACAGGCCTTTCTCTACTCCAAAACAGCGTCCCCCGGATATTCCTTCTGGAGAAGCATCCGCAGGAGCGCTGTCTTTCCCTGTAAGCTCTATTCTACAGCTCGTAAAGGGCTCTGTCAATATTTCACCGGGTTCGCGGTGAGGTACTTCTTCACCATCAGCGCCACCTTAAAGACAATAGCATGGTCGAACTCCCGCAGGTCCAGGCCGGTGAGCTTCTTTATCTTTTCCAGCCGGTAAACCAGGGTATTCCGGTGGACAAAGAGCTTCCGGCTGGTCTCCGAGACGTTTAGGTTGTTCTCAAAGAACTTTTGGATGGTAAAGAGGGTCTCCTGGTCCAGGCTCTCGATGGAACCTTTCTTAAAGACCTCCTTGAGGAACATTTCGCAAAGGGTGGTGGGAAGCTGGTAGATAATACGGGCGATGCCCAGATTGTCGTAGCTGACGATGAGCTTTTCGGTATCGAAGACCTTCCCCACCTCCAGGGCGGCCTGGGCCTCCCGGAAGGAGCGGGCTAAATCCTTGATGCCGGTGACCACCGTGCCGATGCCCACCACCACCTTGGTGTAAAACTCGCTCCCCAGGGTGTCCACAATGGAGCGGGCCAGCTTCTCCAGGTCCTTTGTCTCGATGCCGCTTTTAATCTCCTTCACCAAAACGATATCGCTTTCGCTGATGTTGAAGACAAAATCCTTCTGCTTATCGGGGAAGAGGTTCTGAATCACATCAAAGGCGGAGATATCGTTTGCGGAGACGATGCGGATAAGGAGCACCACCCGGCTTACCTCGGAGCTGAAGTGCAGCTCTCGGGCCTTGACAAAGATATCTCCAGGGAGGATATTATCCAAAATGACATTTTTGATAAAATTGCTGCGGTCATATTTTTCGTCGTAATACTGCTTGATATTTTGCAGGGAGATGGTGAGCACCCCGCAGATTTTGGCCGCCAGGTCATCGGTGCCGGAGACAAAAACGGCGTACTCCGCCCGCATTTTGGAGCCAAAGGGCTTATAGGTGACCCCATCCCGGATAAACAGGTCGTTGTTCTCCCCCAGGTCGATAGCCAGGAAATCATTGGGCTCCCCGATCTTGGTCAAATCGCTGCAAGCGATAATGGTGGCATTTTCGTCCACCACGCCAATGGTACGGTTGATGGTATCCCGCATCTGGTATACAAGCCCCTGGAACAGTCGGTTCGACATAATGCTACCCCTCTTTTCATGCTGCTTGTGTCGCTTTCAGATTTTGCACTGTTTTTATTGTACAATTTTTTTTGTGCAATTGCAACATATTTCTTTTAGGAAATTCTTCTTATCCGAAAAAAGATTGGAGAATTTGCCTACAGAAAGGGAAAAAAAACCACAAGAAGCACAAATCGGTCCCCTTGCCCGCGGAAAAGGCCCAAAAAATCACCAAAGGCCAAAGAAGGACGCTCCATCCGGCGTCTGGCGCTCCTGGAGAAGCTCCGCCTCCAGGGGGCTTAGCTCCCGGCACTGGCCCGGCGCAAGGTTTTTATCCAGGGCCAGCGCCCCCATGGAGATACGCTGCAGCTCCATCACCTTGGCCCCATAAAAGGCGAACATCCGTTTAATCTGATGGTACATCCCCTCCCGAAGGGTGACCTGGGCCAGGTCCAAATCCAGTGCCACCAACTCCGCCGGGAGGGTGGTACCATCCTCCCCCAGGGGGATGCCTTTGGAAAAGCCTTCCGCCATTTCGGTGGTAAGGAAGCTGTCCAGCCGGGCCAGGTACACCTTGGGGACGTGGCTTTTGGGGGCCAGAATGCGGTGGGCCAGCTCCCCGTCATCGGTGATGATGACAAGGCCGGTGGTGTCCTTGTCCAGCCTCCCGGCGGGGAACAGACCCTGCCGCCGCAGCTCTGGCGGCACCAAATCCACCACGGTGGGGCAGTTCTCATCCCTGGCGGCGGACACCACCCCGGCGGGCTTATTCATCATCAGGTAGAGATGGCGGCGCAGAATTAGCGGTTTCCCCCCCACCTCCACCTGATCCCTGTCCCAGTGGATTTTCTGGTCTGCCTGCCTTGCCAGGAGGCCGTTCACCGTCACCTGGCCTTTGCGAATCAGCTCCTTCACGTCCTTCCGGGACCAGGTGGACTGTGCCGCCAGCACCTTGTCCAACCGCTCTGGCTTCATTCCATCGCCTCCCCTTTGCTCTACAGAAAAGGCCCCGCCGCAGGACGGGGCCTCTTTTCTCACTCTGCTTTTTTGTACCGCTCCGCCATCTCCTCCAGGGAGACCTGCTCCACCAGGGGGGCCTTGCCGAAGCTGCCAAATTCCACGATGAGGGTGCCCACCGCCTCCTTGACGCCCCGGCGGATACAATCGGTGACCGCCTCCAGCGCCGCGCTGCCCTGGGTATCCCCGTACATCACCAGGTCCATCACCGGGGTGAGGAAGGCCCTGGGGTCGAACTGGTTCTTCTTCTCCTCCAGCAGGGCATGAATCCCCCCGATGGCGCTGTCGTCTCGTAGCTCCGGGCGCTTCTGGAACAGCTCCCGCAGGTTGCGGGTGACGGCCAAGCGGATATCGGTATCCACATTGATTTTGCCGATGCCACAGGGGATGGCGGCTTTCAGCTCCGCCAGGGAGATACCATAGGCATTGGTAATCTCCCCGCCCAAACCGTTGATTTCATCCACGATATACCGGGGGACGGTGGAGGAGCCGTGGGAGACCAGCACCCCGAAGATGCCTTCGTGCATCAGGCATTCCCGGATGGCAATGGGAATCTCCCGGCGCAGCTTTACATCCTTCCCCTTACTGGCCCCATGCATGGTGCCGTAGCTGATGGCCAGGCAATCCACACCGGTTTTTTTGAAGAATTCCACCGCGTCCATGGGATTGGTGTAGGTGCTCCCAGCGCTAAAGACGTGGTCTTCCACGCCGGCCAGCACCCCCAGCTCTCCCTCCACCGTTACACCGCGGGGGTGGGCGTACTTCACCACCTCGCGGGTCAGCTCGATGTTATCCTGGAAGGGAAGGCTGCTGCCGTCAATCATAACGCTGGTGTATCCCCCCGCGATGGCGGCCTTGACGCTGTCCATATCCCGGCCGTGGTCCAGGTGAAGCACCACCGGCACCGGGCTGTTCTCCCCGAATTTCTTGACTGCGTCCCCGATGTTTTTGGCTCCCCGAATCTTATCCTCCAAAGTGGCGTTCATAAAATCGGTACGCCCCCCCATGAAACCGTTTGCCAGGTCCGCCCCCTGCAAAATAGCGGCAGAGCGGAACATCTCATGGACCTCGATGGCGGCCTGGGCCTGGGCGACCGCGTTGACATTAAAAGCTCCCTGGGCGTAACCGTACTTGGCGGTAGCCTCCAGCAGAGGCCGAAGTGGAACCAGTGGCATGGTGTTTTCCTCCTTTTTGATGATACAGACAGGATTGTTACGATAGAATTGTTTTTGGCGTGTCTCAAAAAAACACCGGGGTGTTTTCGAGTGGTAGTCCGTTTGCTTTTCATCTATCTGTAAAAAACTAGGTCGCTTTTCTTTTTGCATCTTTTTCTTTTCTCGTGAAAAGAAAAAGATGTGGGGGCTGGGGCAACGCCCCAGAATCGCTTACGCTTTGTACACCACCTTGCCCCCCGCGATGGTGGCGTCCACTGTGAGGTCCTCCCCAAGCAGCACCAGGTCGGCATCCATGCCGGGGGCGATGGCGCCCTTCTGCTCCGAAAGGCCCAGCAGTTGGGCGGGGTTTCGGGTGAGGAGGGGCAGAAGCTGCTCCACCGGCAGACCGGTAAAGGCGACGAGATTTTTCAGGGCGTTTATGAGGGTAAGGGTACTTCCGGCGCGGGTTCCATTGGGGAGCTTGGCGTCCCCGTCCTGGACGATAACGTCGTTAACCCCCAGCTTATAGGGTCCATCGGGGAGGCCCGCCGCCATGATGCTATCGGTGATAGCCACTACCCGCTCCAGCCCCTTGGTTTTCAAAATCAGGCGGACGGTGCCGGGGTGGAGGTGCCGTCCGTCGCAAATCACCTCGCAGAAGACCCGGTCATCCTCCAGCACCGCCCCCCAGATGGCCGGCTCGTGCTGGTGCAGCAGACGCATGGCGTTGCCGGTATGGGTGGCGGCTTTGGCCCCGGCAGCGATAGCCCGGCGGCTGATTTCATAATCCGCGCCGGAATGGCCGATGGCGACCGTCACCTCTCCGGAGACCTCCTCTATCATCTCCACCACCCCAGGGACCTCCGGGGAAACGGTGACATACCGCACCGCCCCCTCCCCTGCCCCCAGGTACTCCCGCAGCAGGGCGGCGTTCCCGGTTTGGAGCAGTTCTTCCGGCATAGCCCCTTTATACGAGCTAGCCAGAAAGGGGCCTTCCAGGTGGACCCCCAGCAGCGGGGCGCCCTCCGGGTGCTCCATGGCCTTTTTTACCTCCCCGATGCACCACAGGGTCTGCTCCCTGGTATCAGTGAGGACGCTAGCCAGCCAACCGGTGACCCCCTGGGAGGCGAAGAACCGCCCAATCTTCCCCAGCTCCTGGGCGCTGGCGGCGTTGACATCCACCCCGGCGGCTCCATGGGTATGGATATCCATAAAACCGGGGACGAGACGCCGGCCTGTCCCGTCCAGCCGGGGCGTCCCCTCCGGAGCGTCGATGTCAGGAGCAATTTTGGCAATCTTCCCCTCCTGGCAAAGGATCTCCCCAGGGGTGAAAACTCCATCCCGGTAGATGCGGACATTTTGAATCAGCAAATTATTCATAGCAGCGCTCCCCCGTCAGTAGGCGGCCTTGGCGGCGTTGGCGTTGGAGAGAATCTTGGCGTCGGGGTGGTTTTGCAGCAGCGTGACAGGGAATTCCGCAGTCACCGGACCATAGGCTGCCCGGCGCACCACCGCCCGGTGCCAATCCCGGAACACCCCCAGGCGGACCTTTTTGGCCCCCAAAATCTGGGCCATGCCGATGGTGACACACCGACGGGGCATGGCTCCGATGGCTCCCCCCAGGTCCCCGATGGCGTTGGCGGTGATGGTCTCCCGCGAGATATCCAGGGTCCGCACCGAAAGGGCGGCAAACTCCACCGGGGTCAGCTCCGGCTGGGGCTCATTAAAGGCCAGATGCCCATTGATACCGATGCCGCCAAAGGCCACATCCACCCCGCCCAGCTCCTGAATGAGGGCGGGGATTCTTTCCAGGTTCTCCGGGTCAGGGAAGACCCGCTGCTCCGGGGTGAAGGGGGCCTCCTGGGCAATCTTCACAATGCTCTTGTGGAGGGTGCCGAAGTAGGCCCCGGAGGCCAGGCCGATGAGCCGGTACCCCGCCAGGTCCGGGGGCTCCTCCCGGATGACGTCCACCAGGCGGGCGCCTATCTTTTTGGCCATCCGCTCCGCCACCTTTTTGGTGTTGCCGTGGTGGGGGGAGGCGTAGAGGATGAGGCTTTTCATAATATACCGCTCCTTTCCCGTTTAAAAAGGGCGGAGATGTACCCCGACGATACACCTCCGCCAAACAATTACAGAATCAGCAGCTCCTTAGGGCTGTGGGTCAGGTCCTGGCAGCCCTCCGGGGTGATGAGGACGATATCCTCGATGCGGCAGCCGAACC
>OFFW01002184.1_pt1 | contig 10965 bp, 8 predicted proteins | sample 1521501 | NCBI WGS metagenome assembly OFFW01 (sample SAMEA3504107, study PRJEB24116) | mouse gut metagenome | biome: mouse gut; feature: mouse-associated habitat; material: faeces | place: Denmark | collected 2011
GTTCTTAGCCGAGTTAGGCGCAGGAGTAGTCGCAAAAGCACTAGTTTCATATCCAGCTTTCTCATAAATTGCGAGAATATCAACTAAATCACTTCGCAATGTTTCACGGCCTGAGGTAGGATTATAAATTATCCGAGCACGTTTTCGCACGGTCATCCCTCCCTACTCTATTTAGCCTTCAAAGACTTCATCAATAATTGAGTAACAACTTGTGGGTTAGCCTTACCACGCGTTTGCTTCATGATTTGACCCATTAAGTAGCCGACAGCCCGGTCTTTACCATTCTTAAAGTCTTCAATTGATTGTTCGTTGTTATCAAGAACTTCATCAACGATTGGCTGTAGTTGCGCAGGATCAGATAACTGAACAAGACCGTGTTCCTTTGCGTAAGCATTTGGTTCTTCACCATCTAAGATTCCCTTGAAGACCTTCTTAGCCATCTTAGAAGAAATTGTTCCGTCTTCAATCAACTTCACCATACCGGCAAGGTTAGCTGGAGTAAGCTTGGTATCTTGTAAGTCAACTTGCTTATCGTTCAAGTATGAGTTTACATCGTTCATTAAGTAGTTGGCTACCCGCTTAGGATCGCCACCGTCCTTAACAGCCTCTTCAAAGAAATCAGACATTTCCTTAGTCTGGGTAAGAACCATGGCATCGTAATCAGTTAAGCCAAGGTCCTTAACATAGTGCTCACGACGCTCACCGGGCATTTCTGGCATTTCGCTTTCAATTTCACTAATCCATTCATCGCTAACGTTTACTGGTGGCAAGTCTGGTTCTGGGAAGTAACGGTAATCATCAGAACCTTCCTTTGTCCGCATCAGAATAGTCTCACCAGTCGCTTCATCATAACGACGCGTTTCCTGACCAATGTGTCCACCAGCCATCAATACTTTTTGATGCCGTTTTTCTTCAAATGCGAGGGCCTTCCGAACATAGTTAAAGGAGTTGATGTTCTTCATTTCCACCTTGGCGCCCAATTCCTTCTGCCCGTGGGGACGCAGGGAAATATTCACATCGCACCGCATCTGGCCCTTTTCCATGTCCGCGTCGGAGATATCCCCGTAATTCAAAATCTGCTGGAGGGACTTGAGGTAGGCGTAGGCTTCTTCCGGGGTGTCGATGTCCGGCTCGGAAACGATTTCCATCAGGGCGGACCCCGCGCGGTTGTAGTCGATCAGGGAATAATTGGCATGATGGGTAATCTTCGCCGCGTCTTCTTCCAGATGGATGCGGGTCAGCTTCACGGTGCGGAAAGGGGGGATGCCGGCTTTGATCACGTCATTCGGATAGGACCAGGGGTACAGGGGCACTTCCCCTCCCAGGCACAGCGGAAGATCCAGCTGGGAGGTCTGGTAATTTTTAGCCATGTCCGGATAGAAATAATTTTTGCGGTCCCATTGGGAAATCTCCGGGCTGGAGCATCCCAGCATCAGGCCGGTCAGCAGCGTGCGTTCAATGGCGAACTCATTCAGGACGGGCAGGGCGCCCGGCAGCCCCAGGCAGGTGGGGCACACGCGCGTATTGGGTTCAAAGCCAAAGCCGGTCTCGCAGGAGCAGAACATTTTGCTCTTTGTCTTGATCTGGCAGTGGACTTCCAGGCCAATGGTCACGATGTAATCTGAAATTGCCATAAATTCGGAACGCTTGAAGATCGCGGAAACTGTACGGAACCCTTTTCCCCCTGTCCAGTAAAAAGGCCTGCGGGGGAGAGCGGAGGGTTTTCAGTCTAAGAATGATGATTGATTTGGAGGGAGGCTGATTTTTGTGGTGGAAGTGGGGAGGCGTTTAAGTTCTTCTCTGTCCCGGTAGATGCCGGCGTGCTTTTCTTCCGTCAGGAAGGCTGTGTCCCTGGGCAAATCAAGCCAGTAAAGGGGGCCGGATATTCCTTCAAAACGATGTAGATTTGGAGGAGAACAAGATGAACTGCCGATTTCCGGCCTGTCGCTCTGGTGATTCCTTCCATGTCACGGAGCTTTCCACTCTACCTCCTCCGCTCTTTTTATAAAATGCCCAGTTCCTTAAGCTGCTGGATGGGGTGTTCCGGCCAGAGCTTGTTGGCGATGGGGCTGGCGGGGCTTGGGTGGAGCAACGTGCCGATGGTGAAGCTTTTGCCGGGGAGCCGGGAGGCGGCGTCCCGCAGCTTCTGCGTGGCGTAGGCACCCACACCCACCAGCGTGTGGGGATTCAGGATGGTGATGAGGGAAAGCAGGTGTTCCATGCATACTGCGTCCACGGCGGCGCGCTGTTCCGCCGGCAGTTTGTCCGGCGTAATGTTGGCTCCGGTGGCTCCCATCCAGATCAGCGGACAGTAATTGGCCACGTAATTGTGACGGAAGAAGTTTTCCGCAGTTCCGAAAGCTTCCGCGAAAAGTCCCCAGAGGCGGCGGCCGCTGACTTCCGACCTGGGGCAGCCGAAACCCTCCACGGGACGTTTGGGGTGGGTATGTTCCGGCCGCCCGACTTCTCCGCGAATGTGCAGCCAGTTGACGACGGCGTCCACTTCCCCGAAGGGGACGCCTGTCTGGGCCATGCCGAAGGGGCCGGGATTCATGCCCAGGAACAGATGGCTCTTTTCCCCGTTTCCGTAGGTGCGCACATACTGTTCATGCGGCCCCCATGCATAGGTGAGAGGGTTGTAGGTAACATGGACCGGGGATTCGAACCGGAGCTTCTCCGTGCCGTCCCGGAGGGCGGCCGTGGCTTTCAGAATGGCTGCTGCAGTGTCGTTCATGCCTCCGCATCATGAAGTGTTGCCGTTTATTGCGCCAGTAAAAACTCCGCGCTTGCATTATTTGTTCCGCCCGGTAACATTTCCCCCCGGACAAGTTAACCTTATTACTTATGAGTGGAATAGCCATTATGACATCTGGCGGTGATGCCGCCGGAATGAACCCGGCGATCAAGGCGGCAGTGGATCATGCCCGCCAGCTTGGGATGAACCCGTACGTTGTTTATGACGGCTTGGAAGGGCTGATCGATGGAAAAATCAAGGAAGCCACCCGGGAACTGACCAACGATATGATCTACAGGGGCGGAACTCTCCTCCGTTCCTCACGATCCAAGCGCTTTTTCGACTACGAATTCCGCAAGCAGGCCTACGAACATCTGAAGGAACGCAACATCGACAAGCTCATCATCATGGGCGGGGACGGTTCCTTCCGCGCCCTGAACGACTTTTTCAATGATTTTGAAGTGCCTTTTGCCGGTATTCCGGCTACGATTGACAACGACATTGCCGGAACGGACTACTGCCTGGGCGTGGATACGGCCCAGAACGTGATTCTGGATTGCATTGATTCCGTTCGTGATACGGCCCGTTCCCATCACCGCGCTTTCGTGATTGAAACGATGGGCCGGGACTGCGGCTATCTGGCGATGACCACCGCTCTTTGCAGCGCGGCGGATATCTGCATTGTCCCTGAAATTCCGTATGATCTGGAATCCATTTACAAGCGCCTCCAGCCTGTCATCAATGAGGAAGGAAGCTGCATCATTGCCGTGGTGGCGGAAGGCACCCGCGTGGCGCAGTACCTGACCCGCTGGCTGACGGAACGCGCCGGCATGGATACCCGCCTGACCGTGCTGGGCCATGTGCAGCGCGGCGGTTCCCCCACCGCCCGTGACCGCCTGATGGGCACCCGTTTTGCCACCCGCGCCGTGGAAGCTCTGAACAACGGGGACATCAACCAGATCATGGTGTATCATGACGGCCAGTACGGCTATGCCTCCCTGGATTCCGTAGCCGGGCAGCAGTACTCCGTGAACCAGGATATCATCAACCTTTGCCGGGAGCTGAGCTGCTAGCCGTCTCAGCGGTTACGGAACCCGCTTTTTCCCGCCTATGCCGCCACGTTCCCGCGGCATGGGCGGATTTGTTTTGAAAAAAAACGCCGCTGCTGTATGATGGCGCCGCATCTTTCCCTGAAAACAGTGCTATGAAAGTTATCGTTACGGGCGGCGCCGGATTCATCGGCTCCAATCTGGTCAGGCTGCTGCTGGAGCGCGGCCATGAAGTCCTGAATATTGACGCTCTGACCTATGCCGGCAACATCCATTCACTGGACGGCTCGGCGGATTCTCCGGCATACCGCTTTCTGCACGCCGACGTCCGGGACGCTTCCCTGATGCGGCGCACTTTGCGGGAGTACGCTCCGGACTGGGTGATGCACCTGGCGGCGGAATCCCATGTGGACCGTTCCATTGACGATCCGGGAAATTTTATGACCACCAACGTCATGGGCACTTTTTCCATGCTTCAGGCCGCCCTGGAATATTACCGTTCCCTGGAGGGAGAGAAAAAGGAGCGTTTCCGCTTCCACCACATTTCCACGGATGAAGTGTACGGCTCCCTGGGAAAGGAAGGCCTGTTCACGGAGTCCACGCCGTATCGCCCCCATTCCCCGTATTCCGCCAGCAAGGCCTCCAGCGACCACCTGGTGCGCGCCTGGCACGATACGTACGGGCTGCCCGTGCTGATCACCAACTGTTCCAACAATTACGGCCCTTACCAGTTCCCGGAAAAGCTGATACCCGTCGTTATCCTGAAAGCGCTGGGCGGGGAACCCATTCCTGTATACGGCAAGGGGGAAAACGTGCGGGACTGGCTGTATGTGGGGGATCACTGCGAGGCGCTGTTGACGGTCGTTTCCTGCGGAAAACCGGGGGAAACGTACAACATCGGCGGCAATAACGAGAAAACCAATCTGGAGCTGGTGGAACTGCTGTGTTCCCATCTGGATGAACTGCGGCCCCGTCCGGACGGCCGGAGCTACCGGGAGCAAATCTCCTTTGTGCAGGACAGGCCGGGCCATGACCTGCGCTATGCGATTGACGCTTCCAAAATACGGAGGGAATTGGGGTGGACTCCGCGCCAGGACCATTCTTCCGGATTCAGAAAGACCATTCAGTGGTATCTGGACCATGAGGAATGGTGGCGGGGCATCCTGTCCGGGGAATACCGCCTGGAACGTCTTGGAACCAATGGCTAGGAATTTGATATGAAGGGTATTGTTCTGGCCGGGGGAAGCGGCACGCGTCTGCATCCCGTTACGCTTTCCGTCAGCAAGCAATTGCTGCCCGTTTATGATAAGCCGATGGTTTATTATCCCATCTCCGTGCTGATGCTGGCCGGAATACGGGAAATCCTTGTTATTTCCACGCCCCGGGATCTGCCCCTGTACCGGGATTTGCTGGGGGACGGCAGCAGGTTCGGCGTTTCCTTTAAATACAGGGAACAACCCAGGCCGGAGGGGCTGGCTCAGGCTTTTATTATTGGAGAGGAGTTCATAGGAAAGGATTCCGTTGCCCTGGTGCTGGGGGACAATATTTTTTACGGGCGCGGCCTGACGGAGAAGCTGAGGAGGGCCGCCGAACTGACGAGCGGAGCGACCATTTTCGGTTACCAGGTGCATGACCCGCAGCGTTTCGGGGTAGTGGAATTCAATGAGGAGGGGAAGGCGGTTTCCATTGAGGAAAAACCGCCCAGGCCCAAATCGGATATTGCGGTGACGGGCCTCTATTTTTACGACAACCGGGTGGTGGAGATAGCCAAACGGATTCCCAAGTCTTCCCGCGGCGAGTTGGAAATCACCTCTGTGAATCAGGAATACCTGAAGCAGGGCCTGTTGCGCGTGGAAAAACTGGCGCGCGGCTATACGTGGCTGGATACGGGCACGCACGATACCCTTCTGGAGGCTTCCATGTTCGTTCGTACTCTGGAGCATCACCAGGGGTTCAAGGTAGCCTGCCTGGAGGAGATAGCCTTTAATAACGGCTGGATTTCCCAGGAAACGCTGCGCTCCCAGGCCGGAGCCATGAATAATAACGGTTATGGCCGTTATCTGGATGAATTGGTGAAATAGGGCTGTCTGCCGTCGGCGTGGAAACGGGAGGGGGGGCCTGCGAACCCGCGGCTTTCCGGGGTGGGGCGGGTTGCTTTCCATACGGATTCCGTTCCACCGGCGGAAATTTCCGGACGGCTTTTTGCGCAAAGCCGTAAAAGCCTTTCATGCCGGGGAATGAGGGTGCTCTTCCGGCAGGCCGGTAAAAACGGAGGGGAGGAAAGTCAGGGACGGTTGCCCGGCATGGAAGGATCAATCGGTTCCGGCATGGATGCTATGGACATGACCTCTTTAAACAGGCGCTGCGCCAGAATAGCGGAAAGGGCCGCCAGCATGATTTCCAGGCCGCAGGACAGAAGAACGGCCAGCCATGCAACAGGCGCTGCCAGGGAGGGAACTGCGGTGGACAGGAACTGACGCAACAGGACGGCAAGAAAAAACAGGGCGCTCTGCAAACCGCAGCCTGCCGCTGCGATGCCCCAGGCCAGGAATAATCTCCTGCCTGCGGCACCGTATCCCGCCGTATAAGGGAAGGAAAAGAAAGAAGTGACGGCCGACAGAAGGAGGACGGCCTCCCAAACCCTGTCCATTTCCGTATATTGCGATGGGACGGGCATGCCCGCAAACGGAATGAGGAGGGCGTACAGGGCGGGCAGGAAGGCCAGCATGCTCAGATTTCTTGTTATTCTGCTTCCGCGGGAGGCCAGCAGAACTCTGACGCCCCAGAACATGAGGAAGGACAGGGAAAGGATGGAGAGCAGTTCCGCCCCTGTTCCCAAAAGCAGGAAGGGCGCGGCTGTCCGGGGAGAGCGGAGGAAAAAAGGCATGAACAGATGGATGAGGACTGCCGCTGCTGCGCCCGTGCCGAAAAGAACGGAGCAGACTTTGATGAAAGCCCTGGCTGCCGGGTAAATCATCCAGTTCATGGCGAAGAGAAGAGAGTAGAGGGGATGGGAAAAAGGAAAAGGACCGCTCCCTTTGCGGAAGCGGTCCTGAGGGGTTAACGTGAATTCATGGATGCCAATGCGAATGACGGCATGCGGAATTACTTATACTGGGCCCAGTCGACATTCTTCATGTCTCCGCTTCTGGCCAGTTCGGCGTGCATGCCCAAAGCGGCCCTGATGGATTGCGGTGTCTGGGCTTTGCCGTCGGACAGCTTCAGGTAATCCCAGAGGATGTTTTTGTAATCCGGGTGGACGCAGTTTTCAATAATGGTCTGGGCCCGTTCTTTCGGGCTCTTGCCGCGCAGGTCCGCGACCCCCTGCTCGGTAATAATGATATTGACGTCATGTTCCGTATGGTCATGGTGGGAAACCATGGGGACGATGGCGCTGATCTTGCCGTCCTTGGCAACGGACGGGCAGGTGAAAATGGAGATGTAGGCGTTGCGCGTGAAGTCGCCGGACCCGCCGATGCCGTTCATCATCTTCGTGCCGCCAATGTGCGTGGAGTTGACGTTCCCGTAAATGTCGGCTTCAATGGCGGTGTTGATGGAGATGACGCCGAGACGGCGGATAACTTCCGGGCTGTTGGATATTTCCGAGGGACGGAGCACCAGTTTGTCGCGGAAAAAGTCCATATCCCTGTAAATGCCTTCCAGGCAGTCGTTCGTCACGGTCAGGGAGCAGGCGCTGCCGAATTTCACGCGGCCCTCCCGAATCAGGCCGATGACGGAATTCTGGATGACTTCCGTGTACATCTCGAACGCGGGAATCGTCTTGTCGCGGCCCAGGGCGCCCAGCACCGCGTTTGCGATGTTTCCTACGCCGGACTGGAGAGGCAGGAACGTGGAGGGAATGATGCCCCGTTTCATGTCGGCAGCCAGGAAATCGGCCACGTTCTGCCCGATTTTATCGGTCAGGGGATCCGCTGCGGCGAAGGAACGGGCTTCATCCGGCCAGTTGGTTTCCACAACGCCCACAATCTTTTTCGGGTCAACCTGGATGTACGGCTTGCCGATGCGGTCGCTGGGTTTGAAGATGGAGATTTCGCGGCGGTAGGGAGGATCCAGGGGTTCGTAAACGTCGTGCAGGCCCATGGCGCTCTTGCTGTGGGCGGCGTTTAATTCCACGATAATTTTGTCTGCCAGGCGGCAGATGGTGGGAGCGATCCCGCCCGCGGCCGTCAGGTAAATTTTGCCGTCGGCCGTGACTTCACAGGCTTCAATAATGGCGATGTCCACGTTGCCCATGAACCCGTAGCGCACTTCCTGGGCCATCTGGGATAAATGGATGTCATTATAGGCGATTTCCCCGTTGTTCACCGCCTTGCGGAAATCAACGTTGGTGGTGTAGGGAGCGCGGTAGCGGATTGCCTTGGCCCGGGAAAGGATCCCGTCGCAGGAATCGCCAGTGGAAGCACCGGTGAAGACGCTCACCTGGAAAGGGTTCCCCTTCTCATGTTCCGCTTCTGCGATTTTTGCCAGCGCAGCCGTAACGGCCTTGGCCGTTCCGGCGGGCGTGAATCCGCTCAGCCCAATATGGTGGCCATGCTTGATCAGGCTTGCTGCTTCTTCTGGTGTCAGTACCTTGTAACTCATGTCAGTGATTTTTGTTGGATGAAAAAAGAAAGAAACCCCGTGTAAAAACGGAGCGGCAGGCTCATTCTTCGAGGAGCCTGTTGATCAGGTGCGCCGGAATGGTGCGGACGGTGCCGGCCGGAAGGGATAGCACAGGATTGCCCTGATCGTCAATCCCTGTAAAAATGCCCCGGACGGTTTCGTCATCCGTAAGAATGGAAACCGGCCTTTCTCCGGCCCATGCCCGGGACAGCCCCTCCTGAAGGGCGGGGACGCCGCCGTGGGAAAAGACGGAAAGAACCTGGTTCAAATGACTGCCCAGGGAAGCCATGACGGCGTGCAGGGAAGGGCAGTCCCGAACAAGATCCGCCAGCCTTGCCGGAGGGTCCTTGATTTCCCCGGCGATGGAGGATACATCATTGAAAACATTGATGCCGATGCCGATGACGGCCATGTTCTCCGCCGGGCGTTCCACCAGTATTCCCGCCAGTTTGGATTTGCCCGCCAGCAGGTCGTTCGGCCAGCGCAGGCGCACGGAATCCAGCCCCATGCCGCGGAGCATGTTGAACAGGGCCAGCCCCGCAACCAGGGGCAAATGGCCCCAGTGCACGCCGGCCGCTGTATCCTCAGGAGCGGACAGGGGGACGGTGAAGGATGCCCACAGGCCGCCTTCCTCCCCTATCCATTTGCGGTTGAACCTGCCGCGGCCTCCTGTCTGAACGCGGCAGACGGCAATATGCCCCGGGGGGAGGGCTCGGGCCAGATCATTGGTGGAAAAAGCCTCGGCCCATTCATGATAAGTCCAGTCGCCGCATGGTCCTTCCTCCTCCGGAGGGGTGGAAAATGAGGCTGCGGAATTCATGGGACGGGCCGAGGCCGGGAGTAATTTTCAATTCTGGTTATTTCGCCAGAGTGGCGATGTAGTAACCCGCGATGACTGCGGTGCCGATCACGCCTGCAACGTTCGGACCCATGGCGTGCATGAGCAGGTAGTTGGAGGGGTCGTACTTCTGGCCCACATTGTGGGAGACGCGGGCTGCCATCGGGACGGCGGAGACGCCTGCGGACCCGATCAGGGGGTTGACCGGATTCTTGCGCCAGATGAGGTTCATAATCTTGGCGGCAATCACTCCGCCCGCTGTTGCCACGCCGAAGGCGACGATACCCAGAAGAATGATCAGCAGCGTTTCCGACTGCAGGAAGCGGTCGCCCTGCATCGTGAGCCCCACGGAGGTTCCCAGGAAGATGGTGACGATGTTGATGATTTCATTCTGGGAGGCCTGAACCAGGCGTTCCGTCACCTTGCATTCGCGCAGGAAGTTGCCAAGCATCAGCATGCCGATCAGCGGGGATGCGTCCGGAATCAGCAAAATGGTGACAATGGTTACCAGCACGGCGAAGAACAGTTTTTCGCTCTTGCTGACCGTTCGCAGGGATTTCATGCGGATGAGGCGTTCCTTCTTGGTCGTCAGCAACGCCATGATGGGCGGCTGTATCAGCGGAACCAGGGACATGTACGTGTATGCGGCCACGGCCACGGCGCCCAGCAGGTGCGGAGCCAGCTTCATCGTCAGGAAGATGGAGGTGGGGCCGTCAGCGCCGCCAATGATGCCGATGGACGCGGATTCATTCGGGGTGAACCCCATGAACAGGGCCATGAAGAACGTGGCGGCTACGCCCACCTGGGCCGCTGCGCCCAGAAGCAGGGTGCGCGGAGCGGCAAGCAGCGGGCCGAAGTCCGTCAGGGCTCCTACTCCCAGAAAGATGATGGGCGGGAAAATTTCAGCCTTGATGCCCAGCCCGATCCAGTCATACAGGCCCCCGTGGATGGAGGTGACCAGCAGTTCCTGGGTATGCTGGCCTACGGCCACGTATTTGCCTGCGGCTGAAACCACCAGGGGCTCCAGCTTCTGGGTTTTCAGATCCACCGGAATCCGGTTGCCGCTGGTGTCAAAGTAATTGACGCCCTGCTGGCGGACGACGGTGGTCCCTTCTCCGTTCGTGAGCAGAAAGACCGGTTCATTGCCGTTGTCTTCCGTCACGTTCTGGAAATCCTTCAGGTTGGGGTCCACCGTCAGGCTGTCGTCGCCCAGACGGGCCGCGTCAGCTTTTGCTTTTTCCTGGGATTCCCGCACGGACTTGATCTTGGAAACAGTCAGCTGGCTGCCGGGGTAAACCTGCATGGGCTGCTGCATGATTTCCTGATACTGGGAACGGGATTCAGGCGTGGTCAGGTTGGCCGGCACCTTGGAGGGAGCCTGCTGAAGCGGAGCCACGTGAACGCGCAGGTACCCCACGTTGTTCAGAGACGTGGCGGTTACTTCCCCCTGTTCATTGGAGGAGATGACCTGCTGGTTCAGCTGGGTGATGAGCATTCCGTTATCCGGAATGTTGGCAATGAGGGCGCCGAAAGCAATGGGAACCATCAGGAGCGGTTCGTATTGCTTGGCTACACCCAGATACAGGAGGAGAATGGCAATGCCCCACATCCCTACCATCTGCCATGATAGGGAGAAGACGCCCATCCCCCACTCATCCAGCCGGATCCTGCCTGCGGGGCGGCTGGGCCCCGCCTCCGGCAGGAGGACGCGCCGCCGCTCC
>OFFW01002187.1_pt1 | contig 10960 bp, 10 predicted proteins | sample 1521501 | NCBI WGS metagenome assembly OFFW01 (sample SAMEA3504107, study PRJEB24116) | mouse gut metagenome | biome: mouse gut; feature: mouse-associated habitat; material: faeces | place: Denmark | collected 2011
CGGCCTCTTTCTATTCGACAGAAAAGCCGCTGATAACCGGAGAAGCGGGCGATTTTTCTCTTTCGACAATTTTCAACAATTTCAGCAAAAAAGTAAGTAATTTTTAATGAAAATAAAAATTTTTCAAATTATTTTTCTAAAAGCAAAGATAGGCTTGCCCTTTACCTGTTATGATGATTTCCAGAGAGCAGCGGAAGGAGGTGGACACATGAGCGCGGGCGAACGCCGCCAGAGGATTCTGGAATTATTGTGCCTGAGACGGCAGGATACATACGGCAATCTGGCAAGCGAGTTCGGGGTTTCCAGAGAAACCATCCGGCACGACATTGTGCTGCTCATGTGTTCTTATCCGATTGAAACCATCCGTGGCCGCTATGGTGGGGGCGTCCGCGTCAAGGCCGATTTTCTGCCTTATCGCAAAGCCCTCAGCAAAAAGCAAGTGAAGCTGCTTATAAAATTGAGCGCCCAGCTTGTCGGTGATGATCTGGCTACGATCAGCAGTATCATCTTCCAGTTTGCTCCCTGACCAGCAATCCCCAGCACCTTGACAAACAGCGGGACAAGCTCCCGTTCATATTCAGTATGTAAGTGCTGCATCCTGCATCAGCCGCACAATCGCGGAGACTACCTGCGGAGCGGGGCCGGAGGAAAGGAGGTGATTCTTTCCGCTCCCTGCCCGTCAAAACGATCACATCAAAGGTACGAGCGACACCTGGGCGGCTGTCCGGCGTTGGCAACGCCGCAGGCGCGGGATGCACCGCAAACACCCGTATCGCAGGGTAAAAGGGAGATGCTGGGGGAACGGCCTGGGCAGCTTAGTCACCTGCCGCCACCGTCTGCTGGCACCGCGCCGCCACGCCAAAGGCGGGCTTGCATACTCCCGTGCCGGGGGAGAGCAGTAAGGCGGTCATGCCGCCCGATAATACGGCACATATTTTTCTGAAAGGGTATTCCAGGGAACCCGCGCCGGTCACATTTCCTCACAGAATGAGGACACAGCCAGGACCGGCGCGGCCCTTCCTGCCCACCGGATGAAAGACCTGGAGCCATAGGCCAACTGCGGCCCCAGGTGTTCCATCCGGTAAGGATGAACGATAACAGGCCGAGGCCAGGGAGGTGAAAATATGCTTGTTCCAATCAGTGAGATCAAGATCAACGCCGGACGGCGTGAGGCAGACCCGGAGGGGGTGCAGGAATTGGTGGACAGTATTTCCAAGGTGGGCTTGCTCAACCCCATCACCATTGACCGGGAGCATACGCTGATCGCCGGATTGCACCGGCTGGAAGCGGCAAAACTGCTGTGCTGGACGGAGATTGAGTGTAATGTCAGCAGTTTGGAGGGCTTACTGGCAGAGCTGGCAGAGGTTGACGAAAATGTGGTCAGAAAGGGCTTATCCGCCGTGGAGTACAGTGATCTGCTTCTGCGCCGGAAGGAGATTTATGAAGCCCTCCACCCGGAGACAAAGCATGGTGGTGACCGCAAGAGCGAAAAAATCAAAAGTGCACATTTGATTCTGAAAAATCTTTTATAGATGATACGGCTGAAAAATTAGGTGTGGACCCCAGCACCATTAGACGCCAGATTCAAACCGCAAAAAATCTGACTTCCGAGGCAAAAGACATTATCCGGGACACCGGAACCAAAATCACGAAGAAGGATGCTTTGAAGCTGTCCCGGCTGGGACCGGAGCAGCAGAAGGACGCAGCCAGCCAGTTAGCGGCGGGGGAAATCAAATCCATGGGCGAGTACCATCCCGCCCCGGCAGAGCCGGAAGAACCGCCGCCCCCGGAACCGGAATCGCCGCCAGCGGCTCCGACTGTACCCTCTGTTCCCTACTCTCTGGGCGATAAGCATTATGCCAGCATAGAGGAATCCATAGCCGACCTCAAAAACCCCAATAAAGATTGCAGCTATAACCCGGACACGCTGCTGGCGGATATTGACGGCTTTGTAGACACCTTCCACAAGAATTTCGCGTGGTATAGCGACCCCTTCTGCACAGTCGTTTTCCCAGACATATCCCCGGTGCAATTTGATTTTGTACGTCAGCGTTTTGCGACCATTTCCTCCGCCATGGAGGATTTATTGAATTTAATGGAAAGGAATATGAACAAATGAGCTATCGGAAAAAGCGCAGTTCCTCCAAAAAGGAACCCCTGGAGCAGCAGACCACCATCCCCGAAGTAAAGTACCATAACCCCGGCGTGAGCCGTGATCTCTCCACCGCCAAGCTGACCTCCGGCCTGCCCTATCAGCGGCCTGTGGAGACGGAGGATGTGGACAAGCTGATCGCCAAGTGGAACCCTTGCCTGCTGACCCCCATTGTGGTCAGCTTCCGGGACGGCAATTTCAATGTGGTGGACGGACAGCACCGGATCGCCGCGATGCGGAGGATGGCGGGCGGCGGGGATGTGATCGTCCCTTGCATCATCTACACCGGCCTGACCTATGAGCAGGAGGCCGAACTGTACTATATGCTGGACCGGACCAGAGGGAAACTGCGGCTGGGCCACGCTACCAAGGCTCTGGTGGAATCCGGCGCGGATGCGGAGATCATTGATGTGAAACAGCGGATAGAGGATGCTGGCTTTACCTGGGCGCTGGACCGGCCCACCGGGGAACCATTTGAAATTGCTACCACCCGCGCCGTCATCAACGCTTACCGGCTCCTGGGCGGCGCGGCCTTCTCCCGGATGCTGGGTTTGATTGCCGGAGCGTGGCATGGAACCCCCAGCTCTCTCAAAGGGTCCATCTTCTCCGGCATGGCGCTGTTTGTCAAGACCTATGAGACGGAGCTGGTGGACCAGACGTTTATCAAGCGGCTGTCTGCCGTTGACCCGGATGAGATTATACGGCGGGGCAAGGTGGACTTCTCCACTAATAAAGCCGCCCTGCGGTTTGCCCGTGTCATTCTCAGTAAGTACAACGGCCACCAGCGCGGAGGCCGAAAGCTGCCCTACCGCTTTAAGGGCTGATACATCACAAATCGCCGCAGGCTGGGAACAGTCTGCGGCGGCTTGCTGCCGGCTGTCTGGAATGGGGACAAGCCGCGCAAGCATAGTTTAGACCAGAGGGGAGGAAGTACATGGAACAGCCAATTTATACCGAGGAACAGGTCAAAGCCATGCAGAATGTGGACATTCGGACGGTGGACCCCGCCGGACTGCGGGATATTCGGGATGTGAAGGTCAATACCGACCTGCCCAAGCGGGAGCGGATTCTGGATTTCATCCGGCAAATCGGCAACCCCTACTGCTACCGTCACGGGAAATATGTGGTGAAGGTCAGCTTCACCGACACGGACGTGACCCTGGAGGACAGAATGCTCTCCTACATACGGTCAAAATGCTGACGGAAATATTTTCGCAAAACACTCTGGACATTTGCCGGAAGTTATGTTAATGTGATGCCAACAGGACGACCCGGCGCTCCCCTGGTGGTTAAAGTGTTTTGCTGATTAGACTTTAACGATCAGGAGAGAAGAACATGAACAAGACCCAAGAGCAGGTATGGAATACCTATGGATATGTCCGCCTGTCCCATGAGGACGGTGACAAGGAGGAAAGCAACAGCGTCACGGGCCAGAAGGATTTGATCCGTGATTATTTGTCGCGCTACCCGGAACTGCGGGAGTGCGGCATGAAAGTGGACGACGGCTATACGGGGTCCAATTTTGACCGTCCGGCCTTTCAAGAGATGATGGCCGAGGTCAAGGCTGGCAAGGTCAACTGCATCGTAGTCAAGGATTTGTCCCGCTTCGGCAGGGACCATTTGGGCGTGGGGGAATACATTGAGCGGATTTTCCCCTTCATGGGTGTGCGCTTCATCGCCATCAATGACAACTACGACAGTCTGCACAGCAACGTGGAATCCGATGAGCTGATTATCCCCTTCAAAAACCTCATAAACGAGGCATATTGCCGGGATACCTCGATCAAGATTCGGAGCCAGCTTGAAATCAAACGCCAGCGCGGAGATTTCATTGGCTCTTTTGCTGTTTTTGGCTACCGGAAGGACCCGGAGAACCGCCACCGCCTGCTGGTAGATGAATACGCCGCCGGTGTGGTACGGGATATGTTCAAGTGGAAGCTGGAAGGAATCAGCGCGGGCGATATTGCCGACCGCCTGACAGGGGCTGGCATCCCCACCCCCATGGACTACAAGCGGTCCCAGGGGATGCGCTACTCCACTTCTTTTCGGGTAAAGGAAGAATCTGTGTGGGATGCCGGAATGGTGCTGCGGATTCTGAAAAATCCGGTCTATATTGGTGTGTTGGAGCAGGGGCGCGTCACCACGCCAAGCTACCGGGTGAAACGGCTGGTGATAAAGCCCCGTGAGGAATGGGCGGTGGTGGAAAACTGCCACGAGGCCATTATTGACCGTTACGACTTTGATACGGTCCAGAAGGTGCTTGCCCTGGATACCCGCACCAGCGTCAGCGGCAGAGCGGTGGAGCTGTTCTCCGGCATGGTTTTCTGCGGCGAGTGCGGCGGGTCCATGATCCGAAAGACTGTTTCCTCCGGCAAGAAGAAGTACGTCTATTACGTCTGCGCCGCCCACAAGAACGAAAAGAGCTGCTTTGCTCACTCCCTGCGGGTGGAGGTGCTGAACGAGATTGTATTGGAGGCTTTGAAAAAGCACATTCAAGACGTGATCGACCTCTCTGACCTGCTGAAACTGACCGACACGGCCCAGCTTCAGCAGGCGGGTGTGCGAAAGCTCCAGGACCGCCTAGAAAAGAAACAGGCGGAGGCCGACCGCTGGCAGACCCTTTTGCGGTCCCTCTATGAAAGCCTCCAGGACGGTGTGATCGACAAGGACGAATATCAGGATTTGCGGAAAACCTACTCCCGCCGCCGCGCCGAGGCGGAAGAACAGGCCGAGGCCATCCAAGAGGAAATGAGCCGGGAAATGGGCAATCTCTCTGAGGGCCGGGACTGGATTGAGCAGTTTCGCAAGTACCGGAACATTGACGCTCTGGACCGCACGATGATTGTTTCTTTGATTGAGCGTGTCCTGATTTTCCGTGACCGCAAGGTGGAAATCGTCTACCGCTGGCACGATGAATTTCAGTGGCAGGCAGATCTACTCCGGCAAGCGGCCCTTCCTGGAAGGGAGGCGGTCTGAAATGGCGAGGACGAAACGCAAGGTCAATCCCGTCCTGCCGGTAGCTGCCCCCGCAGAGAGGCCCAAGCGGGTGTATCAGGCGGGCGGCTATGTCCGGCTGTCGGTGGAGGACAGCGGAAAGCCCGGAGCGGACACGATTATCAATCAGCAGGAATTGATTCAAAGCTACATTGACAGCCAGCCGGATATGCAGTTCTATGACCTCTACTGCGACAACGGACGGACGGGGACCAACTTTGACCGCCCGGAGTTTGAGCGGTTGATGGAGGATGTGCGGGCCGGGAAAGTGGACTGCATTGTGGTCAAGGACTTATCCCGGTTTGGCCGCAATTATCGGGAAACCGGCAACTATCTGGAGCGGATTTTCCCTCTCCTGGATGTACGGTTTATCGCTGTCAACGACAACTTTGACACACTGACCGCCGAACGGTCCCAAGACGGCTATATTGTGCCGCTGAAAAATATCATCAACGAGGTTTATAGCAAGGACATTTCCAGAAAGCTGCTACCCGTATTCGCGGAAAAACAGCGGAACGGGGAGTTTATCGGCGCTTGGGCGATTTATGGTTACCAGAAGTGCCCCAGCGATCATCACCGGATTGAGCCGGACCCGGAAATCGTGCCTGTGATTCGGGAAATTTTTCGATGGCGGCTTTCCGGCATGAGCTATCAGAACATTGCCCGGAAGCTGAATGAGCGGGACATCCCTGCTCCTGCACGGTATCACTATTTGAAGGGCACCGCAAAATCCGAACGCTACGCCAATGCGATTTGGAATGTATGCTCCGTTAAAAACATACTGACCAGCGAAGTTTACCTGGGTCATATGGTACAGGGCCGGAAACGCTCCGGGTTGTCCGAGGGCAGAAAGTCCTGCCGTGTCCCAAAATCCGAGTGGGTAATTGTTCGTAATACCCATGAGCCGCTGGTAGATGAAGAAACCTTTCAGGCGGTTCAGCAGATGACTGAAAAGGCTAGGACTACTTACCATGAGCGGCAGGGGAAATATGACGCTCTGGGGACCACCCCCAATATTCTCCGAAAGCTGGTTTACTGCGCGGACTGCAAGCGGCCCTTGGTACGCTACAAAAATGTGAACAGCAGCAAGGGGATACGCTACTACGTCTATATCTGCCAGTCCCATGCCGATAATCCCGTTTCCTGCCCCAAGAAGTACTTCCATGAAACAAAGCTGATTGAAATTCTTTGGGATACCTTACAGCGGGAGATTGCTCTGGCTGAAAATCTGGATAAGTTGGTACGTCAGTACAGTAAATCCTCCAAGGCGGTCAGCCAAGAGGCGGCGGTCCAGCGGGAGATCACCGCTACGAAACAGTCCCTCAGCCGTGCGGAAATGCTCTATGACAGCCTATTTCAGAATTATGCGGATAAGCTGATGACGGAGCGGGAGTACACGGAAATGAAACGGCAGTACCGCTCTGATATGGAGCGGGCGCAGACCCGGTTGAATGAGCTGGAACAGCGGCAGAAGGAGGAACGCCAGCAGACCACGGAAAACCCCTGGCTCACCGCCTGCGGCAAATTCAAGGAAGAAACGGCTCTGACGGAGGTTATGGCCCATGCGCTGATTGAGCGGGTGGAGATTGACGCGGAAAATCGCATCAGCATTACACTCCGTTACCGGGATGAATATAGTGCCCTGCTTCGGTTGTTGGCGGCAGCGGGAGAGGCGGTGCCCGCATGAGTGGCGTCACCGCAAAATATATCCGGCTGTCCGCTGAGGACAATGATTTAGGTGAAAGCGGAAAAATCGAATCCAACAGCGTTACGAACCAGAGGAATTTGCTGGATACCTTTATTAGCCGCACCCCGGAATTGGCTGACAGCAATGTAATCGAGTTCTGTGATGATGGGTGGAGCGGCAAAAACTTTGAGCGCCCCGGCTTTCAAGAAATGATCGCCAAAGCACGGACGGGGAAAATCCAATGTATCGTAGTTAAGGACTTGTCCCGGTTTGGCCGTGATTATCTCACTGTCGGAAATTACATTTCCAGCGTGTTCCCCTTCCTGGGAGTACGGTTTATCGCCATCAATGACGGGTTTGACAGCATCCGGCCAGCCGATATTGACAGCCTGGAAACCTCTTTCAAGGCCCTGATTTACGATTTATACAGCCGGGACTTATCCCGGAAGATTCGGAGCATAAAGCGGTTTCGTGCCCAGCAGGGGGATTTCCTTTCCTCGTTCGCGCCCTATGGCTACATCAAAGACCCGGCTCATAAAAAGCGGCTTATCATTGACCCGGAGGCTGCGGAGATCGTGCGGCGTATTTTCCGGCTGACGGCAGACGGCCAGAAGAAAGAGCATCTTGCACGGCAGCTTAATGCGGAGGGCGTACCCACTCCTATGCTTTACAAGCGGGCGGCTGGATGTACCCGTACCAAGTGGAACAATCTGTTTGATGAAAACTTTTGGACGGGTGGTCTGATTTATGGCATCCTGCGGGATGAACGGTATGTCGGCAGGATTGTCTATGGAAAGCATACTCGTGACCGAATCGGTCATGCCCATGTGGTTCGGGTTGACCGGGAGGACTGGATCGTTGTAGAGAATACCCATGAGGGCATTGTAACGCGGGAAGAATTTGACCGCGCACAGGCGGCAATACGGGCATCTGAACGCAGTACGGTCAGAAATCAGAATCATCCGTTGCAGAAGAAAATCCGCTGCGGAACCTGCGGATATGCCATGAGCCGGGTACAGGGGCCAGCGCCATACTTCGTTTGCCGCACCTCCCGCATGAACGCCGCTTATACTTGCAGGGGCAGAATACCAGAAGCCGACATTCTGGAAACCGTGACCGAAGGGCTTCATGTACAGGCATTGATGGCGGTGGAGTTAAGTCGGTTATGGGAAGAACAGCGCCAGGGACGAAAAAAGGATATTACTGCCGCAAGGAAAAACCTCGCCGGATTGCGGGAGACACATCAACGGCTCTCTCAGCAGGTCAGCGGCCTCTATGAATCCTTTGCGCTGGGCGAAATCAGCAAGACAGAATATCTCGCCGCAAAAGCCTCCGCCGTAAAACAGCGGGACGATGCCGCCGCCCGGATCAGCGAACTGGAGGCCGCGTTGGAGAATATGGGTATGGACGGCAGCTTGCGGAACAGCTTTGCTTCTGCCTTTGGGAAATATCTGGAGGTCGAGGAAATCACCAGTGAAATTACAACGGAAGTTTTGAAGGAGGTCCGGGTTTTCCCTGGCAATCGGTTTGAAATCGTCTGGAATTACCAGGATGAGCTGGAAAAGCTGATACTTGATTTAAAAGGAGATCATCAGGATGGAGAATAAGAGGACCTGGATTTATTGCAGGGTCGCGCACCCTGACGCTCACGCGCTGGCAATGCAACAGTCCAGCTTAGAGGCATATGCGGAAGCAAACGGTTTTGCGGTTGTTGGCACAACTGCTGAACAGGCCAGCGGGTTAGACTTCTCTCGTCAGGGGCTGGCCGAGGTTTCCGGCGCGGTGGCTGATGGGAAAATCGACTTCCTGCTGTTAGCAAACCTCTCCCGCCTGGGGCGGGATGTGGGAAAGACGGACGCTTATCTGTGCTGGCTGGAAGATCGGTTTGTTGAAGTGGTCTGTGCCGATGGTACGGTTCCACAGACGGCCACCGAGATACTGCATGGGCTGATGAAAGCAAGCGGCATTTCGTTGGATAGGGTACATTAGGGGTTAGGTTCTACTTTCGACACGGTTCACAATTTATTTACATTTAATTTTTGTTCCGTGCTTGACATTGGCGGATAAGGGCTACTCCGGGAAGAATACGGACAGGCCAAAATTCCAGGAGCTTTTAGCTGACATCAGGCAAGGCTTAATTCGCCGGGTTGTGGTTTACAAGTTGGACCGTATCAGCCGCTCTATTCTGGACTTCGCCACCATGATGGAGTTGTTCCAGGAATACAACGTGGAGTTCGTTTCCTCCACGGAAAAGTTTGATACCTCCACACCAATGGGCCGGGCCATGCTGAATATCTGCATTGTGTTTGCCCAACTGGAGCGCGAGACAATCCAGAAGCGGGTGACCGACGCTTACTATTCCCGGTGTCAAAGGGGCTTCCACATGAGTGGCGCGGCCCCGTTCGGCTTTAAGCTGGAGCCCACCACCATCCAAGGCATACGGACGAAAATGATGATCCCGGACCCTGCCACAGCAAACATCGCCCGGTTGATGTTCGAGATGTACGCCGAACCGTCCATGTCATTCGGAGATATTGCCCGGTACTTTGCTGAAAACAATATCCTGATTTACGGCAAGGAGTTGAAACGGGGCTTTATCTCCCAACTGCTCCGCAATCCGATTTACGCCCAGGCTGACTTGGAACTGTACGAGTTTTTCAAGGGCCAGGGTGCGGTGGTAGTCAATGACGCGGCGGACTTCGCCGGAACAAATGGCTGCTATCTCTACCAGGGCCGGGACGTGCAGGAACGAAAAAACAAGGACCTGCGGGGACAAATCCTTGTGCTGGCCCCCAGCGAGGGCATTGTCCCTGCTGATACCTGGCTGCGGTGCAGGAAAAAGCTGTTAGCAAATATCACGTTCCAGGGCGGGCGCAAGGCTCGGAATACCTGGCTGGCCGGAAAAATCAAGTGTGGGCGGTGCGGGTATGCCCTTATGAGCGTAGGCAATCCGACAGGAACGCAGTATCTTCGCTGCTCCAAGCGTGCCGACAACAAAAGCTGTGAGGGCTGCGGGACGCTTCGGACGGCGGAGTTTGAACAATTCGTCTATGGAGAAATGGTAAAGAAGCTCTCCGAATTTCAAACTCTGACCGCCAGGGCAACGACTGTCAACCCTAAGCTGACCGTTTTGAATGTGGAACTGGCTCAGGTGGAGGACGAAATTGAAAAACTGCTGAATACACTGACCGGGGCTAATGCGGTTCTGCTGTCCTATGCCAACGGTAAAATCGAGGAGCTGGACGCCAACAGGCAACGGCTTATCAAGGAGATTGCGGCGCTGAACGCTGAAACGATCTCCCCGCAAAAGATTGAATTTCTGTCCGCCCATCTGCATAACTGGAACAACATCGACTTTGACGACCGGCGGCGAGTGACTGACATTATTTTGTCCCAGGTTCAGGCCACCAGCGACCGTGTTTCCTTTGAGTGGAAAATCTGAGCACCTTTTATAATCTGCGCCTTATACAACGGCCTGTGTGCCCTTGTTAAGCGTTGCTACCCTTTGAAAATAACACAACTCAGGTTGTAAAGCGACTGGCAAAGCGCAGCCTGTCCAGCGAAAAGCGGCGAAATGTCCTGCTGGTTATCACCATTGCGCTGGCGGCGTTTTTGATGTCCACTGTGGGAACGGCGATCTTTTCCACCGGAGCCATGCAGAGAAAGATGGCCGAGGATACTTATGAAATCGTCTATTCCTTGATTACGGAGGAAGATCTGCAAAACCTGCGCCAGCAGCCGGAAATCGAACGGGCCGGACTGCAATACGCTCTGGGGACGGACGACAACAACGACACCGGCGGGCTGGTTTCGATGTCCTATGGGGACGAAGATACCCTTTATGCCGCACGGAAACAGTCGGAGATTTTGGAGGGAACCTACCCTCAAACAGTAGATGAAGCCGCAGTCAGTTCCTCTTATCTGGAAAAATTCTTCCCCGGCAGCGGTGTGGGCGACCAGATCACCGTACCGTTTGAGGGGAAAGAGTATCCGTTTACCGTCAGCGCCATTCTGTCCTCGCCGGATACCGGCGTGGAGGCATACAGCGTGATGGTGTCCCAATCTTTTCTGAAGGAACAGCCTGGCTATGACCCCGGCAAATACAATGCCTATGTCCATTTCAAGGA
>OFFW01002203.1_pt1 | contig 10916 bp, 3 predicted proteins | sample 1521501 | NCBI WGS metagenome assembly OFFW01 (sample SAMEA3504107, study PRJEB24116) | mouse gut metagenome | biome: mouse gut; feature: mouse-associated habitat; material: faeces | place: Denmark | collected 2011
TGGCGGAGAAGATCGTGGAGGTGGCCGCGGAGAGCGGCGTGCCCGTCTACGAGGATAACTCCCTGGCCACCATGCTCTCCCAGCTGGCCCTGGGGCAGGAGATCCCGGATTCCCTGTACCGGGCCATCGTGGAGATCTACGTATACTTTTTGAATTTTGACCCCGCCGACCCTGACAAGGCCCGCCGACAGCGGCAGGCCCTGGAGCAGCAGGCCGGATTGGAGAAAGGAGCGGATTGATGGAGCGTCTGTATTTGATTCTGGACAAGGGCGGCGTGGCCCTGGCTCAGGCGGTGCTGGAGTCCCCGCGGATCACGGAGATCGTGCAGCTGCGCCTGACGGAGGAGACGGATCTGGACTTCCTGCAGATTGGGGAGATCCAGTGCATCGGCCTGGACAACTGCGCCACCAGCCTGCGGGGTACGGTGACGATGCAGCGGGGGGAGCGGCTGGTGATCCGCCCCGGCGCGGTCCTGGGGGCCCAGGCCCGCGAGAACCTGCGCATCCAGACGGATTTTGAGAGCGTGATGTACCCCGTCACCGGCTATTGGAAGGGCCAGCGGCCCATCCGGGGCCACGACCTCAGCTGCGGCGGCCTGGCCTTCTACTCCGAGAGCCCGGCCCTGAAGGCCGGCGAGGTGGTCGAGGTGGTGCTGCCGGTGACGGATGAGCCCCTGCTGCTGCACCTGCGGGTGCTGCGGGAGCTCAACAGCGACAGGGAGGGGCTGCTCCTCTACGCATCCCGGTTCATCGACATCTGCCTGGACGAGGAGGTGTCCATCCGCAAGGCTGTGTTCAGCATCCAGCTCAACGCCCCCCGGTCCGCCAACGACGTGTAGGGCGCGCCGGTCACAGCGCGCATTCCGCGTGCTTCCCGTGAAGAAAGGAGATCAAACTATGCACCAGACATACCGCGCCCGCTGGAGTACCCGGGCGATGAGCCTCCTGCTGGCCATGGCGATTCTGCTGGGGCTGGCGCCGGCGGTCCCGGGACAGCAGGCCCAGGCCCACTGGTCTGACGCCTACCTCAACCAGCTGGTGGAGTGGGGCTTTATCCGCTCCGATCAGGCCAACGCCCCCACCGAGGAGCTGACCCGGGCGGACTTCATGTCCATTGTCAACCGGGCCTACGGCTACCACGTGCCCGGCGAGACCCCCTTCACCGACGTGAAGGAGAACGACTGGTACTACGACGACGTGGGCATCGCCTATACCGCCAAGTACATCAAGGGAACCTCCCCCACCACCGTCTCCCCCCAGGACACCCTCACCCGGGAGACGGCGGCCACCATCCTGGGGCGCAACATGATGCTCCAGGAGTCCGCCGGGGAGATCCTGGGCTTTACCGACGCCCGGGACATCAGCTCCTGGGCCCGGGGCACTATCAAGTCCTCCCTGGAGCACTACCTGGTCTCCGGCTATGACGACGGGACCTTCCGGCCCCAGAAGGACCTCACCTGGGGCGAGATGGCCTCCATGCTCACCAGCATCGTGGGCACCCCCCTCCAGGAGGCCGGGGACTACGCCCTGGGCGGCGTGTTCGGCAACGTGACCATCACCGCCCCCGGCGTGACCCTCCGTGACAGCATCATCAGCGGGGATCTGTACATCACCGGCGGCGTGGGCCTGGGCGACGTGAAGCTGGAGAACGTCACCGTCCTGGGCCGCATCATCGCCAGCGGCACCGGCGAGAGCGAGAGCGGCGGGGCCAGCATCACCCTGCGCAACGTGGTGGCCGACGAGCTGCTGGTGGATAACCTCCAGGACAACTACGTCACCCTCAAGGCCGACGGCATCACCGAGATCGGCCGCACCACTGTGCGCACCAGCGCCTACATCGAGGACAACACCCCCGACGGCATGGGATTGAAGTACATCTCCCTGGAGGGCGATCCCCCGCCCGCGGAGGGCGAGGAGGGGGCCGAGGACTACGTGCCCGTGCAGCTGGATCTGGCCGGCCGCATCGAGGAGGTAGTCAACCGGACCCCCGGCTCCCAGGTCCGGGCCGCCAAGGGCACCGTGGCCAAGCTGACCGTGGACGAGGCCGCGACGGAGTCCACCGTCATCATTGACCGGGGCGCGGAGATCAAGGAGCTGAATCTGGACACGGGCACCGCCGTGTCCGGCGAGGGCGACATCAAGAAGCTCAACGTCAACGCCCCCGGCTCCACCGTGACCATGCTGCCGGACGAGATCTACATCCGTCCCGGCATCACCGCCGTCATCAACGGCCAGGTCATGGACTCCACCGCCGCCGAGGAATCCTCCCGTGAGCCCATGATCCTCTCCGGCTACCCCACGGTCACCGACATCGCCCCCAACTCCGCCACCGCCACCTTTGCAACCAATAAGCGGGGCACCATCTACTGGGCGGTCAGCGCCATCACCGACGGCTCCGTGGGCGAGGACGATCTCATCAAGCCCCCGGCCTACGGCTCCATCGCCATACAGACCGGCACCGTCATCTCCCCCCAGGGGGACACCGAGGTCACTGCCGCCCTCACCGGCCTCACCGCCGACGGGTCCTACTATCTCTCCGCCGTGATGGTGGACGACAGGGGCCAGCGCAGCCCCACCAAGGTGGTCTCCTTCACCACCCCGGACAACACCGTGCCCGCCTTCAACACGGGCTATCCCTACATGTCCTCCACCTCCCCCAAGGACAGCGTGGCCGTGGTATCCGCCAACAAGGACTGCGTGCTCTACTACGCCCTTATGCCCCAGAATGCCCAGGCGCCCACGGTCAATGAGCTGAAGGCCGCCGCCGTCTCCGGCGCGCTGGGCTACGGCGTGCGCACCCTGGAGAAGAACATTGAGGACACCTTCCGCATCAACGACAGGCGGCTGGAGGAGAAGACCACCTACACGGTCTACTTCTGGCTGACGGACGCCAACGGGGCCAACAGCTCCGCCATTGTCCCCCTCACCTTCACCACCGCCGACGAGACCCCGCCGAAGTTCATCGTGGAGCCCACCCCCACCCCCACCAGCCCCACCAGCGTGAGCCTCACCTTCCGGCTGGATGAGGACGGCACGGTGTACTGGGTGGCCGTCCCGGCGGGGACCCCCTACCCCTGGCCGGAGCCGGGCACCAATCAGGAGACCGCGCCTCTGAACAGTCTCTACGCCATTTTGCAGGTGACCACCGGCATGAACAAGGGCACCAACGGCCTGTCCGGCACGGTCCGGGCTGTGATGAACCAGGACGGCACCATCAACGTCGCCGGTATGCTGCCCGAGCAGGCCTACGACTTCTACTACATCGCCAAGGACGACGCGGGCCCGGATAAGAACTACTCCGCCGGCGGCGTGAAGAAGATCACCATTCACCCCTCCGACGGCACAGGACCCATCGTCCGCCAGTCCTTCACCAAGCCCACCGTGGGCACCACCGAGAACCCCACCTCCGATACGGACATTGTCCTCACCTTCTCTGAGGACGTGAAGTACAACGGCAGGGGCGGCAGCAGGAGCTTCCTGGAGATGTGGGACGATCTCCAGAGCGCCGCCAGCGAGGCCGAGCGCAAGAGCGCCCGCGACAAGCTCACCGCAGTTCTGCAAGCCACCATCACCCTCTATAAGATCGTGGCCAGCTCCAGCAATCCCCCGCCCCAGGAGGGCTACACCACCTACCACCCCGACACCACCAGCTTCCCCTCCGAGTACGTGCTGGACTACACCCAGGCCACCATTGAGCGGGGTCAGAACGGGGCCGTGGTGCTCACCTTCCCCAACTCCGGCCTGCACCTGGAAAACGGCGGGCAGTACTGCTTCAAAATCCACGACATCATTGACACCTCTACCGAGCGGAACCCCCTGCGCGGCAACGGCGTGGTGGACTTTATCACCAACAACACCAACCCCGACGGCAGCAACGCGGAGGACCACTTTGTCCCGCCCTTCACCGTGGAGCCCGCCATTCTCCGGTTCCTCACCGACGACGAGACGGTGGGCATCGCCCGGGGAGACGGCCCCTACAAGCGGAATGCCAATGGCATCACCCAGGACCTGGACAACGTGGACTTCAACTTCCATGTGACCCCCGAGTCCACCTCCACCGTCAACCCCACCCTCAGCTTTGATCTGCTGTTCTTTACCAACACGCTGTGCGCCTTTGACCTGTACTACCGGGTCCTTGACGACAACACCAGCAAGGCCGACGGCGCAGGAAACCTGTACACGGCGGATCCGAAGTACGCCCTTGCCCGGTACTCGTCCAGCAAGAGCGGCGGCGATCCGGTGGTCAACGGCATCAGCCAGCCGGACCCGAACGGCTGGGTCTACCTGGGCAACAGCGGCGACGTGCGTCCCATCAACAGCGAGGATTGGCGCGGCCGCTCCCTGGGCAAGTACTTCAACGGCTGCGACGCCACCAGCTTCCCCATTCTGAGGGACCTGGATGAGGATATGCGCTACCAGTTCGTCATCACCATGACCAAGGTGGGGACGCTGGGCGGCGAGAATGACCGCCCCCTGTGGGATGACTCGGTCTACTTTGAGGTCAACGCCGCCTCCGGTCAGGCCAACCAGCTGGACGCTCTGGCGGGCAACAGCGGTCAGCCCAACCGGGCCGACTGGAACACCTTCAAGGATGTGGACGGGAGCAGGGATATTGGCCGCTGGTGGAATCCCAAGGACAAGGCGGAGCAGAAAACTCTGGAGCTGGAAAAGGCGTTCAAGGACGAGCGCCTGCCCCACTTCGCCACCAACAACCCCATCTTTGCCACCGTCACCGACACGGAGGCGGAGATCCAGATGGCCCTGGCAACTCCGGGCTGGGTCTTCTACGCCATCAGCCCCGCCGTCACCAGCACGGCCAACAACGCCAGCAAGGTCCAGGCCACCCGTAAGCTGAGCGGGAAGGACGGCGACTACGTGATTGGTCCTGACACCAGCACCGAAAACGTCATGCGCGTGCCGGGCAATGACGATCTTGTGTTCATCGCCTCGGACAAGAACGCGCCGCCTCCCACGGACGGCTCCGTGCCCATGCCCCACTGGATGAAAGGCGGAGAGGGGGATATCGACGATCCGGCCCTGCCGAATCTGATCGAATACCCCACGCCTGAGAACATCACCGACGGGACGGCCAACGGAATCAGCCGGAGAGGCTCCGTGCAGACCACGGACACCCTGGAGCCGGAGACGGTGAAGATCAGCAACCTGGATCCCAACACCACCTACTACCTGTACTGCGTCATCCGAGGCAACTCTACAGAGGACCAATCCCACGTGTACATCTACCAGTTCACCACGGATAAGGCCGCCAAGCCCAAGCTGAACCTGACCATGGCGGACAGCAATGACGGCAACCAGGATTTCGACACTCTGGAAACCGCCTGTACGGTAAGATATCAGTTGTACACCAAGGAGACAGCGGGGAAGATCTGGATTCTCAATCAAAGGCTCTCAGCTTTTGTGGATACCGCCATAGGCGGCCAGAGTGCTCTGCCGCCCGCGTATCAGAACTACACGATTCTGCAAGCCCTGACCAACACATACTCCATCAGCGTGGCTACCTCCCAGGGCACTCCTCCCGGCATCTATCTGCCCCAGCGCACGGGAGACGAGACCTTCTATGAGGACGGCTATTCTGTGTTTGACATCTACGCCAATGATGATGCCAGACAGAAGGTGTACCAGCTGATTACCAGCCGGGCGGCCACAGCGCCGGATGGCCAGCCCACTGACTTGACCGAAACCAGTGACGCCAAGGCCCAGGGCTCCGTGTCCACCAGAGGGGACAGCGTTCCCGTCACCGGTCCCCAGTCCCTGGCGGACGCCATTGAGGAGGACAACACCTATGTCGTCCTGGCCTACGCCATCGCGCCCCGCAAGCAGGGAGATCCTCCCGGAGACCACCAGCGGGCCGGCTTCAAGGGCGCTGACCCGGTGCAGAAGCCAACAGGCGGCGCGCCGAACCTGGATGAGGCGATTACCCTGAACATCTCCTACGCAAAGGACGGCACAGGGTACAACGGATCTGTTGTCCTCACCTTTGACAAGATCGTGTACACCAGCAACCGTGTGCCGGTTGACAGCGCAACATTCCAGAAATTACTGTTCAAGCCAGACACTGCAGGCGTCACGGTTACAGCAGCTGGCGGAGGCGGTGACGCAGTTTCCTCCTACCGGCTGTCGTTTACGAATTTGCAGGCAGGTGAGGCAATTACAATCAGCGGTAAACCGCCGCAGCTCTTTAATTTCAGCGGAACGGGAGCCACAGAAACGCTGACAATGCGGCTGATGAAAGAGGACGTGGGCGGCAGAACCCAGGTCTACCTCCTTGTAGAGTGGGGCATCAAAGGACAGGATCCTGACTACAAGGCATGGGATACCCCTAAATTCTGGGAAGATGACATTCCTACTGACGGCGCGGTCAATCTGGAGGGGCTTTCGCTGAAAAGCAACGACGGCAATTTCCACGCGGATTCGAGCACCAGTGTTACCGGCATCAAATATGACTATGTGATTACACTGGATGTCAATGCTACAGCCTCAATCACGGCTGAACTTACGCCTGCAACAGGAACGCAAAACGCGAGAGTTCAGTGGAGCGCGGAGGGAGGGGACTTCCTTCAGATTACCAGAAGCAATAATGACCGGACTGCCACTATTAAAGCGCTGAATGTTCCCACTACTGCACAGGCGGCGATTCTCGTCTGCAAGGCCCAGAGCGGCAGGACCATCACCAAGCGGGTCCTGGTGAATATCAGCCCAACCACCAAAATCACCGGACTGAAGCTGGGCGATCAGGAGCTGAAGCCCGCCGCCGACGGCACATACGCGGCGGAGATGCTGTACACCGCAAACAACAACAAGGGACAGGAGCTTGCGGTGGAGCTGAGCGGCGCGTCCGAGGAGATGCTCAAGAACGTGAAGCTGACCGTGGACGGAGGCAAATCCGCCAAGAACGGCAAGCCGCTGATGAAAGTCGAGCCCAGCGGAAACGTGGTAACATTGACGCCGGATCCCCAGCAGATCGCCTACGCCGTCGACGCGGCAAAGCCGGGCGAGGACGTTGTCGCCACCTTCACCATTGGCGTAGGAGGCAGCACGGACGACAAGACAAAGCTGGAAGTCACCCTGAAGCTCAAGCAGGGAGACAAGAGCGATTCCGGCATATTTAGTCAGACGCCAGCAAAAAAGAAGTAACTCACCCCACGGGAGCGGGCCTGCGCCCGCTCCCGCTTTCCCTGCGGGGGAAGCGATGAAAAGGAGGGCTAACCCATGAAGAGCACCACAGCGCGCCGCTGTCTGAGCCTGCTGCTGACCCTGGCGCTGGTCTTCTCCCTGGCCGCGCCGGCCCGGGCGGACGAGACCACGGAGGACGGCGGCACAGGCACGGAGGACACCACCTTAAAGGACATAACGCTCACCGGCCCCGTTGGCGACAACCGGCTGGAGGAGGGAGCGCTGGACGGCACCTACACCCTGAAGCTGGAGGCGCCCGTCACCAACGGGGAGCGGGACGGCATCCAGCTCAACGCCGTCCTGGAGCCCCAGAGCAACGCCACCCAGGGCCTTCACGTCTCCTGGTCCTCCGACAAGCAGGACATCGTGCAGGTGGAGGAGCTGGAGAACGGCCGCAAGGCCACGATCATCCCCCAGGCCCCCGGCGACGGCGCTACAATCACCGTCTCCGCCGGCGACGATACCAAGCGGGTGACCAAGACCATCAGCGTCACCGTCAGCGGCATCCAGCTCAGCGACAGTCTGGCAAAGGACGGCATCACAGTGGCGGAGAACGCCTTTGAAACCATCAAGCTGGGCACGGACTTCTTCCTCTACGGAGACGCCGAGGGCGGCACGATCGAGGTCTCTGTGATGAACAACAAGAACAGCGTCATCCCCCGGGTGGAGGCGGACAACTCCATCACCGTGGAGGGCATCAGCGCCGACGAGGCCACGGTGGTCATCACCGTCACCGTCCCGGGCAAGGTCTACACGGAGGAGTTCCCCGTGAAGGTCACCGCCAGCAGGTCCACCATCGAGTACACAACCGGGGTCAGCGCCAGCGAGCCCCTGAAATTCTCCGAGCTGGAGGCCAGGATCAAGGCCCAGTGCAAGGAGATCACCGGCGGCGAGCTGGCCTCCATCACCGGCGTGACCGTGCCCACCGCCCAGGGCACCCTCTACCTGGGCTACAAGTCCGAGGCGGACACCGGCGCGGGCGTGGCCGGCAGCCAGCCCTACTACGCGGACGGGGCGGTCCGGGGCCCCTACATCAAGGACATCACCTTTGTCCCCAACATCACCTTTGCCGGGGAGAAGGCCACCATCCACTACACGGGCATGAACCAGAGCGGCCGGTCCTTCAAGGGCGAGATCGTCGTGACCCTGAAGGAGACGGAGACGGACGTGTCCATCACCTCGGACCAGGGCAAGCCGGTGGACCTGTCGGCGGCGCTGTTCAGCAAGGTCTGCCAGAGCGAGCTGGGCTCCCCCCTCAGCTACGTGATCTTCACCCTGCCCCCGGTGAGCCAGGGCGAGCTGTACCAGGACTACAAGGGGGAGGGGGACTACGGCATGAAGGTCTCCTCCACCCAGAAGTACGGCCAGAGCGAGATCAATGACCTGACCTTTGTGCCCGCCCCCGGCTTCTCCGGCACGGTGCGCATCGGCTACGCCGGCTACAGCGTCTCCGGCGGCAAATACACCGGGGAGCTGGTCATCACCGTCACCCAGAGTCTGGACGCGGGAATCGAGCTCTACGACGACGGCCGGGGATACATCACCTTCTCCACCGGCAGCTTTGAGAGCTTCTGCTCCGCCGCCACCGGCGCACGGATGGGCTACGTCTCCTTCACGCCTCCCTCCACCACCCAGGGCAATCTCTACTCCTACTGGCGGGGCGGGGACAACCGGGGAACCCTGGTGACGGCGGAGGACCGGTACTACCCCACCGGCGCGCCCCGGGTGGAGCAGGTGACGTTCGTGGCCGCGGAGGGCTTCCACGGCACGGTGCGGGTGCCCTTCCACGGCGTGAATATCGACGGCAAGGAGTTCTCCGGCACGGCGGAGCTGAACTTCCAGTCCAGCGGGGCCGGGGATGTGAGCTACTCCTGCGCCCCGGGTGGATATGTGAAGCTGGTGACGACGGACTTCAACAGCCTGTCCATGGCGCTTACCGGCCAGCGGCTCCACTACGTGGTGTTCAACGCCCTGCCGGATCTGAACCAGGGAACCCTCTACCACAACCGCACCAGCGCCGGGTCCATCGGTACCCGGGTGACCACGGCCACCAAGTACTTCAACAGCGCCACCCCCTATCTGACGAACCTGTCCTTCTGGGCCAAGGAAGACTTCCGGGGGAGCGTGGAGGTGCCCTTCACCGGCTGCGCCGTGTCCGGGGAGACCTTCTCCGGGGTGATGGTCGTGAGCAGCACCTCCGGCGGCGGGAGCGGCTCCAGCGGCGGCAGCCGGGTGAGCTACGTCACCTCCGGCCGCCAGACCGTGGCCTTTGACAGCGGCGACTTTGACGCGGCCTGTCAGGCGGCGGCGGGGTCCTCCCTCAATTACCTCCGCTTCACCCTGCCCTCCTCCAGCCAGGGCATTCTCTACCTGGGCTACCGGGAGGGGGAGCCCACCCGGGCGGTGAGCGGGTCCGACAACCTGTACCGGGGCGGCGAGATGTCGGTGTCCAACGTGACGTTCATGCCCGCCGTGGGCTTCTCCGGCGTGGCCTCCATCCCCTTCACCGCCTGGACCATCGGCGGCTCCCAGGTCAGCGGCACGGTGGAGGTGACGGTCAAGGCCGGCACCGGGACCCTGACCACGGTGCAGTACGCCACCTACGGCACGCCGGTGGCCCTGCGGGCCTACGACTTCCAGGCTGCCGCCGCCGGCAACCAGCCGGTGAGCCTGCGCTTCACCGGCCTGCCGGATGAGAGCCAGGGCAGGCTGTACTATCAGTACGTCAGCCCCGTCCAGTACAGCTGGCAGGCGGACGTCCCCACCGACTACAGCCTCAGCGGAGACCCGTCGGTGTCCAACCTGACGTTCCTGCCCAAGGCGGGATATACAGGGGTGGTGAACATCCCCTACACGGCCACCAACGCCGACGGCAGCTCCTACTCCGGCAATCTGCGCATCACCATGGAGCGGCCCGGGGCCTCGGCCTACTTCCGGGATCTGGCAGGGGCCGCGCCCCAGACCATCTCTGCGGCGGACTTCCTCCACGATCTGGGCGTGGTCAACGGCATGAGCCCCAGTCAGTACGGCCCCAGCCTGTCCATCCGGCGGGGGGACTTCTGCCTGATGCTCTGCCGGGCCTTCCAGTTTAACGCGGGCAGCGGCACGGGCCGGTTCTTCACCGATGTGCCCGCCAGCCACTGGGCGGCCCAGGCCATCCGTGAAGCCAACGGGCTTGGCATACTCAACGGCGTCAGCGCGGACAAGTTCGCGCCCAGCGGCACCCTGAACCGGGCCATGGTGGCCACCGCCCTGTTTAACCTGTCCCACGGACAGAAGGGCTATGACGCCAGCTTCACCGATGTCCCCGCCGGGAGCTGGTACGCCGACAGCGTGGCCTGGGCCAGCCGCACCGGCGTGGTCCAGGGCTATGACGGGAACGTGTTCAAGCCCCTGGACAACATCACCCGGGAGCAGCTTGCCGTGATGCTGTTCCGCTATGCCAAGCTGACGGACATCGGGACCGTGGGCTTTGGCAATGAGCTGGGTGACTTTGACGACGGCGGCGAGGTGCACGCCTGGGCCGAGGAGGCCATGGTCTGGTGCGTGGTGAACGGCATCATCACGGGCAAGACCACAAAGATCCTGGCCCCCACCGCCACCGCCACCCGCGCCGAGGCCGCTGCGATGCTCCTGCGGATGGTAGAGCTGATGAAGTAAGAAGCTGCACCAATAGCCGAAGTATTCAGATTCGCGAGTCAGAATTGCCGGTGGCAAGGCGAA
>OFFW01002204.1_pt1 | contig 10916 bp, 12 predicted proteins | sample 1521501 | NCBI WGS metagenome assembly OFFW01 (sample SAMEA3504107, study PRJEB24116) | mouse gut metagenome | biome: mouse gut; feature: mouse-associated habitat; material: faeces | place: Denmark | collected 2011
GTTACTAAAAGGCCATATCATGCGCCCCGGCCCAGATACAATCGACGTCTGCATCGCCCCATGGGATGCTCTTTCTTTTTCCCCGCGGGAACTTTCGGTTCTCTCGGATGCTGAGCAGGAAAGAGGACGCGCCCTCCGTCAAGAAACGGACAGACAAGCTTTTTTTGCCGGGAAGATTCTGCTGCGCCGTGCCCTAAGCTCTTATTTGAATTGTGCTCCGGAAATATTATCTTTTAAAACCGGCCCTCACGGAAAGCCTTACCTTTTTTCTCCCTCCGGAACTATTTCCGGTTTCCGTCCGGATATATTTTTTAATCTTTCTCATTCCGGCAGCTACATCGCCATAGCCTTTTCTTCCGCCGCCCCTATTGGCATCGACATTGAAAAAGTACGAAAGAACCTTCGCGCAGAATCCCTTGTGCGGCGTTTTTTTCACCCCGATGAATATGCACAATTTCAAAATATGCCGGAAGATACCCGTCAGGAATTTATATTTCGCAGATGGACCGTCCGGGAAGCTTTCCTTAAAGGGCTTGGCGACGGGCTTTCCATCTCCCCTGGATCTTTTCTTGTATCCGGGCTGGACAGCGGATTCTGCATAAAAAAAAGCCAGAAAGATTACTCTTCCTGGCATATCAGCCCCATTCCTGCTCCTGACGGCTATTACTGCAGCATTGCATATCAACCCGACCTTCAGATGCCCCCAGTATAGAACGCTATACCGTATAAAAGTGCTACTCCCGGCGTTCCAAAAACTCCTGATGCCGTGAAGGTAACGGGGTTCAGCCCCACCTGCTGCGAAACGCCTCTTGAGGCAAGAAACTGATTGATAAAGAAAATCAAAGCCATTCCCACTACTGCACGAATTAAAAACTGGACGATATAAGAAGTTTTCTGCTCCAAACGAAACTCTCCCCCGCTTTTCTTTTGTTCCAGTATATTCCGTGCATCCACGCAATATGACAATCCATCTTACAAATCAATGCTTATCTTCCGGTTTGTCTTATGATATTCATGGTAATTCACCCCGGCAGCATCGAACATCCGCATCGATGCTTTTACGGAAGGGGTATCCTCGTATTTGTTGGAGCCGTAGATTACTTCTTTGATTCCGCTCTGGATGATTGCCTTAGCGCACTCATTGCACGGAAACAGCGATACGTACAGTTTTGCTCCTTCCAGGCTCCCGCCCCTGTAATTTAAGATTGCGTTCAGCTCACTGTGTACTGTATAGACGTACTTCATCTCTAACGGATCTTCTCCCTCTCTCGCCCAGGGAAAATTATCATCCGAGCATCCCATAGGCAGGCCGTTATAACCCATAGATAATATCTTGTTGTCCTGGCTCACAATGCAGCATCCGACCTGTGTGTTCGGATCTTTTGAACGCATCCCTGAAAGCAGCGCAACGCCCATGAAATACTCATCCCAGCTGATATAATCTAACCTTTTGCCTTCCATAAGCTCTCCTCCCATTATTTTGTTCCAAAGATACGGTCTCCCGCATCTCCAAGCCCCGGGACAATATATTTATGCTCATTAAGCCCCTCATCCAGCACTCCGACGTACAGATCCACATCCGGATGCTCTGCCTTCATTCGTTCAATGCCCTCCGGCGCCGCAACGATGCACAAGAACCGAATATTCTTTACTCCTTTTTCTTTTAAAAGCTGTATTGCAGCCACGCTGGATCCCCCCGTTGCAAGCATGGGATCGACTACAAATACTTCCCTCTCACTGCAGTCTGCCGGCAATTTGCAGTAATATTCTACCGGCTCATATGTCTCCGGATTTCGGTAAAGGCCGATATGCCCTACCTTTGCCGCCGGAATCATGCGTAACATCCCGTCAACCATCCCTAAGCCCGCACGCAGGATCGGAACAATGGCCATTTTCTTTCCGCTAAGTTCCTTTCCTGTCATCTCACAGATGGGTGTCTTTATCCTTACATCTTTCAGTTTCAGGTTCCTGGTTGCCTCATAACACATAAGCGCCGCAATCTCGCTCACAATCTCCCGAAACTCTTTAGATCCCGTCTCCTCTCTTCTGATATACGTAATCTTGTGCTGTATCAGCGGATGTTCCATAATGTGTACTTTTGACATGTAATTTTCCTCCTTTATTCCACGCCTTCAAAAAGCCGGCGTTATGTATGTATGACATGGTGACCTGCCGCCTTCAAAAGCCTGTTCATGACCGCGCTGCCGATTCCGTCTCCTGAGAAAGACTCGCTGAAAATGTATTCCACGTCCTCCCCGTCGAATTCCCGCAGTATTGCATAAAGTCGGCTGGCGACCGTCGCCTCATCCTGCCTTGTGCCGATGCATTTCACAAGCCCGCAGTCATATCTCCCCACCGTCTCCTCTGTACCTATAATGCCGACCCTGCTGCCCTCTTCTTCCTTTTCGCGCGAAAGCCGGTTGATTTCCCTGATTACCTGTTCCGTCTGCCCTTCTACAACGCTAAGTTTCGCTTTAGGCGCATAATGCCGATATTTCATCCCCGGCGCTTTAGGAGCTTCCTTGCTGTCAGCGCCGAGCAGCGCTTTATCTTCTGCCACTTCTCCCAAAATCCCTTCCAGCATCTCTTTTGTCACGGCTCCCGGTCTTAATATCATAGGCGGTTCCACGGTCATGTCCAGAATGGTAGATTCCACGCCGATATCGACGGCGCCTCCATCCACAATCATGTCAATCTTCCCCTCAAGATCCTCCCTGACATGCTCTGCCATAGTTGGGCTTGGCCTGCCGGAAGTATTCGCGCTTGGCGCCGCGATATAACCGCCTCCTGCGTCAATTACCGCCCTTGCCGTCTCATGATCCGGCATCCGCACGGCAACAGTATCAAGCCCCCCTGTCGTTCCGTACGGCACACATTCCGCTTTATTAAAAATCATGGTAATGGGGCCCGGCCAGAACGCGCCTGCAAGAGCATGGGCCTGTTCCGGGATATCGGAAACAATTCTGCCAAGGGCATCCATATGCGCGATATGGATAATCAGCGGATTATCAGAAGGCCTTCCCTTTGCGGCATAAATCTTTTCTGCCGCCCTGGCGTTCAGCGCATCCGCGCCCAGCCCATATACCGTTTCCGTCGGAAACGCCACAAGGCCGCCTTCCTTTAATATCTTTCCTGCCTCCCTGACGGCATCATTATCAAGTTTAACATTTGTTATCTTCTTTATCCGTGTCTTCATGCATTTATTATACTACACTCTGAAAGCTCCTACAAGCTAAGATGTCTCTGATTTTCCCTGGCGGATAAATTCGAGGATTCCCTGACAGATTGCCTCGGCGACTTTATCCTGATATTCTTCAAGGCTCAGATTTGCCGCCTCCTCCGGATTTGAGAGGAATCCGCACTCAACAATAATCGTCGGAACTTGCGTACGCCTTAGCAGATAATATGTATTATTTGCTTTTGGCTGCCTTGTATTCCCTGCGTCAAGGGAAAGCAGCGCATTCTGCATGATCCCCGCCGCCTCTTCCCCTTCCTTTGATCCGGAATAATAGAATACCTGCGCTCCGCGGACAGAGGAATCCTGATAGCTGTTCTGGTGGATGCTGACTGCAATCTGCGGAGTCTCCTTATTGATAAGCTCCACCCTTTTCTTCATATCTGCCGCCTTTGATGCGGAACTGTCTTCCGGCATCATCATTCTGTCTTCCTCTCTCGTCATGATGACTTCTACTTTTTTCTTTTTCAGCAGAGCTTCTGTCTTTTTGGCAATCTCAAGATTAATCTCCTTTTCAATGACATCTCCGACACCTACCTTTCCAGGATCCGAACCCCCGTGCCCCGCATCGATCACCACTACTTTATCATAGAGTTCCTGCGGTGTCAAAAAGTCGATATACACATAATCTTCATCGTATTCGCTTTTCAGTTCACATACCTGGTCGGTAATAAATTCGACGATCCCATAGCTCTTTTTATTCTCATACGTCAGGCTGTCAATATGATCGCTTCTGCCCAAAACAGGATATTCATAAAAGTAATCTTCCCCCGCAAACGGAATTTGGATCGTGATGGTCTGCGTCACAACGTCTTCCGTAATTTTCAGATCGTTCCCCGACACGCCAAGCGGCAGTTCCAGACGGATCTGGCTGGAAAAAGACAACTCGTTCTCTCCCGCCTCTTTCGCCTGCGCATTATTGTATTCCATGAGTTCGATGCCGTTCATGCCAAGACGTTCCGATTCCGTCTTTGTCCTGTATTCCCGGTAAGCTGCCAGCAGCTCCTCCGAAAGGATTCCCAGACGGGGAAAATAAGGCATGGACAGGCAGATGACTGCCAGAACGACGACAAAAAACACTGCCGTCTTCTTTAAAATTTTCTCTTCCAAATCCTCATTCCTCCAAATTACCGGTCTTTTGTATATGCCTTGATGCAAAGGTTGCAGGAATATTTTTCTTCCACATGTTCCCAGCGCGTCCCGTCCACGCTGATATATCCTTCTCCGTCTGTAATATCGGCATGTTTCGTTGCCTCGTCCGCAGCGTACTCGATCGCGATGGGATGTATCGCTTCGGGCGTTTTTAAATACAGCATCACCGCATACCTCTCGCCTTTTTTCAAAGAAAGGTCTTTTTTCACGGGAATCGTATAATAGCCGGCATTCTCTAAACTGCCTTCCGCAATCAGCTCTTTTTTCTGCAGAGAGTCCGGATCTTTATACTCATGTACCAGATACACCTTGTATTCCGTATTCTTTCCGGTCGCATAAAAGCCGACTGCAGACAATTCCTCCTTTTTCTCTGCCTGATAGATATTTGCTCCGTATACGGCAGGCCGGTTATATCCGATCTGTCCGACCCAGCCGCACAAATCCGACTGATAAATTCTGTCGTAATTATCCGTATCTTCTATTTTCGTATAAACGACGTTGTGGCTTCCGATATTCGTATCGTAATAAGACACGTAAAATGCGCCGCCGTCGCCAAATTCATCTCCCCAGCTGTTTAAACAGAGAAACGCGCCGTCGCCTTCCACATTGACCGGAAAATTTTCTTTTGCATAATGATCGTCCCATCCGATAATCACAACTTCATGGTTTGGCTTTTCTGTTCCGATATAGCAATACGCCCGTTTTTCATTGTTATAAAACTGAGTCTGCGCACTGCCGTTTCCCATCGCGCTGTAAAGAGCCGTCTGCACGCCTCCGTGTTTAAAAACGGCTTCTTTTATTTTCCCGTAATCTTTTCCTTCCATGATCTGTACTTCCTGCACATGCTTTACGGCAGAAAGTTTACGATTCGTCTTTCCGTCTCCGAACGGATCGTCTTTTTCGTATACCGGTCCCTGCCATCCCAAAAGATATGCCATCGCCATGGTATATTCGCCGCCCGCTTTCTCGTCGACCACAAACGAATTGCTCATGCTCATATGATCCGGGGACAACTGGAGTTCTTCTTTGGGAAGCAGGGATGATTCCAGCGCGCTTAACGATGCAAACGCCCAGCAGGTTCCGCTGTTTCCCTGGTTTTTCACGGTTCCCACACGTCCTTTTTTACGCAGGTCATAACTTGCGGAAACAATGGAAGCGGCTTCTGACAGATCCACCGCAGATCCGCGGTTTTTCTCTATCTTCCATTCATAATCGTATCCGATCTTCCGGGATACCTCTCCGATACTGACAAAATACGCATCTTTTTTCCGTATCATCGGAGATGCGATTTTGTGCTTTTCATCGTTGACGGTAATTTCCGGATCGCCAAGTCCCAGTAAAACGGCGTCGCTGCGCTTTTCCACTAAAAGTTTTTTCCCTTCATATAAATGGGAGCTGCAGTTTAACCCTTCCGTTAAAATATCCGCCGGAACCATAATATTTAAATTATCATCCATAAAAATCGGAAGATCCCGGTTCGTATATTCTTTATTGTCAATCGCAACCGTCAGCAGTTTTTCATTTACCGTATCGGCGATCAGCGGATTCCAGTCTTCCCTGTCTAAATTCGCCCCGCGGAATTTTCCCACCGATTCGTAATCGCTGCCGGCCGGATAAAATTTCAGTATACAAATTGCCGCGGCAAATGCCGCAAGCAGCATATAAGGCTTAAAATGGCTCATGATCCTCCTCTATCGCTGTCTTCTCTTCGGTGGTTTCGGTCCTAAAAACTGGTAAAAATACGTTTTTAACATACCGTTGTATATTTTCCGGTTCTTATCGGCCTTTTGCCCGATATATTTTTCCGTATCCTCATACCCGGAAATCAAAAACATAGACCAGGCGTCCAGTCGTTCCCATGCCGTTCCGATTTCCCTGTAAAGTTTCGGAAGCGCTTCTTTTTCTTCAAGCCGCTCCCCATACGGCGGGTTCGTCAGGATAAATCCGTATTTTTTCGGATGATGCAGATCGGCGACCTCTCTCTGCTGAAAATGAATCAGATGGTCCACACCGGCGCGTCTGGCATTATCCCTGGCCGCTTTGATAATCTCTCCGTCAATATCATAGCCCTGAATATCCACCGTTACATCCGGATTTACCAGGTCTTTGGCTTCCGCAAAACAATCCTCCCATAAGCTTTTTTCGATCAGGTTGTCCCACTGTTCGGAAATAAAATGGCGCTTCATGCCCGGCGCAATATTTGCCGCGATCATGGCGGCTTCAATCGGAAATGTGCCGCTGCCGCAAAAAGGATCCACAAGAATACGATCCGGATGCCACGGTGTCAGCATAATCAAAGCCGCCGCTAGAGTCTCCGTAAGGGGCGCCTTGCCGCATAAATAACGATATCCCCGTTTATGCAGCGATTCTCCTGATGTATCGATCGTCACCGTCACCTCGTCTTTATGCAAAACGATACGGACCGGAAACGATGCACCGTCTTCCGGAAACCAGTCCATACCGTATGTTTGGCGAAGCCTCTCTACCATTGCCTTCTTTACAATCGACTGTATATCAGACGGACTAAACAGTTTGCTTTTTACAGAAGTCGCCTTGGTCACCCAGAATTTTCCGTTTTGGGGAATATAATTCTCCCATGGGAGCTCTTTGATTCCCTGAAACAATTCTTCAAACGTCACGGCACGAAATTTTCCGACTTTTAACAGTACGCGTTCCGTTGTACGCAAAAAAATATTCCCCCGGCAAATAGCTTCGGCGTCGCCCTCAAACGTAATCTTTCCGTCCTCCACCTGTCGAATGTCGTATCCCAGGTCATAAATTTCTTTTTTCAGCACTGCCTCAAGTCCAAAGTGGCAGGGCGCGATCAATTCCATTTTTCTCATCTGTTTCTCCGTTTTTTCTGTTTTTTATACCTTAACATCTTATCTTGTAAGAACAGCAGTGTCAATAGCCGTTTGGCATGGTTTTTACGGATCAACCGAATGATTGTTTTCCCTGTATGCCTGATATCCGCCGGTCAGCGTATACACCGTACCGCGCCTTCCCCGTAATTTTCTTGCCGCCAGAAGACTCTGGTTCCCATGCTCGCAATACAAAATGACCGGAACGCCTGCCGGGATTTTATCTTTCCAATCTTCTATGTATGCAATCGGATAATTTCTGGCATGTCTGATGTGCTCCTCTTTAAAACTCTCTTCGCTGCGCAAATCGATCAGCCACGCCTTTTTTTTCTTTGCCGTTTGTTCCAGTTCTTCTGCCGTGATCATTTCAAATCCATATACCGATTCTTTTTCCATGTTCTGATTCTCCGCTTCTTATTTTTATTTCTTTTCAATGAAAACAGGTTACAAACTATCGTTTGTAACCTGTTTTCTACAAATATCTTATGCAGTTTTCTTTCATCTGCCACTATTCGAAAGACGATTCCCGGACCTGCATGGATCTTAAAGCCGCAGACGTGTCTGCACGCTTACGAATGATGGCAGTCAGACGTGCTGTCAGATGCGCTGTTGGATGCTTTGTTGGAAGACTTGTTAGAAGCCTTATTGGAAGCATTCTTATTGGAACCCGCATTGTTGGATTCGCTGTTCTTGTTTGCTGCATTCTGGCTGTAATTTTTCAAATTGTAACTGTTAGAGCTTTTGTTTTCACTGTTTTTTGCCATGTTTCTTTACCTCCTAAGCATTTACTGCATCCATAGTATCTGCCGGAAGGAAATAAATTATACGGCTTATTTTCTATTTCCAAAAAATAGCACATAAAGAAAATACACGGCTACGCCTGTGCACACGGCCGCCAGTAACAGCGGCAGCAAAAAAATTCCGATTTTGATGAAAAGCGCAGCAACTGCAATGAAAAAGAAAAACGACAGCAAACGGATATACTTTGCAGATCCTCTCGCTTTTTTCTTTTTTCCGGATATCTGCACACCGCCGTCTTCATAATATCCGCTGCCGTATGTATCTATAATCGTTTTTGCAATCAGTCTCGGATCTCCTAACGATTCCATGACTTCGCTCTCCGACCTTCCTTTTCTGGATTCTTCTATAATATAAGTTTCATAATACGAAAGCTGGCTGTTTACTTCTCCCTGCGGAATTCTTCCTTGCAGCGCAATCCGAAGCTCTCTCAAAAAGTCTTCTCTTGTCATGTATCTTAACCTCTTTTTTTGTAGTATTGACCGGGTTTTCTTTATCTTACAATACTCCGGGCGTATTTTCAACTTTCCTGAAAAAAGTTAAGAAAAAATCTATTTTTTTAATTTTATATTTAATATTCCCTTTTTCAGGGAAAACTGTTAAAATAACTAGTAAATGTCTTTGAAAAATGGTATTGTGGAAGACGATATTGCAGGAACATATCCGGAACTGTAATTAAAACAGGACTCTTTCGGAACTGGAAACAAACAAGTCTCTTTCGGAACTGGAATAGAAAGGAAGGATTGAAATGAGAGGTTCGTCAATGAATACCCACATGGGAAGAATTATCGTCCACAATGAGGTAATAGCCCAATATGCGGGAAGCGTCGCCGTGGAATGTTTTGGGATTGTCGGCATGGCCGGCGTCAGCGTGAAAGATGGACTGGTTAAGCTGCTGAAAAAAGACAGCATCACCAGGGGCATCAGTGTATCGCTTCATCAGAATAAGCTGGTTCTTGATTTTCATGTCATTGTGGCTTACGGCGTCAGTGTGCTTGCCGTCGCGGATAATCTGATCAGCAATGTCAAGTATAAGGTAGAAGAATTTACCGGTATTCAAATCGAAAAGATCAACATCTATGTAGATGGTGTCAGAGTAATTGATTAAGGAGGACTTTGTCGTGAGTTTACAGCAAATCGATGCCAGGATGCTTTCTAAGATGTTCTTAGCCGGTGCAAAGAATCTGGAAAGCAAAAAAGAATGGATCAACGAACTGAACGTTTTTCCCGTTCCCGACGGTGATACGGGCACCAATATGACCATGACCATTATGTCCGCGGCGCGCGAAGTATCTGCCCTGGGTGAGGAAATTGACATGCAAAGTCTATGCAAAGCGGTTTCCAGCGGTTCCCTGCGCGGCGCCAGGGGGAATTCCGGCGTTATTCTGTCGCAGCTTCTGCGCGGATTTACCAAGAGGATCAAGGATGAAGAGATACTGACCATTCCCATACTTGTGGAAGCGTTTGAGAAAGCCGTGGAGACCGCGTATAAGGCCGTCATGAAGCCCAAGGAGGGAACCATTCTCACGGTTGCCAGGGGCGGTGCGGAAAAGGCGAAAGAACTGCGGGATGACGGTGCAAATGACTTGGCAGGTTTTCTGGCGGAGGTTCTGGAACATGTAAAATATGTGCTGAGCCAGACACCCGAAATGCTGCCTGTACTGAAACAGGCGGGTGTGGTGGACTCCGGCGGACAGGGACTGGTGGAAGTTCTGTCGGGAGCGGTTGACGCTTTTTCGGGCAAAGAAATTGATTATTCCATATCTGCGGAAGCACCTGCAGGGGCGGGAAATGCCAGAATGGAAATGGAGGCCGGAATAGAGATCAAGTTCGGTTATTGCACAGAGTTTATCATAATGTTAAACAAGCCTTTTAATATCAAGGCAGAGATAGATTTCAAGGCTTACCTGGAGTCTATCGGCGATTCCATTGTATGTGTGGCGGATGAGGATGTCGTGAAAGTGCACGTACATACCAATGACCCTGGGCTTGCCATCCAGAAGGCATTGACGTATGGTGCGCTCTCCAATATGAAGATAGATAATATGCGGCTGGAACATCAGGAGAAGTTGTTCAAAATGTCAGCAAAGGAAAGCGGGAAAAACACGGCGGCAGGAAGCCCTTCAGAACCGGCAGCGCCTGCGGAAGCGGAACAGGCTTCCCTGACAGCGGATGAGCCGCAGAAAGACTACGGCTTTATCGCCGTTTCCGCAGGGGAAGGCATGAGCGAGATATTCCGGAGCCTGGGTGTGGATTATATCATCGAGGGCGGGCAGACCATGAATCCCAGCACCGCGGATATTCTAGAAGCAGTGGATAAGGTGAATGCAAGGACTGTTTTTGTCCTTCCCAACAATAAGAACATTATCCTGGCGGCAAACCAGGCGGCAGAGTTGACTGCGGAAAAAGATCTGTTAGTCATTCCTACCAAGACGATTCCCCAGGGCATTACGGCGGTTATCAATTTTGTTCCTGAAATGTCCGCCGACGAAAATGAATCCAATATGATCAGCGAGATCAAGAATGTCAGTACCGGTGAAGTCACCTATGCAGTACGGGATACCGTGATAGACGATAAGGAAATTCGAAAGGGTGACTTCATGGGCATTGGTGACAGCGGCATTCTTGCTGTAGGCGGTGATATCAGCGGAGTGGCGAAAGATACCATCACCGGCATGGTAAAGGAAGATTCCGAGCTGATCAGCATCTATTACGGAAGTGATATTAACGAGGCTGACGCGGAGAGCTTCCGTGCCCAGGTTGCGGAGAGCTATCCTGACTGTGATATAGAACTGCAGTATGGCGGCCAGCCCATCTATTATTATATTATGTCTGTGGAATAAAAAAGTTCACTGCAGGGGAGGCAGACG
>OFFW01002207.1_pt1 | contig 10909 bp, 4 predicted proteins | sample 1521501 | NCBI WGS metagenome assembly OFFW01 (sample SAMEA3504107, study PRJEB24116) | mouse gut metagenome | biome: mouse gut; feature: mouse-associated habitat; material: faeces | place: Denmark | collected 2011
GTTGCCCGTCCCGTTCCGGACCACAATGGTCTGGGGGGTGCTGTTGAGGACATAATCACTTGGGACTTTGGTTTCCGTGACGACCACGGTACTGCCAGGAATCAAGCCGGTGACCGTCACCGTGCCGTCCTTCCCAGTGGTAAACTTCCCGATCAGGCTGCCATCGCTGTACTTGACCGTGAACTCCGTGTTGGGTACGGGCTTTCCAGTGACAGAATCCATTTTTCGGAGGGTCAAACTGCACAGAGGGTCGTTGTAAAAGTAGAGCGTCTGGGTGTCATCCGGGCCGATCTCCACGGTCTGAGTGCGGTTGGCCTCATGGATGGTGTAGCCGGCGATGCTCTGCATCTCAGTCACTACCAGGGACCCTACCACACTGTTCAGAACAATCTGTCCATTTTCGTCTGTATAGTACAGGCCGTTGGAGCTGATCTTCCCATCCTCATCCGGGAGGAAGCTGCCGTTGGTGGTGGTGATCTTAAAGGTAACGCCCTCCAGCGGGACCTTCTTATCTACAGAGCTGCGTTTATTGATAATGAGACAGCCTGTCTTGGCGTTCTCAAAAGTTAGGCTGTTAGCAACGCCCTGTTTGATCTTGATGGTCTTAGGGGTGGGGTCCTTGATGTACCCGTTGGGAGCCTTTTCCTCGGTCACAATGACGATTTGCCCAGGCTGGAGGCCGGTGATGGTAATGAGTCCGTTGCGGTCGCTGGTGTACCGGCCATTGTTGGTGCCGATAGCCGCGCCGTCTGCATCAGTCACATGGAATACCGCACCGGGCAGCGGGGTCTTATCCGTACTCTGCTTCAGGATGGTGAGGGAGCAGTCCCTTTTATTCCAAAAGACCAGGCTCTGCACCTCGCCGTCTTTAATCAGAATCTTCTGAGGCGTGCCGTCCAGCACGAACCCCTCCACTGTCCTGATCTCTCTTGCGATGACGGTGGTTCCCGGCTCCACATCAGAGAGCACAATCTCTCCGGCCTTGTCTGTGTAGTAGATCCCATCATCAGGGCCTACTGCCGCTCCAGAACCGTCGATCACCTTAAAGGCCACACCGGACAGGGGTTCAAAGTCCGTACCCTCGATGTACTTTCGGATGATGAGGGTTGTACCGGGGGTATTGTAAAAACGGAGGGTTTGCACGTCGTTGGGGTTGACTACCACCGTCTGGGTCTTCTCCGCCGGGTCAATAGTGTACCCTGGGATGGTCTTGGTTTCAGTCACCACCAGCGCACCCACCACACCGTTGATGGTGATTTTGCCATCCCGGTCCGTCATGTAAATGCCGTTACTGCTGATCTGGCCGTTTTCATCGGGAACGAACTCTCCAGTGGCGGTAGTCACCTTAAAGGTAACCCCAGCCAATGGCTTGTTGGTGACAGAATCCCGTTTGTCGATGACCAATGTACCCGCCTTGGAATTTTTCACGATCACCGTCTGGGTGTCGCCATTGGCCCCAATGACCACATTGGTGCTGGGAGAATCCATGACATAGCCCGCTGGCGCCTTGATTTCAGAAAGTACATAGGCCCCCGGAGCGAGGTTGGTGATCCGGATTTCGCCCTGGGAATCGGTGGTAAAAATGCCGTTGGAGGTCAGCGAGGATGTGCCGATCACACCGTCCAGGCCCACCTCGCAGCCAGCCGCCGTGGTAATACGGAACTGTGCGCCGGGGAGCGGCTTGTTGGTGGCACTGTCCCGTTTCTGGACAATGAGCTGGCCCTTAGGCTGGTTTTTCATGGTCACGCTGACGGTCTTGCCAGCCTGGATCACCGCAGTCTGAGACTGGGTATCAATGAGGAACCCTGCCGGGGCTTTGGTTTCCGTGATGACCACGCTTCTGCCGGGCGTCAGACCCTCAATGCGCACCTCGCCATTTTCATCGCTTCGGTAGACACCATTGGAATCGCCAATGAGGCTGCCGTCCGAGTAGGCCACCTTAAACTCCGCATTCGCCAGCGTGACGCTGGGGTTCACCGAGCACACCTTCCGAATGAGGAGGGAGCCGGTGGGCTGGTTGCGGAACTCCAGTGTCTTGGTCTCGTTGGACTCGATCTTGACCGTCTGAGGCACATCGTCTAAAATGTACCCAGGCTTCGTCCGGGTTTCTTTCACTACCAGCGTGGTTCCTGGCATGATGTCCGATACCAAGATTGTGCCTGCGCTGTCGGTGGTGAAGTAGCCGTTGCCGTTACCCACAACCGCACCGTCGCTGGTGGTGATAAAGAACTGAATATCACTCAGCGGCTCCTTGGTGATACTGTCCACCTTCTTGACCAGGAGGGATCCGTACTTGCTGTTGGTAAAGGTAATGATAATGCAGTCCTGTTCCTTGCCGCTGATGTAGGCCGTCTGCGGCGCGGTATCCATGACGTAGCCGTGCGGGGCAGAAATTTCCTCACAAACATACGTTCCAGCATCCAAGCCGGTGATCACGATATTTCCGTTGCTCGAAGTCTGATATTCCCCGATAATCGTGCCGCCGCTGCCGGAGGTCCCGCCCAGGTAGCGGACGCGGAACCAGGCGTTCGCCAAAGGCGCCCCGGTATCTGAATCAATTTTCCGGATAACGAGGGCGGATTTGGGAATATTTTCAAAGGTCACCTCAACGGAGGTGTCATGCTCAATGTAGATGGTCTGTTCGGAGGGTTCCTTGAGCATGAACCCTGCCGGCGGTTCCACCTCGACGATTTTATACCAACCGGTATCCAGATTGTCCAGGTGGATGATACCATTTTCATCGGAGTAGTAGTAGCTGTTGGTCAGCTGCTGGTAGGTGCCATTCTGGTTCTTATCCTTGGAAACCCAGATTTCAAATTTAGCGCCCTTGATTCCATCCCCGACGATACTATCTACCTTATAGATGGTGAGACCGGGCTTTTTTTCGTTCTCTATGGAGACCTCAGTGGTCTTACCGGGCCGCAGGTAGACTTCATGGGGGGTAGGATCAAGGATGTACCCTGCCGGGGCCTGTTTTTCCGTGATGATGTAATATCCTTCGGTGAGGTGCTTCTGCGGCACGGTGATTGTGCCGTCCGCGCCCACAGGGAAGTCACCGATCTTCACACCAGCCTTGGTCTTGACCTCAAAAATAGCGCCGGTCAGATGCTTGCCCTCAATGTCCACTTTCACGATCTTCAAGGTGGGCCGCTGGTAGTTCTGGAACTCCACCTGGGTTTCCTTGTTGGGGAACAGGGTCACCGTCTGGGGCGTGGTATCCAGAATGTAATTTTCCGGAACGCTCTGCTCGGTGATGGTATAGACTCCGGGCAGGAGGTCGGTGATGACCACCTTGCCATCCGGCCCCGTGGGCTTGGTGGTGATGGTAGGGCCGTCCGCGCCTCGCAGCGTGAAAGTCACGCCGGGCACGGGGTCTGTGCTGTCCTTGTCCCGTTTGCTGATGATCAAACTAGGCCGCTTGTCATTTTGCAGCCGGATCTCAGCGGTTTTACCTGGGGACAGCTCCACATGGTACTCGGTTGTATCCAGAATGTGATTGGGCAGAGTGGCGGTTTCCTGCACCGAGTAAATTCCCGGCTCCAGGCCCTCCACCAGAATCTCACCCCCGTTTGCCGTGGTTCGGTCGATGGAGTGGCTGGCGTCCCCAATGGGGGTGATCTTAAAGGTAACACCGTCCAAAGCAGTCCCGTCCGCGCTGGTTTTAATCAGCCGCAGGCCGGGCTTTTTTGTATTTGTGAACACAAATTCGGCGGTGTCGTTGGCCCGCAGGTGGATGATCCGCCGGGCGTTGTCCACCACATAGCCGGGACATTCCAGCTCGGTTACTTCGTAAGAGCCGGTGGGGAGGTTGCTCAAATCAATCTCGCCGTTTCCGTCCGTGACAAACTCCTGGGGGCCGTAGCTGCCGTCGATGGCCCGGATGCTGAACTTCACACCGGGGATGGTCTTGGACGGGTCGGCGCTGTCCACCTTCACCAGCTTCATGCCGGGCAGCACGTCGTTGAAGAAGAACAGCTCCTTGATGCCGCAGCCGGCAGTCAGTTCGATCTCCTGGGGAGCGGTGTCCTTGATGTGGCTGTCATCCCCGGTGTCCACCTCCATTGCCCGGTAGGTACCCGGCTCGATGCCGGTCAGCAAAATCTCACCGCTCTGGTTGGTTTCATAGTGTCCGATGGAGACGCCATCCCGGAAAATCTCAAAGGTGACGTTCGCCATGGGCCGGTGGCTCTGCCGGTCATACTTCACAATCTTCAATCCGACCTTCGCCAGATTTTTGAAGACGAGGGGACCGGCGGGGATAGGATTACCGTTGGCGTCCAGCTCCAGCTTGATCTGCTGGACCTCAGTGGTGGGCTCGTAATTGGGGGGCGGAATCAGTTCCGTCACGGCGTACTCACCGGGCTTGATATACTTACCAGTGGCCTCGGTGGGGTCCCACCACTGGACGCTCTCCAGCACGCCGGCTTCATCGGTGTCAAACTCATAGACCCCGTTTACCACAGAGCTGAACTTGAACGTAGCGGGGCCGACGCCAGTATTAGTCAGAGCGTCCCGCTTGAACAGGAGGGCCTTCCCCGGTTCGGGGATGCCGCCGTTTTCGATCCCATTTGCCGGTCCAACCTGGACCGCGCCCGCCGCCGTACTGTTTTCCGGCGCTTTACAGGTTACGGTAAAGGGAGAGGCCAACGGGGTGCAGCCCGCCGGTGCTTTGGTCTCCTTGACATACAGGGTCACGCTCCCACCGTCCTCGACGATATTGGGAACAGAGGTGCTGGCAGTGCCGTCAGATCCGGTGGTCATCACGGCCAGGGGCGTGCCACTGCAAGAGGAATCAGCGTAGACGGAGAACTCCGCGCCGGAGAGGGGCCGCTTATCCGTGGCGGCGATCTTCTTGAGCTTCAGATAGACGGGCATTTTCTCAGTGATAGTTGTGCCGTTGGTAAAGGTCACCTTGGACGCACCGCCGCTGCTGGTAAATTTCTTGCCGGACATATCAGCAGTGCCGCCCGTGCCGGTGATGTTGGTCAGGTAGGTGGGATCGTCCTCCACTACCTCAAACCGGAAGGAAGCGTCTGCAACAAAGCCAATATGGATCGTTTCATTGGCTTTTAAGGTAAATTTCAGGCCGTTTCCAGTTTCTGTGACAGGCATATTTGCGGTATAACTGGTTGGCGTGCCTGTAGTATAGGTTACAGTAAAGCCCCAGCTTTCTCCAGCGGGGATGGAGTCTCCGGCCTTCTTGGTCACCTCCAGGGACACCCCTGTGGGTTCGGGCCGCTCAAAATTGAACGGGCTGAGGATGTGAAGGCCATAGGACCGCCGCTCCGAAAAGATGGTGTCCCTAATCTTGGCGGCCTTTGTGATGCTGTCCACGAAGCTGTCTGCCTCAGCAAAGCCATTGGTGGAACACAGCTCCTCGCCAGTAGGTATGCCGCTACCATCCAGAGGATACTCCAAAAACTGAGTTTTCTTCTGGCGCATCCATTGAGCCATATTGCGAATCGTTGAGGACTGGTCGTAAATCAGACTGCCTTTAGTTGCGGATTCACTGTTATAGAGCGAATAGGCCATCATCTCCCGCAGGGTATAGGCACGGCGAAGTCCATCTGGGTCTACGAAAACGCCACCAGTCTCAATGATGACCCGGTACTTGGTACGCAGGTTGCCATTGGAGTCATGGACATACTCTGACCAATTCTTGATAGCGTCATCCTTGCTCCAGCCGTTGCCACTGCTGGTCGTGCTCAGGCGGCCCAACAAATACAAAAAGGCGTCGTTGGGTTTATAGACCTTGTAGAGATTGCCGGGAGTCACGGGCTTGGGGTCGGTACCCCACATGGAGGTATAGTCGCCGTCCACCCAGCCGGTGGACCACTTGGAGCTGTTGCAGTGGAACATCTGCTCCTTCTGCGCGTCCGTGATCCCAGTAGCCGACTGAAACTCATCGGCGGTAGTCACCCATTTCTGGTTATAGCCGCTGGTCGCATCATAGGCATAAACTGTACCGCCCATCAGTTCAGCAGCACTGGAGCCTTTGCCGTTATACTGCATGGCAGAAGAGTTGAACCAAGTGATCCGGCGTCGGCAGGTATCAGCATCCCAGTTTTCAATGCTGCCATTTCCCCAGACCACATTCAGGGGTGTACCTACCACATGCCAAGTATTGTAGTCATTGCTATTAATATCCTGGACTACACCCTCCGGAAACTCGATCAGGGTGAATCGGAGGAAGGTCCGCTCCGGGTCAGTGGTCCAGTCCACATCGCTGGTACTGGGTTTCTGACCACCAGGACTGCCGGGGTTCAGGCCGCCCGTACCTCCATTGGCGTAGGTGCTGCCAGCATTGGTAGGAACCCTTCGGATACCGCTGCCACTCAATCCTGTCAATGTCTGATAGGGGGTCATGCTGTAGGCTCGGTCAATGGTGTAGCCGCCTTTAGTGTTGACCGCATCCTGACCGGAGTAGCTGCCCTTCGCCATGATTTTTGCTGCATTGGGATCATTGAAATGCCACCACTCACTGGCAAGAGGAATCAAGCCAGCATTGGTGCAGTAGCTCTGAAGCCGCTTTGCTCCCTCTGAGACAGCAAACTGTTCCGTCCAGTTGTCCAGTGGATCGGGCATATCATAGGAGTTGGTCGGGATCTGATAGCGGATCGCGCCCGAACTCAGCTCATGCATCCGGGTAGGCATCTCGTACTCTGTCCACTCCTCGTACTTCCGGTAAGTGGAGCCATCCAGGATGTACTCATGCAGCTCCGCAGGGTCGCCTTTGGCAAGGCTCATATCCGCGGCCAGCCCAGCCTGATGGTTGGATGTGCCCTTGGCGATGAACCAGCCCTGCTCGCGGGTATAGCCCATAGCAGTGGCCTTGTCCATATCGGCGGACACACCGCTGTCGCTGTCCCACAGAGCGGCAAAACTGTCGCGCACTGCGGACTGGATCCCGGCGGGCCGGAAGGTCTCATAGATCACCAGTGTCTCGCCGTTGGACATAGCGGACCGTTGGACCTTCGCCAGCCGCTCGGCTAAAGTGAACATACAGGGAACGACATACTCATAGCGGCTCAGTCGGGAACTGAACTGACGGGCATTGTAATATGATTTCCCGGTGACACCGGGGATGTCCTTCCCCTCTGCAGCCTGGAAGATGCTGCCGCTGCTGTTGGTCAAGTTGTAAGCGATGCTGGGAACAACGTCCGGCAAGTTGATAAAGATATGCTCCTTATCTACCCAGCCAGTTTTCCCCAGCTGGCCACCTTCCCAGGCGGTTATACTGCCGTCGCTGTCGGCGGCGAGCCCAATCTTGACCCTATCGCCGCCGTTGTAGGCCAAGATAGCGAAGGGGATAGGTTTGCTGCTGTCCGAGGCAGGGACAGACGCAACCTGTGACCCGCCCCTCTCGGCGCTGTAGAGCGGGAGGGGAAGGTGGGTGCCGTTCCAGCCGGTGGCCCCGGCTATGTTGAGTTCAAAATCGCCAGTAGGGGCATAGGCAGTGATACTGCTGGCCGCTTTGGTGGGCGCTTCCTCTGCAGCAAGGGCGGTGGCCGGGAGCATTCCAATGATGGTGATGACCGCCAGCAGGCCGGATAGGGTGCGCTTCCAGTTGGATTTAATGCTCTGGGAGAGAGATTTCAACATTATCAGTTCCTCCTTCATTAGTTTTTGAGCATAACAAAAGGACTGCACAAAACCGTGCAGTCCTTGGGCAGATGATATTTACTTAAAAGGCTGGGACTGTTCATCTTGGGTATCGGTGGTTTGAGGTACATGAATCGCCTCCTTTGTCTTTTATCTGTGGTCAACTGCCGGAAACGGTGGGCCACACTTCTATACTTTCGCCGGTGAAGGGGACATTCTCAGGATAGCGGGTCCACACTTCAAGATGATGTGGAATACGTCCGCCGCTAAACCCAGTCAGACTGTAGCTTCTAATGTCCGGATGCTCAGCGCTGGGCCATGTGATGATTTCACCACTGTTACCATCCGTATAATGAAACCGCCCTTCCTGATTTGGGGACTCAAGGGCAATAACTACATGGCCCACTACTCCGTCAGGACTTACTACAAATACAATGTCGCCGGGGCGCATTTTCGTGAGATCGTCCAGCTTACGGCCTGGATTGGCCTTGTCGCCAAAAACAAGGGAACTGACCATGGAAGCGTAGCCGCTACATCCGTAATATTCGCTGACCCAGTAGACATCCATAATCCGGTTAGCCGCAGTGCTTGGGACCTCGTTTTTGTGGGTCCCAGGTGTATTGTGTGTACCCCAAACCGTCCCATAGGGCCACTCCTGTTCAAGCTGACATAGAATTTCCAGCACGTTTTCTTCGGTGATAGGCTTTCCGTTGGACAGAAAGCCGTCCCCGGTGTTGGGAGCTACGCTTGGACGGGTGCCGGTCTGGGCGCGGTAGATTAGGACCGCCATCTCGCCTCGGGTGATGAAAGATGCTTGAGCGGTGGAGGGGCTGATCAGACCCAGACTGGCGGCGTATTGACCAGCGGTACTATAGGTCCACACATTGCTTTCGCTGTTCCCATAGCCGTAGCATCGGAGCACTACTGTACATGCCATGGCTGGAGTGACCATATCATTGGGGCCATAGTGGGCTTCATCATAGCCGGATACCAGTTGATTGACAACACAGTAGCCAACATAGGGCTTGGCCCAGACGGGTACGTCAGTGAAGTGACAGGCCCAGCTATACTGCTCAGGGCTGACCTCGCTCTTCCCGTGAAGCCGGGTGAGTATAGCGGCCATCTCGGCCCGGGTCAGGCCCTTGTCCAGCATCAAATCTCCAGAGCCATCGCCCAGGTAGATGCCCTGCTCATGCAGATACAGTCCTGCGGCTTCAATTTCTGCTGGCTGCTCTGTGGCAAACGCGGGGACAGATAATGACAGTGAAAGGATGACACCAATAGTAAAGGATGTGATTCGCTTCATACAAATACCCCCTTGTAGTTATTATGATCCTATTACACCACATACAGGGAATATTTGCAACTGGTTGTTACGAAACTTCGCGTGCCTGGACACACCAGCGCATATCTCGGACATCCCGAACACAGGTAATCAATGTGATGATGTTGTCACTTGTCCGATCCAAACGGGAAAAATCCGTCTCACTGATTTGACCAACATAATAGACCTCATAGGTCCTAGTACCGAGCTGTGTGGTATAGACGATCTGGTCGCCGGTGACCAAGGTGTGAATCTTTCCAAAATGATTGGTAACACCACGGTTATGGCCAGCAATTCCAACATTGCCATCCCAACAGGAGGTGGATTTAAAATGCCCAGCACCCTTTGCAAGATTTTCAAGGCTTTCATCCTCGTAAACCTTAACATTAAGACCTAGTTTGGAAATCTTCAATCGGCCAAGACTTCCATCTGAATAGTAGAGGCCGTCCGGAAGCGTGAATTTATTGTCACCCGTGATTGAAGCGGTCACATCGGAGGTGGACGGAACTCCAAGCTCAGTGGGCGGGACATAGAGATTTCCGGAAATACCGGCTGTACTACCCGCAGCATTACTTCCAGTGAAGTTGCCTGTCCCAGGAGAACTACCACTTCCATAATTGTCATAAGCGACATGCGGAATCAGAACCTCACCGGTTCCGGGCTGGTAGGAGTCCGGACTTCCAAAGGAGGGAGGAGCAAGGGCTGCGTTTTTGCTGCGGTCGATATTGCTCTGCTCCGTAGGGCCGCCCCCGACTACGATCATCTGCTCAACAGAAGAGGAGGGGGCAAACATGCCTTCGTCAGGTTCGTCCACATTATACTCCAGCGCCTGAGCCGGGGGCGCTGCCATCGCCGTCACCAGCATCAACGTAATCATCGCGGTTGTCAATAGTTTCTTCATGGGACATGCGCTCCTTTCGTTTCATCCAAAAATAAGTGCCGCCAGCACCTGCGACAAGCGCGGCCAGAGCGGCAGGGATAAGGACCAGCATTTCCGAACCTTCCTGCTTCTCTTTGGCAGTATCAGGTTCTATGTCCGGTTCTGCTGTCGGAATAGGGGTTCCAGTAAAAATGACCGTGTACCGAATGACCGTCACTCCAGTACGATAGGCATCGCCAACGTAATCAGCAGTTGTGGTGTAGCCCTTTACATAACTGACTGTCTTGGAACCGCCATAAGTGCAAACTGCAGTGAAGCGATCCCCAATCTCATAGTCATTTGCGTTGTATGTGTTATCGGTCTGCCATTCAACACCCTGAAGATTCAGTGTTCTCCCGCCCTCCGTGATGGTTTTAGGCAGGTGGTTGGTGTCGGCGCTGGCCAGGTTGGGATACCGCCGGGTGGTAGTGACAGGGCTGGTTTTACTGCCATATCCGGATGGCTCTGTGTGGATAGAGTCCAAATTGAGGTATAGTGTTCCCTCAAACCCATCTTCCGTAGTGACGACTTTCTCCTGAGGCAGCAGATCCAGGATTGTCTCCATGCTTTTATTGTCGCTTTCTACGGTTTCGGTCTGGGTTACCTTTTGTGTCTCCGATCCGATAACCACCTCACGGAGGATATCAGAGCACTCATACCGGCAACCATCCCGATCAAACGCTTGGCGGGGAAGGGTAGCTGGGTCCGTAGTGGGTGAGAGATCGTAGACCTTCCGAATCTCAAGAGCCTCTTGGTTGAGAATAATGTCTACCGGAAGCAGTGCATCCGGATCAGACCATTCAGCCGCTGAGGCGGGAAGAGCCAGTGTGGTAATGAGCAGCGCCATTACTATGAGAGATGTAACCACTCTCTTCATGTTGGGGTCCTCCTTCTTTCTTAGGTTGTGGGGGTGTACTGCCCACCCTGGATCAGCGGCTGCAGGTACGCAACGGCAAAGCCCAAGGTGTTCAACACGATCCAAGTCACGATAATCCGCTTGAGCCAACTTGTGGCCTCAGACACAGCACGTTCGTTGCGCGAGATCATTCGCACAAGCAGCGCGA
>OFFW01002210.1_pt1 | contig 10900 bp, 10 predicted proteins | sample 1521501 | NCBI WGS metagenome assembly OFFW01 (sample SAMEA3504107, study PRJEB24116) | mouse gut metagenome | biome: mouse gut; feature: mouse-associated habitat; material: faeces | place: Denmark | collected 2011
AATATACCCCTTTGCGCCTAACCGGAGCGCTTTTATAATATATTCATCATCGGAAAACGTCGTCAGAAACAGAATGTTTGCTTCCGGGTATTCTGCAAGGATCTCTTCGGCGGCTTCTAAGCCGGACACGGGCTCCATCCGGATATCCATCAAAAGGACGTCCGGCCTGTGCGCGCGGTACAGTAAGATGGCGTCTCTTCCTCCGGTTCCTAACGCGGCCACCGTAATGTGCGGAGCCGCTTCCAAAATCGTTTTCAAAGAAACGGCGACCAGCTGATCGTCGTCTATCACTACTACCTGCATGTAAGTTCCTCCGTTTTTGGAATTGATATAAAAATGCAAAAGCCTGTTTCCCTGTGGATACGCATCGTTCCGCCCAGGGCGGAGACGCGGTCTTTCATGTTGGAAAGCCCAAGGCCGTTTTCGGGCTTTTGGGGAGATTCGGTTCCGTTGTCCTCCACGGAAAGCCGGTAAAATCCGGGATGCTCCCGGCAGCGGATCTGCACCCGGTCTGCGCCGCTGTGCCGGATTGTGTTGGAAAGCGCTTCCTTTGTGACGGCAATCAGACAGTATTTTACCGGATTTGGAACCTGTTCGGACATATCGTAATCCAACGCGGTTTCAAAATCCGGCCGCATCGGCGCAAGCATCTCCTGCAGCGCGTGTTTTAAATCAACGGCGTCATCGTGCAGCCCGTGAACGCTCGTGCGGATACTGTCCATGGCCGAGTCCAGCGTCCGGCGGAGGCTCGAAAGCTGATCGTGCACGGCCCCTTCCCGTTCTACGGTTAAAAGGGCGCCCGTCAAAAGCAGCGAACGGGAAAGCAGGTGCCCGACATTGTCATGGATTTCCCGGGCAATCCGGTTGCGCTCTTTGAGGGTTGCCAGATGGATTTCGTAATCCTGTTTTTCAATAAGCGTCCTGTTTTTTTCTTCTAACATCCGGTTTAGTTCGGTACTGCTGTCGCGGATTCGGAACCGTTCTTCGGAAAGCTTCCGTTTTTCGGTGGTTTTTCGCGCAAGCAAGACGGCCAGCAGGGCGGTAAGAAGCCAGAGCGGCAAACCGGAGCGGCTTACCGGCAAGCCGGAAAAAAACAGCGGCAGCATGGGCAGGGCCGCGGCGCAGGCGTTCCGGGAAACCATATCGTACAGGAAAACGGGAAAGAACAGAAGGATTACCGGATTCAGCAGGCAGGCAAGGAAGACGGCGGCGGACAAAAGGTACGTTAAACTCCTGCGTTTCGTATAGGAGCCGAGCGTGGCTGCGATCACGGCGGTTAAAACGGCCGTGACGGATAACGCCGCGGGGGTATTTCCCGGAATCAAAAGAAATCCCAGGCCAAAAAGGATCAGGTTGTCTGGCAGTTCGTCCATAGGCGCGCCTCCTTATGCAATCGTGTATGGAAACGTTATCATAACCGCGGCAAAAATTCAAGGCGGATATGACATTTGTCATCGGTCCAAATGATTCTGCTCACTTCTGCCCGGGCCTGCCGCCGGATATAATAGAACGATACCGATTCAATGACACAGAAAGGAGTAAGGAATGGCAGTACCGGTTATTAAAATTGAAAACCTTGTAAAACGCTATAAGGATTTAATTGCAGTCGATCATTTCAACATACAAATCAATGAAGGCGATATTTTCGGCCTGCTCGGCCCAAACGGATCGGGCAAGACTACGACGATCCACTGTATTTTGTCGCTGCTTTCATTCGACAAAGGCACGATTGAAGTATTCGGCGAAACGATGCGCCCGGACAGTTACGAGTTAAAGCGGCAGATTGGGATTGTTATGCAGAACGTCGCCGTTTTTGACGCGCTGACCGTCTATGAAAACATTGACTATTTCTGCGGGCTCTATGTCCGCGACAAAAAGCTGCGGCGCAAATACGTGGAGGAAACGATTGATTTTGTGGAACTGGGGCAGTTCCGTAAATTTTATCCCAAAAAGCTTTCCGGCGGGCTTTTGCGCCGGCTGAATATTGCGTGCGGCATAGCGCATAAGCCGAAGCTTATCATATTAGACGAACCGACGGTTGCCGTAGATCCGCAGAGCCGCAATAAAATCTTAGAAGGCATCGCCGAATTAAACCGCCAGGGAGCGACCGTGATTTACACGTCGCATTATATGGAAGAGGTCGAGCAGCTTTGCACCCGCATTGCGATTATGGATCACGGGAAAAACATTGCGGCAGGCACGGCGGACGACTGAAACAAATGATTAAAAAAAGTGAAAAAATCAGTATAGAGTTATCCGCCGTTTCCGAAGCGGATATCGGCAATATCCGCGCCCTGCCCCATGTATACGACGCCGTATTTGCAAAGCGGCAGTTAAATATCGCCTGCTCCGGCGGCAGGCACAACCTGATTCACATATTAAATTACCTGCAGCAGCACGATATTCCGTTCGGAAGGGTTTATTCGGAACTGCCCACCCTAAACGATGTATTTTTAGAGATAACCGGGCGTGGGTTACGGGATGTATAAAGAGGAGGGAGCGTATGTTTTGGCATGAGTTTGTTTACGAAATCAGGCGTCTGCTGCGGCAGAAGGAGGAACTGTTCTGGATGCTGATGTTTCCCGTTATTTTGGGAACACTGTTTTATTTTGCATTTGGCAGCATAAACAATACGACGGAAAATTTTCATACCATTCCGGTGGCGGTCTGCCGTGAAAACGGGGCGGACAACCGGGCTTTTACGGATACGCTTACGGCTCTTTGCGAGGAAACCTGTCCGCCGTATTTTGACGTGTCCGAAACCGATTTTCACACGGCAAAAAAATTGCTGCAGGAAAATAAAGTACGCGGAATTTTTCGGATCGGGGAAGAGGTGACGCTGCTGTGCGCGTCTGTGGAAGCGGAGAATATGAACAGCACGCTTGCGATAGAACAGAGTATCCTGGAAATGTTTTTTCAGGATTATAGGGCCAGTGAAACGGCCGTTACGGAACTGATTGCCGAAAATCCCGCCTTTGCGCAGGAGATGCCCGGCCTGTTGGAAACCGTTTCTTACGGCAGCCCCAAAAAGCTGACAGACGGCAATCTGGACAATACGGTGCAGTATTTTTATAACCTGATAGCGATGGCATGCCTGTTTACGTCGTTTGCGGGGGCGTACATTGCCATGAATAACCAGGCAAACCTTTCCGCGCTCGGGGCCAGGAAATGCATTTCCCCCTGCAGAAAGTCCGTGTCCGTTGCGGCGCAGTTTGGCTCCGGCATCCTGACGCAGTTTGTATGCCTGGCCGTCCCGGTGGTTTATCTGGTTTATGTGCTCGGCATAAAGTTTGGAGTCGGTCTGCCTCTTTTGTTTTTGACCGTGTTTGCGGGCTGTGTGACAGGCGTTGCGTTTGGATTTTTTGTGGGCTGCATCGGAAAAGTTGCGGAAGGGACCAAGGTGGGGATTTTGGTCAGTTCATCCTTGTTCTGCTGCTTTTTAAGCGGCCTGATGTTTGGGAATATGCGTAATGTAGTAGAAAAATTCTGCCCGTTTTTAAATGTAATCAATCCTGCGGTGCGGATATCGGACAGCTTTCTGACGCTGAATATATACGGCGTAAACGGCCGTTATTTCGGGAACCTGTTCGCCTTGTTTCTTATGGCGGCGGTTTTTCTGGCTGCCGGCTGCATGATGATAAGGAGGAAAACGTATGCAAGTATTTAAAGCTTTTTTTAAAACAGCCAGAAGATCCCTGCCGATTAACATAATGTATTTTATTATCTTTTCCGGCGTCGCGCTTTTTTTGTCCCGCTCGTCTGTGGATACGGACAGCCAGGCGTTTGCCTCGGTTGCGCTTGACGTAGCGGTGATTGATGCGGATCGGTCGGACGCTTCGGCTGCGCTGACGGGGTATCTTGCGGGGATTCACAATCTGACAAAGCTTGAATATGACAGGGAAGCGCTTTTAGATCGGCTTTTTTACCGGGATATTGATTTTGTGCTGATTTTGCCAAAAGGATTTGAAGAAAAGCTTTCTGGCGGGGAAACCGATTTGTATGAAACAATGCGGATCCCGGGCGTTTACAGCAGCGTGTTTGTGGAAGGGCAGATCAATACGTATCTTAAAGCCGTGCGGCTGTATCTGGCCGGGGGCAAATCCTTAGCGGATGCGCAAAGCCATACGGAGAAAGCGCTGAATGCCGCCGCGGGGCAGGTGCGGGTGCTTGCGCAACAAGAAGACGGAGCGTCCGGCATGAAAGGAATTTACTATTATTACCAGTTTCTGCCGTATGTAATTTTAAGCATGATTTTAAGCGGCATTACGCCGATTTTGACAACGTTCTGGGAGGAGGGGCTGGCAAAGCGGATTTCGTGCTCTTCTCTTGGACTGTCTGCAAAGAACCTGCAGCTTGCGTTGGGGAGCATTGTGTACTGTTTCGGCATTTGGGCGTTGTTTCAGCTGATTGCCCGGATCTTTTACGGGAATGTGCTGTTTCGGGAGACAGGGCTTTTGTGCATGGCAAACAGCATTATGATTTTGCCGGCAGCGGCAGCGATTGCGCTGATTATCAGTTGTTTTCATCCGTCCTCAAGCATGGTCAGTATGTGCAACAATGTTATTACGCTTGGGATGTGCTTTTTGTGCGGCGTATTTATTCCGCAGCAGCAGCTTGGGAGTAATGTGTGCGCGGTTTCTAAGTTTCTGCCGTTTTACTGGTATATCCGCAATAATGATCTGGTCAGCGGGTTTGGCGGGACGCCGTTTGCGGGCGGCGCGTATTGGGAAAATATAGGCGTACAGGCGTTGTTTGCGGCGGCGCTGTTCGCTCTGGCGCTTTCGGTTTCCAAATATCGGCGGGGGAAGTGAAGATAAAATTGCGGGGCTGTCGTATGAAGAAATACAACTGCAGGATATGGTATAATTTCTATTTACAGAATCTTGTATGTTTACTTCTGAATGCAACAGCCCTGCTTTTTTTGAAAAAATTACTTGATCTATCGTAGTAATTGTGTTATTCTGATTTTGCAAATTACTACGACAGACATAATACTTTCCGAAAGGAGGCGGTACGCATGATAAGCAGTGACGGGATACGCGGCTACAACGATATGATGATCCTATGTCTGATTTTATCCGAACCATCTTATGGATACCAGATTTCCCGGGAAATCAAATCCCGCACGGAAGAAAAATACGTCATCAAAGAAACGACACTGTATTCCGCATTTACAAGGCTGGAAAAAAACGGTTATATCGAATCCTTTTACGGCAGCGAGACAAACGGCAAACGGAGGACGTATTACCGCATTACACAGGCCGGAAGGGATTATTACCAGGAGAAGTGCGGCGAATGGGAACTTACAAAGGAAGTCGTAGACAAGTTTCATGAGAAAGGTTAAAGGAGGATTTTAGCATGGAAACCATTATTAGTTATATTGACAATCTGTTTGGAAATTACCCGGATACCTCGCAGGCCAGAAAAGCCAGGGAAGAACTGCTTGGGATTATGGAAGACAAATACAATGAATTAAAGGCGGAAGGCAAATCCGAGCACGAAGCCATTGGAATTGTGATTTCAGAGTTTGGCAGTATGGACGAAATTGCAGCCGAACTCGGCCCAGGCAAAAAGATTACGATTGAAAAGAAAGAGGAGGCGGGCAGCGGCAATGAAAAAATGCTTACGTTGGCACAGGCGCAGGAATATCTGAACAGACAGGCCGATTTTGGGTTTAAAGTCGCCGTAGGCGTGGCGTTGTGCATCCTGTCCCCTGTTCTCCCCTGTATTTTAGAAACCATGAGAGAAATCGGCATAATTCCGGAGGCTCTTTCGGAGGCGGTCGGCGGCGCTTCCCTGTTTTTTATGATTGCGGTGGCAGTTGGTATTTTTATAACGTCAGGCGTTTCAATCAGCCGGTATGACGACTACAAAAAAAGTGAAGTAAAGCTGGACGCCCGTACAAGAGAGCGGATAACAGAGCAGTATGACGTTTTTAACCAATATTTTGGCGTAAAAATAGCGGCGGGAGTTATTTTGTGTATTTTAAGCGTTGTGCCGCCTTTATTTGTCAGTGCGTTTTTGGGCTCCGGGCCGTTTTACTGGGTGGAACAGTTATCCGGAATCGGCTTGTTTGCATTTGTGGCAATCGGGGTATTTTTGATTGTTACGGAAGGAATGAAGAAAGACGCTTATGAAGTGTTGCTTGGAAAAGGAGAATACAGGCCCAAAAGGGCGATGGAAAAGAAAGGAAAAAAACTGACGGAACTGATTGCGTCCATTTACTGGCCGATTGTTGCGGCAATTTATCTGGTGTGGAGTATTATAACCATGGAATGGGGCTTTACCTGGATTATCTGGCCGGTCTCGGGCATAATCTTTGGAGCGATCAGCGCGGCAATATCCATCATATGCCGTGCAGAATAAACCGTTTTTGTGGAAAAGTTCCCCGGATTATGGCCGCCTTGTGGAAAGGCGGTTATACTCCGGGGATTTTTACTGCTGTGCGATTAGGAAACATCACGATATTCGCCATCCACATAAAGATTATGCGCCCCATTTTCAAAAGATTTACCTATCTGTTCCTTGTCATTTTCCTGTAAGGTTCTTATGGTAGGCTGAATTTATCATAAGAGAAAGGAGCCGTATTTCTATGAAATATAAGAAAATGATACCGGTGTTTTTGGCGGCGGCCGTTTTGTTTTTCTCCGCATGCAGCCATGCGCCGCAGGAGGAGAACAGCGAAACTATGGCGGCGGATAAATCGCCGGAAGAAAAAGAACAATCGCCTGACGGGGAAGAAACGCTGATCTGGAGGATGAAACTGCCCGTTGGCGCGGATGAAGCGGAAGAGGCAAAGCGGCTTGTGGAGATATGGCAGGATCCCTTAAACGCGCTGCTTGCCAAAAAAGGAGCGGGCTATCAGGTGCAGATAGAACCCCTTGGGCTGACGGAAGCGTCAGCAGAGCCTGCCGTATCCGTTGCAGACGAATTGGAAGCGCTGAAAGAGGCGGGAGAACAGACGGATTTGATTAGTATCCGTGCTCCGGAGCAGTATGAAAATTTGGAAGGTTACTATCTGACGTATCCGGAATGCGTAAAGAGGGGGCTTTTTATGCCGCTGGATCCCCTGCTTGACACAGAACAGGGAAAAGCGCTGAGAAGCGCCGTTACCGAAACGGATTTGGAGCGTGCCAGATGGGATGGGAAGATTTATGGCATTTCCGCTGTCCTGCCGCAGACGGGCTGCGTTATCTATTCCCGGGAACAGATGCAAAAATACGGCGTGACAGAAGAGGAGCTTTTGCCGCCGTTGTTTGAAAATGAAACCCTGATGCAAAAAATCCGCGATTTGTCCGGTGAAGCGCCTTATGGAATGATATCGGGGGACGTAAGGTATGAATTAGGCCTTTGGGTGACAGAGCCTTCGGAAAATCTGGCGTTGCAATCAGACGGGACATTTGGGATTATAACGGAAACGCCAAAATTTCGGGAGCGGCTGGAAACGCTTATCGATTGGAAAGAAAAAGGGCTTCTTAAAATAGTAAGCGGCGAACAGATTAATACATGCTTTGCACGGCAGGGGGGCGGGGCGGATATCAATTATTCGGATCAGCCTTATTCTGCGGAACTTCCTGTTTTTGCGGGAGCCGGATCGGAAAAGGCGTACGCGGCGTTTCTTGTGCCGCAGCCAGAGGAATGGGCGCTGGCTCCGTATTGGGGAGATTCAAAGCAGTGTATTGCGTCCTGGACGCAGAAGATGGAACAGGCAAAAGATTTTCTGGTGCGCATTATGGCAGATCCGGAGATTGCGAACCTGATACAGTATGGCAGGGAAGGGACGGAATATACGCTTAAGGATGGAAAAGCGTTCGCAGCGGAAACGGCGAATCTTTATCTGCGCCTGTTTGGAGAGCAGTATACCAATCCGCTGATTACGTATTCGGCTGCGACGACGGCAGAAAACAAGGCGGAATATGCCAGACGGTTCCATGAAACGTATGAAGCAAAAATTCCGGACGGGTTCCGGTTTGATCCGGCTCCCGTATTGGATCAGATTGTGAAAACCAATCGGGTGTTTGGCGAGTCGGAAGCGGGAAGAAAGATAAGCGGGCTGCAGTTTGAGGATGTGGACAGGATTATTGCTGAAATTACGGAAAATCTAAAGGCGGCGGGAATGGACGACGTGGTACGGGAGGCAAACCGGCAGCTTATGGAATGGAAAGATGGGGTATCAGTATGGGAAAAATGATGAAAATAAGAACAATCGCCGTTTTGGCGCTGCTGATTTGTGTTTTTGCCGGATGTGGAAAGCCGGCTTCTGTAACGGAACGCGGCGGACAGGATAAAGACGCGTTTCATACCTACTTTATGTATTCGGTGGAAATTGATACGCCGGACGGATTTTATTATACGGATCAGGAATGTTTTATGCATTTTTTTGACTACACAGCCAGGAAAGAAACGATTGTCTGCAGCAAGCCGAACTGTAAACACGGGCAATGGAATGAAAACACGCCTTTGGAAGAACGGTGCGGGGCGTATGTGGGCGGTTTTTCAACCGGCTTTGTAAGCGGGGGAAAGCTTTATATTATGGAAAATGTATATGAAGAGAATGGAATGCGGCAAATCCGGATTGTAGAATCTGATTTAGACCGCACAAACCAAAGGGAGGTTACGTCGTTTGGCAGTGATTCGGTATACAGTTTTGCGGTAAAGGGGCGTATGCTGTACGCCGTTGTGGATCAGATGGAACAGATCGATCACAAGGACGGTACGGTTACGGGCGGCAGCAGGAAAAAGGCCCAGCTTTGTTCCATAGATTTAACGGACGGAACCATGCGGATGCTTATGGAAAAAGAAGATTATAGCGCCGTTGTTACGATTATGGCGGCAAAAGACGATCTGTTGTATCTGGATTACAGCTATTTTAAAAAACCGTTTGACGGGACGAATTATAAAGAAGCCGAACAGCAGGTGGAGTATTATGCGTATTCCACAAAAACCGGGAAAGAGAGCCGGATTCTAACGGGCTTAAAAGACGATCAGATCCTAAAGGCCTCTTTTGCGGACGGATACCTCTATGCGAAAACCGCGCCGTTAGACCGCAGTATGAACGAAGGGGAAAACACGGACTGCGGCCTGGTAAAAATCGATCTGGCTACGGAAGAGGTACGGCAAATTGCATGGATGACAGAACAGGGTATGGTATTTAAAAATTATGCGATTTATCAAAAAAACGGGGAGCAGGGCGGTTTTGTCTATGATTTTTGGAAAAATAAAGAAATTGCCGCGCCGGATATGAACCTCAGTCGTTTTTATCCGTATTGTGCGGCAGGGGAATATGTGTATGGAAATTTGGAAGATGCAAAAACCAGAGAGGCAAACGTAGGCTTTTTCAGGCTTTCGGATTTGATGGAAGGAGATGTTTCTATATGCCCCTGACAATAAACGGACTTACAAAAACTTATGGCAGGCAGATTGCTTTAGACCATGTTACCCTGACCCTGACGCCGGGCGTATATGCGCTTTTAGGGCCAAACGGCGCGGGTAAAAGCACTTTTATGAATCTGATTGCCGGAAACCTTATCCCAGATGCAGGAGAAATCTGCTATGACGGCGTACCAATCCGGGAACTGGGAGCAAAATTCCGCGCTCTTTTGGGGTTTATGCCCCAGCAGCAGGGATTGTATGAGAATTTCACTGCGCACCGCTTCCTTTCTTATATGGCGTCCTTAAAAGGAATGAGTTCAAAAGAAGCGGAATCAGAAATTGCATGGGCGCTTGGGCTGGTGCGCCTGACTGCGCAGGCGCATCAGAAGCTCGGCGCATTTTCCGGCGGTATGAAACAGCGTATATTAGTGGCGCAGGCGATTATGAACGATCCGAAGGTACTTATTTTGGACGAGCCTACCGCCGGATTAGATCCGAAGGAACGTATCCGTATCCGTAATATTATTTCCGAAATAGCTATGGGACGCATTGTAATTTTTGCCACGCATGTCGTATCAGATATCGAACAAATTGCAAAAGAGGTGATTCTGTTAAAAAAAGGGCGTATCATTGCGGACGAAACGCCGGATGCGCTCTGCGGGATGATAAAAGAAAACGTATTTGAAGCGGAATTGGCCGAAGAGGAATTTGAGCGTTTTAACAAAACATTTTTGATACGGAATATCGTAAAGCGGGACAAAACGCTGTTTGTGCGTTTCCTTGCGGAAGAATGCCCGCGCGGTTTTTGCGCCCGTGCGGTGCGTCCGGATCTGGAGGATGTTTATCTGTACCATTTTGCAAACGGGGAGGAAACGGTATGAGAGGATTTTGGCGTGAATTTGAAAAGACATTTCTTCGCCTGCCCTGCTTCCTGGCGCTGCTTTTTGCCCTTTCCTTAAACGCCTGCCTGTTTTGTACCAAAGTCCCGGCAGACGGCGCAGGGGGCGCGGCGCACCGCAAAGCGAATGCGTATCTGGCCGCACTGGGCGATAAGGAACGAACGGCGTTTCTGGCGGAATATGGGCGGGCATTAGAAAACGGCACATGGGACAAAGAACTTTTGTTTGCAGAAGATTTATGGGAAGAACAAAAGCTTGTACGTGAATTTGAAAAACGCGTTTTGCAGACAGAGGAGTATGCCGGTTATCTTGCAGGTATCCAGCAGAAAGCAAAACGGCAGGAAATTTCGATTTTCCAGAACCGTTCCGAATACACTGCGCGTGATCTGAACGCCGCCGCGGCCGCATTTGCCCCGCTGTCAGGCAGGTGCATGGTATTTTTTAACAGCGATACGTTTCTGGAGGCCACGGAATTTGCGGTTACGGATATGATTGCGCTTGCCGTTTTATTTTATCTGGTGGTTTCTATGGTGATTTATGAAAAAGAGCATGGCTTGTTTTCGCTTTTGCGTGCGGCAAAATACGGCAGGGCTTCGCTGATATGCGCCAAAATGGCGGCAGGCGCTGCA
>OFFW01002212.1_pt1 | contig 10893 bp, 3 predicted proteins | sample 1521501 | NCBI WGS metagenome assembly OFFW01 (sample SAMEA3504107, study PRJEB24116) | mouse gut metagenome | biome: mouse gut; feature: mouse-associated habitat; material: faeces | place: Denmark | collected 2011
TGCGGTGGTGTGGCAGTGCGCCCGGGCCGCGGATCTCTGCGACCAGGTGGCAGCGGCGGGCCATGGGGAGAAAATCCGCCGAAAGACAGGCATGAATCTGTCCCCCTATTTTCCGGCATCCAAGATCGCCTGGATCTTAAGAAATGTGGAAGGCGCCAGAGAGCTTTCAGACGCAGGAACGCTTTGCCACGGAACCATCGACAGTTGGGTGATCTACAAGCTGACCGGCAAAGCCTCCTATAAAACCGATTTTTCCAATGCGTCCCGGACACAGCTTTTCAACATTTTTGACCTGAAATGGGATGAGGAAATCTGTGAAATATTCGGAATCAATCCGAACAATCTTCCGGAAGTGTGCGACTCCAATTCCAACTTCGGAGAAACGGATTTTGACGGGCTGCTTCCGAATCCGGTTCCGATTCACGGCGTGCTGGGCGACTCCCACGGCGCGCTGTTCGGACAGGGCTGCCTGCAGCCGGGTATGATGAAATCCACCTACGGCACCGGATCGTCCATCATGATGAATATCGGTGAGAATCCTGTGTTAAGCACCCACGGGGTGGTCACGTCCCTGGCATGGAGCATGGACGGCAAAGTCAATTACGTGCTGGAAGGAAACTTAAATTATACAGGAGCTGTGATCACCTGGCTCAAAGACGACCTGAAAATGATCGACAGCCCCCAGGAAACCCAGGCCCTGGCAGAGCAGGCGGCCAAGGCGGCCCAGCCCGTTGAGGTCCCTGCAGAGAAGAAAGGAGAGTCTTAAATGGCAGAACGCCTCTATTTGATTCTGGACAGTAAAGGTACCCCCCTGGCCAATGCGGTGCTGGAGTCCCCGCCCAATTCCGAGGTGCTCCAGATTCGTATTCTGGGCGGCAAGGAGGATAAGGTAGCTGAGCATCGGGAGATTCAGCTTATCGGCATGGACGACAGTACGCCCAACCGGGTGGGCGTTATCATTCGCCAGCGGGATGACAAAATGGTCATCCAGCCCACCGCCGCCCTGGGGCCCAACGCCCGGGAGAACCTGCGCATCTTCACCGATTTCGAGAGCGTCATGTACCCCGTTACCGGGAACTGGAAGGGCCAGCGGGTTCTGAAAGCCAAGGACCTGAGCTGCGGCGGCGTGGCCTTCTGGGCCGACAGGCCTCTGGAGGAGCGGGAGATCGTGGAGATGGTGCTCCCCGTTACCGACTCCCCCCTGATCGTCAAGACCCAGATTCTCCGGGAGCTGCCCGACGACACTACGGAGAAGCCCCTGTACGCCTCCAAGTTTGTGGACCTGATTCAGGACGAGGAGGCCCTGATCCGCAAGGCGGTGTTCAGCATCCAGATCAATACCGCCGGCTGACGGCAAGACCCCGCGGAGGGCGCTCCTCCGCGCCGCTCTTTAAGCAAAGAAAGGAGAACCTCATATGCCTCACAGTACCGAAAACCGGAGCCGCGGCTGGGCAAGGCGGGCGCTGTCCGCCTTCCTGGCGCTGGTCCTGCTTGTCGGGATCGTCCCGGCCTCCGTCCTGCCCGCCTCCGCCGCCCACTGGGCCGACGAGTAACTGAACCAGCTGGTGGACTGGGGTTTTATGCGCGCCGACCAGATCGGCAACCCGGACGAGCCCATCAACCGGGCCCAGTTTGTAGCCATCATCAACCGGGCCTACGGCTACAGCGAGATGGGCCCCATCCCCTTTGCCGATGTGCCCCAGACCGAGTGGTTCTATGACGATATTTCCATCGCCTACACCGCCGGCTATATGGCGGGCACCTCCGGCTCCACCGCCGACCCGTACGGCTACCTGACCCGGGAGATGGCCACCTGCATCCTGGGCCGGAACATGATGATGAAGGACAGCCCCGCCGAGAGCCTGGCCTTCAGCGACAGCTGGATGGTCAGCAGCTGGGCCCGGGGTCTGGTAAAGACTGCCGTGGACAACTACGTCCTCTCCGGCTATCCCGACAACAGCTTCCGCCCCCAGAGCTTCGTCTCCATGGGCGAGATGGCCGTGCTGGTGACCCGGTGCGTGGGTACCCCCATCAACGAGCCGGGGGAGTATACCCTGGGGGACGTGTTTGACAACGTCACCATCACCAGCTCCAACGTCACCCTGCGGGACACCACCATCAGCGGCGACCTGTACGTCTCCGGCGGCGTGGGCCTGGGAGACGTGAAGCTGGAGAACGTCACCGTGCTGGGCCGGATCATCGTCAGCGGCACCGGTGAAAGTGAGAAGGGCGACGCCAGCGTGCTCCTGCGCAACGTCACCGCGCAGGAGATGCTGGTGGACAACATGCGGGACAAGACGGTCACCGTCCGGGCGGAGGGTCTGACCGAGATCGGCCGCACCTCCGTGCGCACCAACGCCTATCTGGAGGACAACACCCCCGACGAGAATGGCCTGCGCCTGATTACCGTGGACGGTTCCGGCTGTCGGCTGGACCTGGCCGGGCGGGTGAAGGAGGTCGTCGCTCAAGCTCCCATGACCACCGTTCAGGTGGCTAAGGGCACCGTCCAGCGGCTGACCGTGGACGAGACCGCCACCAACTCCACCGTTCAGATCAACCGGAACACCGAGGTCAAGGAGCTGAACCTGGACGTGGCCTCCAGCGTCACCGGCGACGGCGACGTGAAGCAGATGAACATCAACGCCCCCGGCGTCACCTCCACCGTCCTGCCGGAGAAGCTGTACATCCGTCCCGGCATCACCGGCAACGTGGGCGGGGAGGATCTGGACTCCGCCGGTGCGGAGGAGTACTCCCGGGACCCCAAGATCCTCTCGGGCTACCCCATTGCCAGCGATATCGCCCCCACCTCCCTCCGGGCCGATTTCGCCACCAATAAGAAGGGCACCGTCTACTGGGCCATCAGCAACATCACCGACGGCTCCGTCTCCGCCGACGACCTGATTAAGCCGCCCAGCTACGGCTCCGCCGCCTTGAAGAACGGCTCTGTCGACGTGCCTACCGCCGAGACGCTGGCCAGCGCCCAGATTACCGGGCTGACCGTGTCGGGCTCCTACTACCTGTCCGCCGTGATGGCCGACCGCCGGGGGGTGCGCAGTCCCGTAAAGGTGATCTCCTTTACTACGCCGGACAACACCAAGCCCGCTTTCGCTCAGGGCTACCCCAAGATGACCCTGGTCACCGACACCCTGGCTCAGGCCGTGGTCATGCCAACCAAGAGCTGTAAGCTCTACTACGCCGTCCTGCCCCAGGGAGCGCCCGCGCCCACCACCAACGAGCTGCGCTCCGCCTCCGTCACCGGAAACCTGGGCTACGGCGTGCTGGACGTGATTAAGAACACCGAGCTCACCTTCATCGCCAGCCGCCAGCTGGAGGAGCTGAAGGAATACGTCCTCTACCTCTGGCTCTGCGACGCCGACGGCGTCAACAGCTCCAACGTCCAGTCCCTGAGATTCAAGACCGTGGACGCCACTCCGCCCAAGTTTGACCCGGAGGCCAACAACCCGGTGGAAAGCGCTACCAGCGTCGCCGTCACCGTCGGACTGAACGAGCCGGGCACCATCTATTGGGCCGCCGTCCCCAAGGGCACCCCCTACCCCCAGCCCAACAACCAGAGCGACCCCATCGATAAAGACAACATTATGAGCGACGACGATATTACCCCCGTCTCCGCCAAGCTGGAGAGCGAATTTGCCAAGCTCCAGGTGAAAAATGGCCGGGGCGCCAAGAGCAAGGGCTCGGTCAGGGTGGCTAACGCCGGTACTGAGGTGACGATGAACGTCACCGGGCTGGCTAAGGAGACCGGCTATGACCTGTACTACGTGGGCCAGGACGCTGCGGGCAATTTCACCGAAGCGGTGAAGGTAATCTCCATCAATACCCAGGACAGCACCGCCCCGGTGGTCCGCCAGCGGTTCAGCCGCTACACCGGCTCCGACGACACCCAGAACCCCATGGCGAACACCGATATCAACCTGGAGTTCAGCGAACACATCACCGTGGGCAACAGCCGCGACCTGTACACCCTGTACCAGATCGCCGAGGGCAAGATTGCGGATAAACTGTCAAAAGATGACGCAAAGGCGTCGCTGCTCTCCATCCTGCAAGCCAACTTCAAGCTCTACCGCGTGGACAGCAACACCGGCAAGGGCACCCAGGTCCTTGCCCGGGAGTATATTGACGGCGTAGCTCAGCAGACCGAGGGCTGGGTCGTGGACTATCACAATGTGATTATCCAGCCGTCGCCCACGGATGCCTCCAAGCTGTGGGTCACCTTCCCCAGCAACCTGGAGAACCTGGACAACAGCGCCCTCCAGCTGGCCAGCGGCTCCCAGTACTACTTCGAGATCACCGGGGTCCGGGACAATTCCGGCAACGCCACTACACCCTCCGTCCTGCGCCATGACGAGATCGCCAGAATCCCCAACTCCCCCCACGTCCTGCCCATCTTTGAGACGGTCTTTGCTATCGTTGATCTGAGTACCCCAGGCGTTGGCGCTGATACGCCAAAATGGACGCTGAGCACAAACGGTTTCAATACTAGTAATGAGGCGGGAAAGGATGCTTCTAATCCTGACCGCGCCCGTGTGGACGCCAGCTTCCGGCTGACGCCCCAGTCCACCGGCAGCTCGGACGAGAATATCAGCTATGAGGTTGTTTTGTTCGCCGATCAGTCTATCGACTTTGACCTCTACTACCGTGTTTTGGATGCGGACACGGGGAAAAAAGTCGATAATGTGCCCGAGGAAAACCTTTTGCCCAGTAAGGCACCCGTGGACGACAATGGATGGTACTATCTGGGCAATCAGCGGACCATCACCAGCAATACGTCGAAGCTGGACGCCGTATCGGTCAACAAGGAGTTTAACAAGTGCGGAGCTACCAACTTCCCCAGGCTGGTGAATATGAAGGAGGGGTATTCCTACGAATTTGCTATCTCGGTGACCAGAAAGGACGCCCTGGTAGATTTCACAGCCTGGAGCGGTCAGGTGAATTTCAAGGCTTATGTGCTGGCGGCGCAGTCCAGCACGCTGAACACCGTAACCAGCTTAACGCTTACTCCGGACTACATCAAGGATGTATTTGACAAGGGAATCAGCAGTACGACAGGCCGGTCGATTGGTCAGTTTAAATCCAATGACTACATTGATTTCCCCGCAGTCTTTGTGGATAAGCGGATTCCCCAGTTTGCTCCCGCGCCTCAGTTCGACCCCGGCGACACCTTTGTGGATGTGAGCTTCGCGCTGGACCGGGCCGCTACTGTGTATTATGTTGTGGTTCCCCGGTATGAGGGCAAGCTGCCCGCAATCGTGACGCAGTTGAAAAAGGAAGCTGACGGCACAACACTTGTCAGCACAAATGCCGAGCAGGAAAAAGCGATGTGGGAACTGGTTACTGAGCAGACAGAGGACCCGGAGAAGGTACTGTATCATGTTACCCAGGACATGCCGCCCAATGAGTTTATCGCGGATGGCAAAAACAAATACCCGGCTCTGATTACCGGTGAGAAGGTAGTCAGCACCGGCGGAAGCCAGATGGAAATTCACATTGGGCCCCCGGAGAATCCCTTGGAGCCTTTGACGGGATACTATATGTACTTTGTCATTGAGGGTCAGTCCAGCGGTCTTTCAGAGGTCTACCTGTATAACTTTACGACTAAGAATACCTCTAAGCCTAAGATCATAATGAGCAATAGAGATGACGGTACTGTTGGGATTGAGACGCAGGTCCCCGCCGTGGTAGACTATATCGCGTTTACCCAGGATCAGGCCTATAATGTGGTTGAATTGCTGAAGGGTGAATTGGAGGTGAAGACAGGCCTAAGTTTGCCAGATAAGTATGAAGATATATCAATATTGACGGCGTTAAAGACGAAGTACCGCGCTTCAGACCATACTACTCCAGCCTTTGATGCTACCTATGACGACTACTCTGTTTTTGACCTGTATGCCAGCGACAGCCTAAAACAGAGGCTTGGAGAGATGATCCGGACTGCCGCAAACACTAGCGGCGCGGATGTTGCGGGGCGAGGCACAGGGACTACAGAAGCCGTGACTGGCATGACCGACATCTACCGGACTGTGACAAACAAGTTTGAGGGTATAAAGCCGGGCACCAATTATGTCATGGTCGCTGTGGCCCATCACACATCAAGCGACAAGGTGATTGGCGATACGTTTTCCGCCTGTGACCCCTTCCGGGATTTGAGGATGGAACCGCCCAAGCTGACAGGCTTTAGCGGAACGTCTACGCGGCGTACAGATGGAAACTATGATGGTTCGTTTACCATCACCTTTGACACAAATCTGTACTGGAAGGGGCAGAATAACAGCACGGAGAAAGCAAAAGCGGTATGGCGGACGAAAAAGGAATCTGCCCCTGCAGATTCTAATATTTCTATTCTGCAATACCTCGGAGTCAGTAACGGTGTCACGCCGTTCGTATTGGGTGTTGACAAAGAGGTTAAAGCGCCCAGTAACACTTTCACCGTCCAATTCTGGGGACTGGTCGACAACAGTGAGATTACACTCTTTAGTACGGGAATGATCAGCAGTGAACAGGGTCAGACCCGGGATAGTGACAAGCTGACCATTAAACTCAGATGTGTGGAAAGCAATAACAAGTTTGACATCTACATGGATGCTCAATTAGGAAATGAAAAATTCCTCAATGTTCGCGTAGGTGGTGGCAGTACTCTCCCCAATACCCCCGGCACCCCCTAACCTCCAACGGGAGCGGGCACTCCCCGCTCCCGCCGCACCTTTTGGAAACCTTTTTGAAAAGGAGTGTATGATATGAAAACGACGCTTGGGCGGCGGTGGCTGTCCCTGCTCCTCACGTTCGTGCTGTGCCTGAGCCTGAGCCCGACGGCTTGGGCGGCGGACACAGATACGACCTCTATGAAGTTAACGCCGGAGGCTGCGACCTTATATGTAGGTGGGACACCGGCTTCCACAAACATCACCATTTCGGGTGTGACGATTCCCGATGGAAGCACTGTACAATGGGAGTCCAATGAAACTAGCGTTGCCACTGTAACGGACGGCACCGTCACCGCCGTTGGAGAGGGTACCGCCACTATTACGGCCAGTTATACCGACGATACAACTGACCCCCAAGATCCGAAAGACTATAAAGGCACCTGCACCATTACAGTTAAGAACCGTGAACTGGAATCTATCGCTGTTACGGTCTCCTCCGTGAACCTGAAAGTGGGGGATAAGAAAGCCTCAACATGTACTGTAGAAGGCACATACAACGATGGAATGAAAGAGGCAATAACCGGGGCCAGCGTTACTTGGAGCCTGGAAAACCAAAATCCCGCAGGTACAGCCGATATCAACTCTAGCACCGGCGAAATTACGGCCAAGGCGAAGGGCTCAGCGACTATCAAGGCTTCGGTCACATACGACAATAAAACTGGGGAAGGAACAGGCAACCTCAACGTCAGCGCCGGGGACCCCACTGGGTTAACAGTGGCGATTTCTCCCAAGACGCTGGATATGATTGTAGGAAGCAACCAGAGTATCAGCGCCAAAGTGACTCCGACCCCAGCGGATGCCAGCACGTCGGGAGTGACGTACGAGTGGAAAAGCAGCAATCCCAGCGTTGCGTCTGTCAGCGGCACCAACGCCACAACCTCCGTTGAGCCAAAAAGCAAGGGCACCGCAACGATTACGGTGACGGCGAAATCAGGTTCTCTGACCGCCACAGACACCTGCACTGTCACGGTTGAGGACAGGATGGCAGGCATCGACCTGAGCCCCAGCGGGCCCTTTGTCATGGACGTGGGCCAGAGCAAGAACGTCAAAGCCACCGCCGAGCCGGACAGCGCCACGGTGACGTGGACATCTGAGGATGAGAGCGTCGCCACCGCCCGGGGCAGCGACAGCAAGGGCCGCAACGGCGTGATCTATGCCAAGTCCCCCGGCGAGACGAAGGTGGTTGTTTCCATCGGCTCCGGCAATAACCATAAGGAAGAGGATATCGAGGTCACCGTCAGCGGTATCATCCCCGAGACGACCCACCTGGAGGTGGCGGAGAATGAGATGATCGCTCTGCCCACCCTGGACCGGTTCGGCACAGCGGCCAACGGGAACCCGGTCTGGCAGTCCGCCAACCCCAACATCGCCCAGATCAGCGGCACCAACGTGGCGGGCCGGGGCCCCGGCACCACCACCATCACCGCCTCGGTGAGCGGCGCCTATCAGGTGTCGGTCACCGTCACCGTCAGCGCCGATGAGGCGACCACCATCGGTCCTCTGGACATGAAGGTTTCCGACCGGCTGAACTTTGGGGACGGCCTCGTGGAACAGATCCGGGGCCAGGCCAGCGAGCGCAAGCTGTCCCATGTGACCGGTATGTTCGTCTCCCCCAGCCAGGGGACGCTGTATTATAAATACACCTCCCCCGACGAGCCCAACGCCGGCGTCGCCCAGCGGGAGAACTACTACTACGCCCCCTCCTCCGGCCAGAAGGGCTTGGGGGATATCACCTTCGTTCCCAATCCCCAGTTCAGCGGAACCCAGGCGGTCATCAGTTATACCGTGGTGTCCACCACCAACCAGACCTCCAGCGGTCGTATCCTCATCAATCTGGAGAAGGACGGCAAGGCGGTCATCAACCTGGGTACTCCCAACTCCACCCCGGTCTTTTTCAGCGGCAACCTGTTCAACCGCCAGTGCCAGCAAAAGACCGGCTCCACCCTGGACTATGTGATTTTCTCCCTCCCCCCCGCCAACAAGGGCACCCTCTACTTTGGCTATGTGGATGCCAATAACTATGGCGGAAAGGTCACCGCCGGGGCTATGTACCGGCTGGCGCAGCTGGACAGCATCGTCTTTGTCCCCGCCGAGGGCGTCCCCCGGGACGGAAAGAGCGAGACGGTCACCGTCTACTACACTGCCCGCAGTATGGCGGGGGGCTCGGTGGCCAGCTACGCCGGTCAGGTGGACATCAACGTCACCCGGGAGAACAGCACTCAGGGCACCGATGTCTACTACAGCATCTCCAAGGGAGCCACCAAGACCCTGGACGACGCGGATTTTACCAACTTTTATGGAGATAAGGTGCTGAGCTACATCCGCTTCGACTCCCTGCCCGCCTCCTGGGAGGGCACGCTCTACCACGGCTACCGCTCCGCCAGCAGCGTGGGCACCGTGGTCAAGACGGACACCAATTACTACAGCGGCACCCGCAATCCCCGTCTGGACCGGATCACCTTCGTCCCCGCCGAGGACTTCACCGGCAGCGTCTACATCCCCTTCACCGGTTGGGACCAGGACGGCAACCGCTTCCCCGGTACGCTGGAGATCAACGTCAAGGGCGGCGGCGACGGCTATGGGGATATCCTCTACAGCTGCGCCCCCGGCCGCACGGTGAATTTCACGGAAAAGGACTTCCGGGAGCTGTGCGACGACCTGACCGACAAGACCCTGAGCTATATTATTCTCCAGGACCTGCCCGACCGGAGCACGGAGGGCTCGATCTATCACAAGAGCACCCGGGTCTCCTCCACCGGCACGCGGTATAACAACGGCTCAGGCACCTACCGCATCAGCAATCTGTCCTTCCGGGCGGTCAGCGACTTCAGCGGTACAGTAGAGATTCCCTTTGTGGGCTACACCACCGGCACCAGCAGTACCAGCACTACCTTCAACGGCGTTATCGTGATCGAGGCCACCGGCGGCAGCTATGGGGACACCACCATCAGCTACTACACCGACTATGACTCCGCCGCCGTCTTTGACCGGGATGATTTTGACGAGATTTCCCTGAACGAGACCGGCGAGAAGGTCAAATCGGTCAAGTTCTCCATCCCCACCGCCAGCCGGGGCGATCTGTATCAGAATTACCGCTCCAGCAGCAGCAAGGGCAGCCGGATTACCAGCAAAAACACCTCCATCTCCGCCTCCAGCCTGGACCGGGTGGCTTTCATCCCCGCCAGCGCCTACACCGGCACGGTGTACATCGAATACACCGCCACCGCCCAAAGTGACGGGGGCACCTTCGAGGGCACCATTGAGATCGAGGTGGAGCGGCCCAGCGCGGCGGTCACCGTGCGGTACGGCACCAAGGCCGACCCGGTGGACTTTGACGCCGAAGACTTCCGCCGCAGCGGCTATACCCTGCGCTCGGTGAAGTTTACCACCCTGCCCACCTCCAGCGAGGGCAAGCTGTACTATCAGTACACCAGCCCCAGCCAGTACACCCGCCTGGCCTCCACCAGCACCTCCTACAACGTGAGCGGGAGCAACAAGATCTCCGACCTCACCTTCGTGCCCCGGGCGGGCTACACCGGGACGGTCATCCTGCCCTACACCGGTACCAACTCCAACGGCAGTACCTTCTCCGGTGAGGTCATCATTACCGTCTCCCCCGTCATCTCCCACACCTTCCAGGACCTGGGCGGCTACAGCGACCAGCAGCGGGCGGCGGTGTCTTATATCTACGACAAGGGCATCACCGCGGGCATGAGCAGCACCGAGTACGGCCCCGAGCTGCCCATCCGCCGGGGAGACTTTGCCCGGATGATCTACATCGCCTTCGGCTTTAGTCCCAGCGGCGGCTCCTGGGTCTTTAACGACGTGCCCCCCAACGAGTACTACGCCCAGGCGGTGAACACGCTGTCCGCCAGGGGCGTCGTCAGCGGCGTGGGCAACGGCAGCTACGCCCCCAACGCCAATGTTTCCCGCCAGGAGGCGCTCTGCATGGTCCAGCGGGCCATGCGTATCTCTGGCTACAGTGCCGGCGACGGCCCGTCCTACGTGCTGTCCTCCTACTCCGACAGCGGTAGTGTCTCCAGTTACGCCCAAGGGGCCATGGCCTACGTGGTACAGCAGGGGCTTCTGCCCACTACGGGGAACCGTCCGGCGCCCCGGGATGCCCTCAGCCGCGTGGATATGGCGGTGCTGCTCCATAGGGCAATGACGATGT
>OFFW01002221.1_pt1 | contig 10840 bp, 11 predicted proteins | sample 1521501 | NCBI WGS metagenome assembly OFFW01 (sample SAMEA3504107, study PRJEB24116) | mouse gut metagenome | biome: mouse gut; feature: mouse-associated habitat; material: faeces | place: Denmark | collected 2011
TCCGCTTGAATACCGTTTCCATTTTTTCAGTGCCTACATAGTGCCTTTCCACGATAATTTTTGTGGGTGGGTGCTGTCGGGTGGCTCTATGCTGTGCCTTGCTGTCTTTGCTCATAAATCTGCTCCTTTACAATAAAATAGAGCGCATAGATTTTTCTATACGCTCTGACGCTGTGTTAATTGTCCTGCTTTAGTTTCATAAAAGCTAGTTGACAGATTAGGAAATTAAATATATTTATTTATATCATTTTGGTCTATAACCCTTTTGCCTAATAATGTAATCGCCTGTTTCGGACATCTGCTAATGCAACGATAACACATTGTGCATTTATCACTTGAAACAGCAAGTCCATTTTTTATTGAGATATTACCCATAGGACACAAGCTTTTGCATAAACCGCAACCGATACATTTTTGGTGGTCGATTTTTAGTTTATCCGTATATCTTTTTGTTTTCCACCCAAAATATAATCTCTGTCCGAATAATCCTGCCAAACGATAGCCTATCCCCAATCCCTCTTGTGGTGGTTTTCCGTTTTTTATGGAATGAACTACCTTATGTATTTTTTCTTCTGCTTTCATTACCAATTCTTTATTCTTTTCGGGGCTACGTTTTAACACTTTTACATCACCAATGCTGTCCGGCATTTTTAAATGTAAACCACCTGATATAACCGCACCATAGCTGTTTAACAGTCGTGCTAATATTCCTGCGCCGTCACCGCTGAAAAGCCCCATTGTTGCAATAATAAAAACCTTTTTTCCTTTCCAAATATATTGATTTGACGTAACATAATCACGCAATATTTTAGGAATATTGCTGTATTGCACTGGATACCCTATCACAATTTCATGATTATTTTTTATTTTGTCCAAGGTACATTTATCTTCAATGGAAAATGTATTTTTGCTATTGTCATATTCTGCTAAAAATTTATCCACACATAACTTTGTATTCCCTGTACCACTAAAATATATTCCTATCATCACATACCTCCCGATTTTGATGTTTCGATTAAATCATACTATAATCACACACATATTGCTATCAGATTTCAATTAAATTTCTCCCTCCGCTTAGTCTTGTTTTGTTGCCTGTTATGCTGTCGGCTCTCGTTCTGAAGTTCCCTCTCAAGGTTCTTCCTGTTATAGCTGATTACCTCGGCATACGCTAATTCTGTGGCGGTCTTGGTCTGCTCTTTGCCGATACTGTCATATTCAGACTGCAAAGACTGTATCTCTGCTTTCCACTGTTTCGGCGTTATCTTCTCGCCGTTCTGTAAAAGGCTCTGCATACGTTCCTTTAATTCGGGGTACTTCGATAAGCTGTCCTTATGCTCCTTATCATCTGTATGCCCTTACGCTCTAAAGCGTTGGCAACCACCCCGATGTGGATTGTCGGCTCTCGGTCAATTCCCTGTTCCTTAAAAGAACGGTATTCCCAACGTAGCGCAATCCCCAACTGCTCATTGGTAGCATTGATTGTGTCGGCTAAGTCCTTACCGTACATGAGCATTCTTTTGGGAATATAATTTCAAGACCTGTGACAAATTTCATAGTGTCGTTATCGGCAGTTTCCTCTTCATTCCAAAAGTCCTGCAGTGAAAGCGTATCTGCCGTTCCAGCACAACCGCCGATAAAAACAAACAATAATAAGTATGCCAATAAACCATATATCTTTTTCATAATAAGAATATCCTAACAGTTCTGATTCTTTGTCATTTCCCCAATAATCATTGACAGTCTGTATATCCTCAATATACCAGCCATCATCTCGATAAGAACAATCAACGCATTGAACAATATCATTTAGTGGATCAACACAAGATATTAAACGTAACATTGTCTTTCCGTTCTTCTCTATAATAGATGCCCCAATGCAGGAAAAATCATCCTCTTCCCCGAAACCAACAGGCTGTTCTGTTCCAAACTCAGAATTTTGAACAAAAATACTCGGATATTCCTCAAAATCATCTTCCCCCAATTCATTCTTCCCCATATGAAGAACCGAAACATCACAACCATTATAGGTACTGCCCGTAGAATATCTTATAACTACCACATCAGCTTTTCCGTTTCCACTCAAATCTCCGGCAACAAGATAAGAAGATGCCCACGAATCCGAATAATCTATAAAAAACTACTGTCATCATTTAAAATAACACTGACTTGGGTAAATGCGTAATCTCCACTCACAATATCATATACCCGAACCCTGTCAGTATGTCCATCACCGTTTATATCCGTCCGTACTTCAATTCCATAATCTATATTACTTTGACTTCCAGTTAAATTGTTGACTGTCTGTCCATCCCTCTCCATATCTGTATTATCTTTGCTTTCCCATCTTTTTCCACAGCCAACTAAATTAACCAATATAAACATCACCAAAAAATCATTCATCCATTTTTTCATATCATTCTCCATTCTGCCTAATGGCTTACTATTCATTATTTCACAACCCCTGTTGTAATCCCTGCCTCTTCCGATGTAAGAATCTGTACAAAATCAGAGGACTGCAATACCCTAAAAGTTTCAATCATAGAATGGAATCTGACTCCCACTCCCTCTGTTGCGTCCACAATGTAGCTTGCATTGATAACAAATACACCCCCAAGACCATTGTCTACAAAATAGACCTCCTTAACTTCACAATCCCATGCCGTTCCCTCATCTGCGCGAATATACAATCCTTTTGGAAGTTCAGAAACCATTATGTCAGATACATCAGCATAGAGTTCTGACAGTTCTTCCCTCATTTCCCCAGCGGCATTTTCCACGGAAATCTCCTGTATCTGTGTAATCCGAATCTCCCCTGTGAGCAAATTGTCATAAAACTCCTGCGTCTTCTCCACAATCTCCTGGATTTTTTGCTCCGCCTCTTCTTCCGATAAATCGGCAAGAAGCATTTCATTATCCCTGATGGCATCCTCTCTTGTATAAACAATGGGCTTTCCACGGATAATATGGCACTCCTCCTCTTCTGTCGTCTCAAAAGAATCCATATCAACATAAATGGCAAATCCTGCCTTATCTACATTTTCCCTCGAAATTTCTTCCGTTTCCTCAGGAAATTCTTCTGTCTCTTTTGACAGTTCTCCATAGATCTCATGGGGAATATTCTCTTCCATCCCCTCGAACGTCATCGAGATATCCTTTGGCGGGAACAGTTCTTCTAACAAACGCTCTACCTGCTCCCTGATTTGTGCCGCCATCACCTGACCCGCAGGAACAAATCTCATAAACAGCACAACCATACAGGCTGCCGCTACACTAATATAAAACACTCTTTTTTTTCTGGTTCTGCATATCTTTTTCATGTTCAAAGCCTCATCCAGCATTTCTTCCGGAATATTTCCTATCAACTCTAACAGTCTTTCATCCGGCATCATAGCGTAACCCCCTCTCTCTCCAAATATTGTTTTAGCTTTAATCTTGTTCGATTCAGTTTTGTAGAAACGTTGCTTTCTTTTATCCCAAATTTCTTTGAAAGGACAGAAATACTTTCCATATAAAAATATCTTTGAATAAACAAAGCCTTTGTAGTCAAATCAAGTGTTGATAAAAAAGCCTGAATAGCACTATTCACTGTATCATCCGCTGAAGCCTCCACATCCTGAGATGCCGGAATACAATCCTGCAATTCTGACAAATAGACTTGAAGATGGCTATCCCTCATTTGCCTGTGATTATATCGATATTGGGATAGTGCTAAATTACGCACTATCCGGCTGACATAGGCTCTCAAACATATAGGGTCGTCAGGTGGAACTCTGTTCCATGTTTTTAAGTAAGTATCATTTTCACATTCCTCGGCATCCTCATTGCATTTCAGAATATTCAGCGCAATGTGAAAACAAAGCTTCCCATATTTTTGTGACAATTCGGTAACTGCCTGTTGCGAACGCTCAAAAAATAATTGCACAATGTCTTTGTCATTCATTGTATTTTCCTCCCTCTGTATTTTTCCGCTCACCCTATATGACGCCATTCCTGTAATTTTCAGCACACAATATTAAAAATTTTTCGTTTACTTTAATAAAAATCACTTTATCTCTAACCTGCATTATAGTAATACATAACTTTTCGCTCAAATTCCTAATACCACTAATGTTTTCATTTATCCTATCGGCTATTAATTATACTGAATTAATTTTCTGCATACGCTCCCTTGCCTGTTCCCTTTGCTCCTCGCTCATTTTCTTCGGCTTACGGTAACTGATATATGCTTTCGGAAAGGAATATTTCGTTCGCACTCGTTACAATCATGAAAGAATCCGCGTCTTCCTCCTTCACGATCTTCTCTGCCCGTGGAAATTGTCAGCATCAATGACAAAACCGCGACCATCCGTAAAGCCGGAATTGTCACAATCACCGCAGGGAAAGCATGAGCATTTCTTTTGCCTGTTCCAGTCTGCTCCCACCAAAGGGCGTATTGTAATGGAAAAAGCTTACAAACCCAAAAAGAATAAGTAAGTCACGCAAAAAACTGCGTAATTTACTCATTCTTTTTTACAGGCCCCAAATTACAATACTGTTATCGAAAGCAAAGGAGAAGAAAAACATGGCTGCATTATTAGAAGCGAAAAACGTAACAAAAATTTATGCAAAATCACAGCATCCAAGCCTTAATAAAGTATCGTTCAGCGTAACGGACGGTGAATTTATTGCCATTATGGGGGCTTCCGGATCAGGAAAGACTACGTTACTTAATGTTCTTTCTACGATTGATACACCCACGAGCGGCAGCATTACAATAAACGGTGTCAATCTTAAGAATCTGACCGATTCCAAAGCAGCGGATTTCCGCAGGGATAATCTGGGGTTTATTTTCCAGGAATATCTGCTGTTAGACAGCCTTACTATTTTTGAGAATATCGCTGTTCCACTGACTTTACAGAAACTCCCGCCGAAAAAAATAGAAAGCATGATACGGAACCTGGCGAAAAGTTTTGGTATTGACGCGCAGTTAGACAAATATCCGGGTGAGCTTTCAGGCGGGCAAAGGCAGCGTGCTTCTGCCCTCAGGGCTATTGTGAAACATCCGGGCATTTTATTTGCTGATGAACCGACCGGAGCACTTGATTCAAGTTCCGCAACGGATTTGCTGAACACTTTAAAGGAATCAAACGAAAGACTCCATACTACGATACTAATGGTCACGCATGATGCTTATGCTGCAAGTTTTGCCGACCGCATCCTGATTTTTAAAGACGGCTGCATCATTCAGGAATTACTGAAACAAAATGCTGACAGGCGTACATTCTATGAATCCATTGCACGGGAAGTAGCAAAATTAGACACGGAAAGGTAGGGAAGCACCCATGAACCATTTATCTATGGCACTTAAGAACCTGAAAAATAATTTTTCCTTTTATGCCCTTTATTTATTATCCATTTCCTTTGTGATTACTATTTTTTTTGCATTTACTTCATTTTCCATGAATAAAGTTATGCTTGAGAAAATATCAGGCGACGGGCGGGTGGAAACCATGTGCAACACGATTTCTATATTTCTTATGGCATTTGTAATTTTTTACATGTCATATTCAAACCGTTTCTTCCTGCGCCGGCGCACAAAGGAATTGGGTATTTATGCATTACTGGGATATCGGAAATCCACGATACTGTCCCTGCTTACAGCAGAAAACCTGCTCTCCTGTTTCGGGGCTTTCGTAATCGGAATCCTTTTGGGCGGTTTGTTCCACAAAGGCATTGTGTCTGGCATTACAAAATTACTGGACTTGACCGTCGATAATTCAGAAATACCGTTTTTTAACCCGAATGCCATGGTAAAGACAGCATGTTTTGTCTTTGCCATTATTATCCTGTTATCGCTGTCCAACAGCAGATTTCTTTTTAAATCTTCCCTTATGGATCTGGTGCGGTTTGAAAAAGGTGCAGAAAAGCAGACAAAGTTCCATGCCGTTCCTTCCATAATCGGGTTTGTATCTGTCATTTTGGGATACTGTATTGCCCTCGACATCCTGCGGGGCGAAAAATCTGTCTGGTTTTCAGTCGGATTTTATACTGTTGGAATGCTTACATTTACACTCATTCTTTTGGGGACAGTGCTTTTTATTGCATCTTTTCTCCCTTATGCGGTACAGACCGGCAGGAAAAATAAAAAGAAATTTTACACGGAAACAAGAATCATTACTTCACCGGGTTTTATATACCGGATGCGCTCCCATTCAAAAACGCTGATCATGCTCACATTATTGTCGGCCGCAACTTTGACTGTTTCAAGCGTTATGGCTCTCTCCCTGTATTATCCGATTGCAGCAGTATCCCGCATTGCGCCGTCAGAAATCGAGTGCCGTATTGAAAAAGAGAGCGATCTGTCCGCAATCATGGAAACAGTGAACAACTATTCCTCCGGAGATGATGTTACATTCCTGCAGACCGATATTTATAAAGTTACTTCGACTGCCGGACAGCTCCCCATGGAATACAGTGTCGGAACTTCCAGAGGAGATGCTGACAACGAAAAAATTCTTCGCAGTGCGGGTTTTGAATGTATCTCATATGCCGACTATACCGCCATTCTGAAAGCGCAGGGGCGGCAAAAGGCTTTGGAACAATTTACAGCACTAAACAACAATGAGTGTATTTTTGTAAGATACCAGCCGGCTTCCGGCAGGGACGAAACAGGCAGCACTTACCCACTGCTCATAAACAATACTGAAATACCTGTCACTGTGACTATGACCACATTGAATAATCCTTTTTCTTTTGCGAACAGCGTTGGTACTTTGATCATAAGTGACAGTTTATACAAAATGATATCTGAAAATGCTGCCCCCGAAACGAAAATCTTAAGTATAAACGGAAGTTCCATAACGGGAAACGAAGATCTGTTTCAGACTCTGTCTGCATATTTGGATAACAGCCCTTACCTGCAGGGCAATTCCCACAGGATACATGAAGTGGTTTCCCTGAGCAGTTCCACCTTCCTGCTGATAGGCTTTCTTGTCGTATTATTCTTTATAGCAACAGGCAGCATTCTGTATTTTAATAACATTTCTGCCATAGCCGATTCAAAATCCGATTACGATATCCTCGTAAAAATGGGATATACGAACAGGAAGATTAAAAAAATCATCAGGAAACAGGCAATCACATTTTTCAGCATTCCGTTTCTGTTCGGACTGGCAGACTGTATCTTTGCCACATTAGTATATAAAACAGCGCTTATGCAGAACCTTCTGGCGAACAGCATTGTTTTATACGCCCCTACGATATTGGCCATTGCGCTGACATTGATCATTTATCTGATTTATTACTATATGACTGTCCATACCTGTTGTAAAATGGTTTTGGGTAAATTTTATAGTTAACGATACTGGAAATTTCGTTTTCGGCCTTGCAGAAGCTACCGTATATGGCTCCTGCAAGAGACGGAAACAGAAATTTGTTATGTCGTTTACTATAGTTGTATGCACACAGATAAATTGATATAATTCAGAAATGGATAAGGGGACAAAAATATGAAGCGTATTATCATTAAGTTTTTGCTTTTTATAAACTCCACCCTGCTTATAATATATATGGGGCTGGAAATAAATATCCAGATGCCGTGCAGCATCAGCAAAATCGTATCATTATTTCTGTCATCTTTGATGCTGATCGACGCTGCTTATGTGAGTTCCTGCAACATCAGAGATAATAAAGCCATCTCTTTGTTTTGCGGTCTGCTGGCACTGGACAGCTGGTATATACTCCTTTCAATTTCGGACAACGCCATGGCAGATATTGTTTTTTATGCCTTAAGTCCGGTTATATGGTACGTTTTCATAAATTTCATACTTATGTTTTTATTTCAGGGGAGCGGTTATAAATTCAAAAAGGCAGCAAACCTCTGCCTGATCGGAACCTGTATCTGCTCCCTCATCGGCATTTTAATATCAGACAATGTGTTTGCACTGTTGCATGACATCCAGTTTCTGGTAAGCTGGCTTTGTTTCATTTTTGTTGTTGCTTACCACAGAAAAAGAACTGCTTTTGTCCTCAAAGCAGAATGGAAGTCCATTCTGTTCTCTCTTGTGGTAATAATCATTTTATTCATTGCATACTGTCTTACCACAATGAGAATAACAGGAAATCTTTCAAACTTTGGAGTATATATCCCTGTCCTGCTGTTCTCCATGAGTATTCATGGTATTATACTGAAAGAGCATCGCAGTTTTCCATTGTCTGCCATATTCAGCAGATTCCAGTTAATGTTGATCCTGCTTTTCGGCGTTACCATTTGCGGCCTGATCACAATGACTCTGGGGATCGGCTGGTTATCCTTCCTTCTTATGTTGGACGCTGTGTTTGTATTTATCTATGTCTGTAATATCATACTGGATTTTAATTTAAGGCAGGGAGGAGGCAACATGGTTATGGAAAGCAAATACAATGCAGCATTAGCACAATTAAAGCAGGAAGAGCAGATAAATCTTGAATTTTCAAATTTTCTTCACGACCATGTACTTCAAGACCTGCTTTCCATAAAAAATATGATGCATAAATCAACAAGCCCTGATATACAGAAAATAATCACAGAAACTCTTGACAGTATGAATATCTATATCCGTGAGCAGATGCAGAATTATCATCCTGTATTGCTGTCAAAACTTACTGTAAAAGAGAATTATCAAAATCTGCTTGCATATATTGCACAGTCATTTCCTGAACGCCACGTCAGCGTTGTTTTTGACTGCCCGGACTCTTTATTTTTAGTTCCGCCATATGATATTTTCATATACCGGCTTTTGAAAGAACTCGTCACGAATGTTTATAAACACTCTACGGGAGAAAAAGCATGGATAACACTTACACAGGATAATGGAATGATAGTCTTATGCGTAAAAGATAACGGGAGTGCTGATGCCGGCAGCCTCACCTGTGCAGACTCTTCAAAGCACAAGGGTCTTGCATTAAGCACTGACCGTGTTCACAGCATGGACGGCACCGTAAGTATAAGCCAAAATTTCCCACATGGAATCTGCGTCTGTGTCAACCTGCCAATGAAAGGGGATGCTTCTTATCAATATTTTATTAGTCGATGACCACGTTCTATTTTCCAAAAGTCTGGAAATTGCATTATCAGACTATCCGGAAATAAAAACCTTTAAAAGTATCAATGATATTTCCCTGTTGGATAAAGCCATTGAAGAAGACGCTCCGGACATTCTGCTTATGGATATCAATTTAAAAAATATAACGTCTGAGGACGGTCTGGAATTAGCAAAGCAGATATTATACAATCATCCGGAGCAGAAAATTGTTATCCTGTCCGGATACGATCTGCCAGTATACCGCAACGAAGCCAAAAAAATCGGAGCAAAAGGATTTATCAACAAAAATACAGAACCGGAAATGTTGATCGCTTTTCTTTCACAGATCATGCAGGGAAAATTTATCTTCAACGGTTCCATTCCGTTTTTAGAAGAATTAACTGACTGTGAAAAACAGATTTTGCAGCTTATAGCTGACGGCAGAAAGCGGAAAGAGATTGCACTCACACTTTATATCAGCGAGCGAACCCTCTCCAATCATTTACAGCATATATTTGAAAAACTTGATGTTTCCTCCTCTGTCGAAGCTGTAACCAGGGCGATTCAATTAGGATACCTCCCGCCGATTTGTTAATTTCTCATCAAATACAGGAACACACACAGAAAGGAACGGTCGTTTTTATGAAAATAGACAGACTCATCGGCATCCTGTCCATCCTCCTGCAGAAGGACACGGTCACGGCGCCTTATCTGGCAGATCATTTTGAGGTTTCCAGACGGACCATCAACCGCGATATCGAGGATTTATGCAAGGCCGGTATCCCCATCGTCACAAGACAGGGAACCGGCGGCGGCATCTCCATCATGGCGGATTACCGCATGGAGCGCACCCTGCTGACCACAAGGGAAATGCAGGATATCCTGGCCGGACTGCGCAGCCTCGACAGCATCAACGGCACCAACCGGTACGGACAGCTTATGGAAAAGCTCTCTGCCGGTTCCTCGGACTTTATGTCCGGCGGCCAGTCCGTGCTCATTGATCTCTCTTCCTGGTACAAGGATGCTCTGGCCCCCAGGATCGAACTGATCCGCCGTGCCATCGACAGCTGTCTGGAGCTGGAATTTCTCTACTACAGTCCGTCGGGAGAAAGCAAAAGATGCATCGAGCCATACTACCTGATCTTCCGCTGGTCAAGCTGGTATGTGTGGGGATGGTGCAGGAAACGGGAAGATTTCCGACTTTTTAAACTAAACCGCATGGATTGTCTGCAGGAGGCGGACACCCCTTTCGTTAAAAGACCCGTCCCCCTGCCGGATCTGAAAAACGAACGGATCTTTCCCGGCGGCATCCGGGTGAAGGCTCTGTTTGACGCTGCCTGCAAATGGCGGCTGGGAGAGGAGTTCGGGACGACGTGTTTTACCGAGCAGGCAGACGGAAAACTATTGTTTCACGCAGATTATACCCATAAAGAAAACCTGGTCACGTGGCTTTTGACCTTCCGCGACCAGGTGGAGCTGCTTGAACCGGTGGAAATCCGCAAAGAGCTGCAGGCGGCGCTCAGAAATACGCTGAAAATATATGACTGATCAAAACAGCCGCCTGCCCTTCGCCGGCAATGTCCGACATCTTTCCATTATCTTTTATCGATTTCCTGATCAGGCCAGTTCATCTTTTTATTCATAAAGACCCAGATCAAATAGATAGGTATATTCATATTCCCCTTCTTTCAAAAGTAATGCTGCTACCGTTCCTGAAACACATCCCGCGCACAGACAGTCGCATTTTGTAAGCAGCATCGTCGTAATCAAATATTCCATTCCATTTGCATAAGCTC
>OFFW01002227.1_pt1 | contig 10828 bp, 10 predicted proteins | sample 1521501 | NCBI WGS metagenome assembly OFFW01 (sample SAMEA3504107, study PRJEB24116) | mouse gut metagenome | biome: mouse gut; feature: mouse-associated habitat; material: faeces | place: Denmark | collected 2011
TCAATTTTATAAGCACCCTCTTCAAATAGCTGTATTTCACCTAAAGATATTTCTTCCTCATCCGTATATACTGCAGCCGACCCAATTGCTGTTTTCCCATCTTCCTGTGATGTATAAATGCTGATGCTTAAATAACCCTCTCCTATGCTGTCACTATATCTTCCGCTTAATCTATAATAGTCTTCAATTGCTATAGCAGAATCTTTCAGCGTGTTTTCAGTCACTTTATCGTCTCCGCAGAGAATACCAATCATTGCATCAGCAGACATAGTTCCCTTAATCATTTCATACTCACCGGCAATCTGGTAGGATGTATATTCTTCTTCCGAGATTTCTGTTTCCCCATAATAGTAAATAGGCGTGTCACTGTATTCATCTTCCCCATCCACTATTCCATCAGCATTTGTATCTCTAATATACCGAACGCTGATATCTTCATCGTAAACATTCACAATGGCATAATCGTCATTAACCTTCATATAGGATTCATAAATAATTGCTCCAGCGCTTTCCATATTAGAGTTGTGAATGACATTTTCCCCCGGCAGATACTCATATCCAACATTACCCATAGCACCATAAGACCACTGATCCATCAGTGTAACAATCCCCTCGTCAATGCATGTAAATACACTGACATCGTATCCGGGATGATCCGCCACCAATTCCGGCACACCATTGTCAACTAAATCAATCAAAGCAAACTGAATGGATTCATCCTGTGCCGATAACTCTTGGATTTTATAGCTATACTCTTCCCTATAATCTGTCTCAAACCCAAATATCTCTTCCTGCAATGGTTCTGATGCTATGGCATTCACAGTGTAACTATTCATGACAGCCTCAAAGATTGGTTCATATGTATCTGCCATGGAAGCTGTATAGGAACATGTTACTTGATACATGTCCTCCCCGATCCCATACCAGAAAAATGTAATAATATCATCACTGCGCAATCCTTTCGTCCGATATTTTAAAACCTTTGCGGAAATATCCCCCAACTGCCTGTCCTCCAAACCAAGGAATTTACCATATTCATTCACATTTTCCTCTACGGAAGCCTCGTCCTGTGTGTACACACCATAAGGATCTTGATCCAAAATAACATTCACTTTAAATGTTGCGATATGATCCGCAGTATTTTCAGAATCCATCATTTCTACAATATTATACTCTCCCGGTGCATCTACTATCGACCACTTCGCCGGATACCGAAAAGTTATTCCCGTATCCTGATCGGTAAAGGTTTCCGACAAATCAACATTTCCCGGCAAGTCAGACCCTTCACTCTGTTCCTCTGCGTACTCTTTAACATCCGCTTTTTTCCCTACCATAACAATAGTCAATGCAGCAATCAGAATCAAAATAATCGAACCCGCCAACACTGGTAATTTCTTCGACTTTCTCTTCAACGGTACATTTTCTTTCATGTTATGGAATGAATCATCCTCAGAACCGCCAAGCATTTTTTCTCTTGAAAGTTGTTCCGCAGTGCTATTCACCACATCCTCTTCTTCTGACGTCATTTGAACTTCTTTTTCTGGCAGCATCTGTGCACCACATTTATGACAAAACATTGCTCCATCAGGCAACTTTGTCCCACATTTATAGCAAAACATAATTTTACCTCCGTTTTTATACTTGCTCATATGCACTAACTCTTTTCCATTCTCATCAATAATATCCTTCGTAAACTTTATCGAGCAATGCTTCGGAAACAATGTCTGATTGCGGTTGTCCGTTCATTTCCATATTTGCAAAGTAAAAATGATCGCCTTTAATCCTAAACCTAATTTTGATATCAGCTTTTTTATCTAAGTAGGTACACTCTCCAGTGAACACAACATAAACATCTCCATCTTCTTTATGCTCGCTCCATTTCCCATTATCAAAGAAAGAATCAAAAGCCTCTTCTACTGTTATGGAATTGCTGTAAGACTCCAAATAAGCATCCCGCACACCCTCTCCCGGCTTATGTATCCTTGTACAAAAAACAATAACAAGCAATATCCCTATTCCCGCTCCAATTTTCCACTTCAACGGCATATTCTTTAATCTGTCAAACATCCCCTGATATGGTACTTTTTTCAGATTTTCCAACATCTCTTGTGACATTTCTTTATAATGTTTAAGCTGCTTCTCTCTGTTAAGCCTATCCTGATTGGTCTCATAAGAATTTTCAGCATTAGGCATCACTTTCTCCGTTTGATCTGTTGCCGTTTCTTCTCCGTTCACTTTTTCTCCACACTCTTGACAAAATAGCGCTCCTTCTGGTAATTGATTACCGCAGTTGCTACAAAACATAATCATTCTCCTCCTGTTTGACTTTCTTCCCAGATTACTAATATCAGATATTGTCTTCCATCCTGCATCCACAGAACTGACAAAATTTCGATCCTCTCTTTATTGCCTTTCCACAATTGGTACAAGTACACATTTCCACATTAGATATGTTTTTCTCTAACACATCCTGATTACTTTGTGCAAAGTCCACATCTCCCTTATCCCCACCTTCTATATTCGCTTTTTCCTTTACCACCTGCAGTATTTTCCAGACAACAAATATTACAATAGAAGCTACAAGTATAATAAAGATCAGCTTACCTACAAACCCCAAAACTGCACCCACCATACTGAATATCTTTAAAATAATTCCTTTAATAATCGCTATTTCAAATGCGGTAAAAATTGCAATCCCAAAGAGTTCTGTCGCACATCCTCCCGGAAGGTCAAAATATATAACATCAAATATTTTATGATATAGCACAAAGTTAATAATTACCAAAACCAAAATTCCAATTCCCAATAATGTGTCCATTACATACCTCTTTCATCTTTTGAATACTTTTGTCGTATTCATCAATTTTGCTAAATTATTCCGTCTCATTTTCTTTTCGACGTTTGCTCAATACCCCTTCTATCACCCTTGCAGAATATCCGCCTGCCCTTGCAATTTTCGCCCTTTCACGCCTGTCTGTTTCATTTTTTGCAAGATCAGCAATAAACTCCGCACGGTACAGCCGCATGGGGCACTCGATTTTATCTCCATGAAAATGAGTGAACAGTTTTAGCATAGCGTCCCGTCCAATCAATTCAAAAAGTTCCAGATAGCTGTCATTCAGCGCCTCAGCTTCATTCCCATCCACATGAAATGCCTCGTAGACGATCTCATCGTTTATGTTGTTGAAATCAATATTGATCACTTTATCACCTCCGATTTGTCAAATTATACCAGTATTTTGTGACATAAATCCAATCATAAACCGATTACTTTTACTCACCATAAAATGTTTTTGCAAGAATTTCATAAATTGTATACACTTTATGTAACACAATATGTATTTAGATTTTCACTGTAGATTATACAAATGGAGATTGCATTTCCACTTACATCCAAATATGCTTGTCCCCTATTCCTGCAGATATACAAAATCACCATCATACAGCCACAATACATCATCGTATCCAATAGGCAGTGGTCCATCACTGATCAGCGTTCCGAAGAAATTCACCATGATACCATATCCTACTCTTACTGGATTGCCTTGACTTTCATCATCATCGGCAACCTCATACTGATATCTGTCTTTTGGTACGGTACTCCTGTCTATGCGCATTTCGCTGAAATCACACGGAATACCACATACACTGACCTTTTGAAACTTCTCCTTCCTGTAATCAAGTCTCATGATTAAATACCTCCCTGCTCATTTCTCATATATAGAGCCGTCATTGTACACCCTGTAAGTGACTGTATCACCGCCAACACGCCCAACGATTTCAACAAACTCCAGTGTAGGAAACGTTTCCAGAATATAATCCAGATGTTCCAATACTTTATTCTGGGCTTTCTCAACTCTTTCTGTCGTATCCTTTGCCATATCTTCCTCCAATCTGCCCTCGTAACCTCCGGGACGGGCAACAAAAAGAATCCCTATGCCACAACCGACACAGGGATCATTATACTTCTATATTCAAAATATTAACCTGCACATTTCCCTTCGCTAATGTGAAACATCCTCGAAAATTGCATATCTGTTGCATTTGATTACAAATATGCAACGCCTACCCTCTATCCGTCCTTAAATACCGAAATCTGCAACAGATTACTTGCATCTGTTATCATATCTATTGCAAAATCCTATAAAAGAGTCTGCTCATCAAAACCATAGACACCTACGGCATAACTCTCTGTCTCCCAGCTTCTGGCAAAATATCTAACTGATAAAATCCAGAACTCCACTAAGTTCATCCGGCAGTCTCCCACATGCTTCTGGTAATCCTGCTTCTTCCGGCATAGATTTCTCTGGAATCTTCTGTACAGTTACCGTACCGATACCTGCCAATAATGCCCCTACCAACTTCATTCCCTGTTCCTGCATCTCTTCCCGCACCATTACAAGCATATGCTCATGAAACTGCTGACGCTCTGCCATCTCTAATTTTACATTGAGATATTCCTCCAATGCCCTTTTCACATAAGAGGTAAGTGACACAGAACCCGCTGCTTCTGTCAGTTTCATGTACAGACTGCTATCTGCCTCATCTTCCATGTTAAAGCGAAGGAATATCGCTTTTTGTTGTCCAGCCATCAGTTCACCTTCTCTCCAGCATCTGCCCTGCAAGAAATTCATACCCTTTTGCATTGGCGCACAAATCACAGTCGTAAGCGGTATGATTCCTGAATTTTCCTGCATGTTCACGTGCCATCAGCGCACCGCCGCCCACATAAATGATGTTGATATAGTCAAGACTGTAACCTCGTTCAGAAAGCTCCAGTTCCAGAGAATGTATTTTTTCCCGCATCATTCCATGGATTAACTCTGCATAGACTGTTGGCAGATTGCTCCCTTCTTTTAACATGACTTTCATGATCTCATGTTCCGGGATATCCTTCCCTGTCTGTATTTTCATATCCCGTTGGATTTCTTTGATCCATTTGACCATTGCTTTCTCAATCGTGATAGACTTACTCTCAATCGGAAGCCCATTCTGTACATAGACAACATCCGTTGTCTTGCTCCCGATATCTACGATCAGGTAATCGTCTTTCATATTGCCAAGCCTTGAAGCTATCGCGGAATAACACTGTGGGCATACAATCACTTTTACAATCTTCACAGAATAATCTTCTCCCTCATAGGAAAATTCCAACGTGTTCTGCTGATCATAATAATCAATCAGTTTCAACTTATCTCTTCCATAATTGGAAAATGGCAATCCCACCGCAAGTATGATATCTGCTTTATGGATTCCTGTTTTCCTAAGTTCCATAGCGATAGCCGCCATTGTACGGAGTCTTGCGGAATCATCAGATATTTTATCCTCCGTAATTGCTGACCTACCCTCTCCTACTTTAAAAAATTCCCCATCATAAAACAGGGAATTTTCTTTCAATGTTGGTTCTACAGCTCCAAGCCTATGTACACCATTGTCAAATATGAAATTTGCGGTCTTTCCAAGTTGGTAGCCATCATCGAAACCTATGATACATTTTTCATCTTCCAATCCGATCATCTTTCTTATGCTCTCCTTTCTCTACTCTTACACTCTTTTCTGTTGCGCTTTCCATCTTATGAAATCCTCCTGTAAATGCAGAAAATCCCTGTGCCATAAACGACACAAGGATCATTATATTGTTACATGATAAGAATATATAGTTACAAATACCTTACATTCTACAATTCAGCATATATCAAATAAATAACTGTTTTAATCTCTCTTTTTCCTCATTTTCAAGATAGCTCAAATATTCTTTTTTTCTTACATATATATCCTCTCTAATACTAGCTGCCATTTTACGAAGCTCTGTTGCTACATATCCAATATCCCTATCTCGCGTATATTGGGCTATCAATGCTTCTATACTCACTCCATATAAGATACAATTACTACTCAAAAAACTATAAAAAGATTCTCTTTCCTCCGAATCCCTATTCGCATATTTTATCATAATCGTAACCGTTTGCAATTCATGAAAAAAATCTTTTAAATTTTGCATACCCAAATTTTCATCGCTAAAACTAATTTTATTTAGAACTAATAAATCAATAATATTGTCTAAATCCACCTTTTCTTTAGTATAAATATCCTTAATTTTTCCCCTCTCATATTCAAGCTTATTCGACCTATTGTTATACCTGATTGTCGCAAAAAGTACAACCACGGTTATAATTCCACCCGAATATGACCCAATAAATGAAAACCATACATCATTTTCAAAACTGCTTATTGATGGACCATGCAAAAGTATATACTCTACAATATAAGGAAACAGAACAATAAAGCATACTATCAATAAACTTATTAAAAACTTACCAAGTTTACCTTTTTTCATAACGCTCTCCTATACTTTTCTTTTATCATATAACAAAGAAAACAAAAAAGAAATAGAAAACCAATCAAAAACCTTTATATCACGAAACAATCAACTTCTTAATCCGCTCAACCATGTCAGCATTAGCATGTTCCTTAAGATAAGGAACAGCCTCCGGCAAGTTCTTCCTTTTCACCCCCGATATCCTCCTAATATCCGTCCAGTAAAAAGGCTTCCCCTCCTCTTCCAACTTCCGATAAGCCCAAATAATCTTCCTCGCCCAACTTTCAGGATAGGATTCTGTATACTTTTCAAAAATAACCTTACACCGCGGCATATTCTCCAACTGATGCCCCAGCAATCCCATCTCCCGATACACAAGCTTTTCTGACACCCTCTCTGGTCTTCCGGTTTCACTTGCAGTTCCATCATATACACCTTTAGCAAACCTCTCTAATACAGGAGCTATTTCCCGATCCAACGCCTCCCAATCCACAGGCGCAGTATTTCTCATATAATGGCTATCCTGTTCCTGTTCAATCTGTTCCTTGGTTAAAGAAGGTGCCGTTAGTTCCTCTACTCTCATCCCCAAATAAAAAGCAATCTGGCAGACAACAGAAAAGTCATACAGATTCTCCAACAATACTTTCTGAATCTGATACACACTTGCAACACTACATATCCCCATACTTCCGTAGAACTCACCCATATCATCCGTAAGCATCTTCGTATATCTGCTGCGTCCTGATGGCTTCAAATATTTTGTCCTGCTCATTCCATCATAAAGAATAGAACTAATAGGAATATCATTTTCAAAATCCATCGCTGAATCAAATACTGATGCCAGATATTCCATATACTGAATTACTGATAAATCCCTTTCAAATACTACTTCCCTATCGTATGTATAGTTTTCAGCCGGACAAAACGTAAAACTCTGCTCACTCTTTGCCGGAACACTTGATTCCATAAGCCGGCATTTATGCTTTGTACATATACACATATTCCTAATCTGGTGTTTCCTATGCCAGTATGCCTCCCCATACATTTCTCTATCCTCTTTCACGCACAATGGACAAAAACGTAGATACCGTTCCCCATCATTTCTAGGAAGAACAGGGAATAAATAATGTACATCACAAGAATCATGCCCCAAACGATACAAAGCCTCTTTCTTCTCTGCCAATGGAATAAACCTTGCATACTGAGAATACATGGTATGATCTAAGACCAATTTATCCAGAGAATATATTTCATCAATCTGCTCCATAGCTTCATTATTTAAGTTCCCAATAAATTCTTTGCTTAGATAATCTGACTTTTTACAATACAATTCCTGCAACGCCGTCTTATGGGAAAAACAACCTGAATGTACATAGTATCTACAAAACCAACTATACACCAATTCATCAGGATAAATTGTCGGCATATATGTAATCATACCGCCACCTCCATAATTGTCATATGCTCTTTCAATAACTGCACAATATCCACATTTTCATCTCTGGCAACAGATACTAAATCTGCAATCGTAACTTCTCCACTATCCCCTTCTCTTACAGGAACTTTTACACCCGCACTTGTAACTGACACTTTCTTTTTAGGCTTTGATGTCTGCTTTCTCTGCCCTATATGAATAAACCCATGCAACATAGACAATCGTTTTTGATACGCTTCGTTTAATGCTTCCAAATTCAGAACTTCTTTGCCATTCAAAATAGAAATCTCCTGCGCATCATGGATCAGAGATACCACCACCGATATATTCCCCGAAGTATGCTCATAGAGCCATTCCATGATACCATCCGTAATCTCCGTCCTTATTTTCACATACTGATAGGAAAACACTATCTCACAAAACTTTCTAAAATTCTCACCATACTCCATCACATCATACCGTAATCCCAACGCTCTTCTGGCAAGCTGCATTGCCTGTTCAAAAAATACCGCACTCTCAGGAGTCCCCACCATGCAGATAGAGATACCGCTATTATTGATAAGCTGCGTCAGCATCCCTACAAGGCTCTTTCCATTCTTACTGTTGCATACATTCTGAATCTCATCCACCACCAACAGCCCGATATGATTCAACGCTACCTGACTGACGCTCCCGATCAGCATATCCGTTGTCGTTCTGGCTCTTAGCGCATTCTGATAATACTTACTGTCTATCATTTCATCTACTTTCCGTAGTATCTCCAAAAGTAACCCTTTTACAGAAGAATCGAACGGACACTGAACGCAGATACAGGGAATAATCTTTGTATATGGATTACCAACTTCTATCACTCTATTCTCTGTAATCAATGTGATTGCCCTGCTTATCGCGGAACTTTTTCCAATACCAGATGCACCAATAATCGTAAAACTATCGGAACCGCCCATAATACCGCTGTACTCCTGCTGAATAATCGCTTTATAATTCTGATTCTTCTGCTGTACCGCCAGTTTTGTACCCTTCTTCTGTAATGACCGTAATAATGCCAGATACATTTTACTGTAAATCTCCAAGGACATCTGGGAAGGTACATATATCCTGTAGAGATCAGAAAGTGCCATGAGACGCACAGGAGCCTCTGCTGTACAGATTGATTCCTCATACTTCGGTAAAACTTCCAACGCTGAAAATAAATCTTCCCCTGCTCTCATTGGTGGCAAAATACGGAGAAAATCTGAAAGATCAGTCATGCTTTGCTCCCTCCTTCATATAATCCTGATGACATCTGCTCTGTTCCTTTCTTCTCGTATGGCGGATATTCTTCATATGTACATCTGTATGAGAATTAACATTGCCCGCGATAATTTCAATATGTTGTGCCAGATCAATCTGCGCCTGTAAATTGTTCCTCTTTTCATTCTTACTAATAATCCTCTGTCCAGTCTGTATCTCCTGCACTTCTGTAAGGTCTTTTCCCTTAAAACGAGATTCTATCAGCATAAATTCCACATACGCACCATTCTCAATTACCCATACAGAGGTCACATCTTCCGGGTTATAAGCCACTGTCACATTACCACCAGATAAATACTGCTCTGTATATCCCTCACAATGATACCTCAGTTTATTTACCTTCAAACCCGTTCGTCCAAATTTTCCTATAGTCCTTGGCAACAATGTCAATGTCAGTTCTCTACTACCCACACTTATCAGATTAGCCCCTATCTGCAATTTACCCCATTCCCAGATACAGGACGCATAAGGCTTCACCGCTGCATTTATCATAGCTTCTGTATAAGGAAAATTTTCTATGATCCGTTTTGAATTATAGTAGATCATACAATGTAGGATAATCTTCTCAAAGTCCATCATCGTCAGACAGGCATCTTTACGGTAATCATGTGCGCCTCGTTCCTGATAATCCGGCTCTATCACACCCTTTCCCTTCAAATGCTTCTTATACGTCTCCTGTATCAGATCAAAAAACTTCTCTACCAACCCTTTCAGTTCTGGTCTGTAAGAAGGAAGATTGACAACCGTAACACCTAATTCTGCAATCTGTTCAAAGTTCTCCGATTTATATTCACTACCCATATCGGTAACAAATGTCCCCGGAAGCCTGTCGCAATCCCAATCTTCCTTTTCTATAGAAATACCATAACGCTTACACCATGCCACCTTATCAGTTATGATATTCAGCATTAACCCCCGAAGACTGTATACGCCACCTTCCCATGAAAGAGAATAACCACAGCACAGGCTACTGTAAGCATCAATACAGGCAGTCAGAATCGGTCTGCCAACCAGATTTCCTTCCTCATTGATCAGATAAATATCACACACTGTAGCATCCAACATCCCTACACCAACCGCAGAGGCAAACTCCTGTACCCCTTCTCCAATCAGAGGTCTGTTGTTCCTCTGATAATTTTTCAATCCATCTCTTGAAATGTAAAAGTTCTGCATCTTTCTTGTCTTTCGATAGAAATAACGAAACTGATAGAAAGATGGATATTCTTCTGCCAGCACACCACTGGCATCACAATACTTCTCTTTGAGCATCATGGTATAGGCAGTCATAAGAGATTGCTTCTTTGTCGTATAGAAAAATTTGTTCAACGCCCATCTCATATACTTTTCATCCTGTGTCAACTCCCGTTCATCCTTCCTCTTTTTTGGAGCAAGAGCAGATATATCCATATAGCTCAGATACAAGCAAAGATAATTTCTCACAGTCTGCTTTGATACATTATGTTCTTCAGCTATAGAACAGATCAGTTTGGAGCGCATCTTATCATCTGATATGAATGAAACAATAGGTGCAATCATTGTATATCTCTCATGCATAATCTTTCTCTGGTCTGCATCTAAAGCATCCACATCCACAATCCCGATTCCTGTAACCTCAAAGAGTTCTTCATTGGAGCACTCTAAATAAGATTCCAGTAACTCCATTTCCATCCACACAGGCATAGTATGTTTCACACAGTCAATCATGAGGATTCTATTATCCTGAATATCCAACACTCGGATTATGTTATCACCAGAACGTAACAGATCATACTTCTTCATCA
>OFFW01002228.1_pt1 | contig 10827 bp, 7 predicted proteins | sample 1521501 | NCBI WGS metagenome assembly OFFW01 (sample SAMEA3504107, study PRJEB24116) | mouse gut metagenome | biome: mouse gut; feature: mouse-associated habitat; material: faeces | place: Denmark | collected 2011
GCCTGTTGGTAAAGAATGCAAACCGTATCATAACAAGAGATATTATTTTAGACGAGCTATGGGACAGCACTGGAGATTATGTAGACAACAACACCCTTTCCGTCTATGTGCGGCGGCTGCGTGAGAAAGTAGAAACAGACCCATCACATCCAGAGCATTTATTGACAGTCCGTGGATTTGGCTATCAGTGGAAAGAGGTGGACGAATGAGCCTGTTACATGATAAGCATAACCGTTGGTATTGCATTTTCGTTGCTGCCCTCGTTCCTCTGCTTTTTCTGATAGGCTTAACACTGATATACACGCAAACGGCGGCTGCAAAAGAAATGTTTCTAACACACGATAATGCGATTGTAACTTCTTTACTGGAAGAAGGTGTTTCAAAGGAAGTAATTGCAACAGCCTTAACGAATACGGAAGCAGACACTGCAGGAAATAAGTTTTTAACCGAAATTGGTCTTTCAAACAACACGGATATAGAAAATTTGCCTTATGTTTCTACTGTTAAAAATACAATGCTGATATCCCTGTCTGTGATGTTATTTCTATGGACGCTGCTTCTGTTTTTGGGTACTATGCTGTTTTTGTACCGCAGGGAAAGACTGTATAGGAAATCAGAAAACATCATTAAGGACTATATAGATGGAAACTATACTGTTCACCTGCCGCAGTCCAATGAGGGAACTGTTTATCAGCTCTTAGCTTCTGTTGACCAACTGGCTACTATGCTTCAGGCAAAAAATGATACGGAACAAAAGACAAAGGAGTTTCTTAAAAATACAATTTCTGATATATCCCATCAATTAAAAACGCCCCTATCGGCACTACAGATGTATCAGGAAATTATTGAGAATGAGCCAGATAACCCCGAAACGGTCAAAGAATTTTCCTTTAAGTCAGGAACTGCATTAAGGAGGATTGAGCAGCTTATTCAATCAATGCTGAAAATCACAAGAATAGATGCAGGCAGCATCTATTTTGAAAAATCCAATTACAGTATCCCTAATATTCTCAGTCACGCAATCAGCGAATTGACAACACGGGCAAACCATGAAAAAAAAGAAATTGTGATAAATGGCGATTGGGACCAAATGCTTTATTGCGATATTGAGTGGACGGGCGAAGCCGTTGGCAACATTGTCAAAAACGCACTTGACCATACTGATGCGGGCGGGAAAATCACCATATCGTGGGAACGGACTCCCGCTATGATCCGGATATTCATTACAGATAACGGACACGGTATTGCCCAGGAGGATATACACCACATATTTAAGAGGTTTTACCGAAGCAAGAACACTTCAGGCAGTCAGGGGATTGGACTTGGACTGCCATTAGCGAAGGCGATTGTCGAGGGACAAGGCGGTATTCTTTCTGTCCAAAGTGAGCGGTTACAGGGAACAACCTTTACCTTGTCTTTCCTTACAGAATCGTAAGCTCAAATTCATCTGTTTGTAATGTTGGGGTGTTATCCTTTACCTGGAAAGGAGGTACTTAAATATATGGAAATATTGAAAGTACAAAAATTATGCAAAACATACGGAACGGGTGCGGTAAAGGTTGATGCCTTAAAAGATGTGTCCTTTTCTCTGGAAAAAGGAGAATTTGTTGCTGTCGTCGGTGAATCTGGCTCTGGAAAAAGCACGCTGCTAAACTGCATCGGTGCATTGGATGTTCCTACTTCTGGCGTGATTACGATAGACGGTAATAATCTCTTTACAATGAAAGAAGAGGAACGCACGATTTTCAGAAGGAGAAATATCGGTTTTATTTTTCAGTCTTTTCAGCTTGTATCTGAATTGACGGTTGAACAGAATATAGTATTTCCGCTTCTTTTGGATTATCGCAAACCGAAAGTCTCTGATGTAGAAGAAATATTAGAATTGCTTGGCTTAACAGACCGAAGAAACCATTTGCCAAGCCAGCTTTCCGGCGGTCAGCAGCAGCGTGCCGCTATCGGCAGGGCATTGATTACAAAACCGAAGTTGATTCTTGCGGACGAGCCGACAGGCAATCTGGATAGCAAAAATAGCCAGGATGTTATTGATTTGCTGACAAAAGCATCCAGACATTACCAACAGACAATTCTTATGATTACGCACAACAACAGTCTTACTTCTATGGTTGACCGTGTATTGCGTGTCATAGACGGCGTACTGACAGACTTGGGAGGTAATGCGAATGAAAAGTTATCTTGACCTTGTTCCTATTTCTGCAAAAGTACGCCGAAAGCAAAATCGTATGTCTATTATTTGTATTGTATTGGCGGTCTTTCTGGTAACAGCTATTTTCGGTATGGCAGATATGTTTATCAGAGGACAGATTTTGCAGACACAGCAGGAAAATGGAAATTGGCATATTGGAATAAGAAACATAAGCGATGAAGATGCAAAGCTAATAGCTTCCCGCCCAGAGGTAGCTGCCGCAGCCGATTACGGAGTTTTTAATTATCGGGGTGGGCAAGGCTACACTTTGTCGGGGAAAAATGTAGCGGTATGCGGAAGCAATGAAAGTGCCGTTACTGAAATTTTTGCTGCATTGGATAAGGGCTCATTTCCTGCAAACGGAGACGAAGCACTGGTAACAAATAATGCAAAAAATATGCTGCATTTAGAAATCGGAGAACAAATTGTTATCACTATGCCCGATGGGAGCGAAAGAGCATACACAATATCGGGGTTTATGAATAACACGGTAGGAATCATGAGCAGAGACTCATATGGCGTATGTTTGACAACGGAAAGTTTTCGTGCCATTTACCCAGATGGGACAAGCAGTAATCCTGCTGACTACACAATGCGCTTATTGAAATTTAAGAGTACCCGAAATATTCAGAGCAGCATAGCTGAGATTAAGCAGCAGTTTGGATTATCCGATGAGCAGGTGTCCGAAAACACAGAATTGCTTGGGCTGTTAGGACAGAGCAGCAATTCTTTTATGTTACAGGTATATGCTGTTGCTGCCATATTATTTATCCTTGTTCTGATTGCAGGCGTATTGATGATTACAAGCAGTATGAACAGCAATGTGGCACAAAGAACAGAGTTTTTTGGAATGGTGCGCTGCATAGGGACAACGCCGAAACAAGTTATGCGGTTAGTACGCAAAGAGGCTTTGAATTGGTGTCGCTTTGCGATTCCGCTTGGCGTTGCCGGTGGTATTGTATTGATTTGGGTATTGTGTTTTATTTTACGGCAGCTTAGTCCGGAATTTTTTGGCGGTATGCCTGCTTTTAGCATAAGCTATCCAAGTGTTATAGCGGGTATTGTTGTCGGTCTGCTGACCGTTCTCCTTGCTGCCCGTTCTCCCGCTAAGAAAGCATCCAAAGTTTCTCCTTTGGCAGCGGTATCTGGAAACGCAAATGACCTGCAGCCTGTAAAAAAAGCGGCGAATACCAAATTTTTCAAGATAGAAACTTCTCTTGGTATTCATCATGCGAAAGCAAGCAAAAAGAATTTTATTTTAATGATTGGCTCTTTTTCGGTAAGTATTATTCTCTTTCTTGCATTTTCAGTGACAATTGATTTTATGAATCACACATTGACGCCTTTACAGCCGTGGACCGCCGATATATCTGTTATCAGCCCAGAAAACACCTGCTCGGTAAAAGCTGAATATATTGAGGAATTGCGGCAAAATTCCGCCGTAAAAAATGCTTATGGGAGAATGTTCGCTTACAATGTTCCCGTAATCGTAAATGGTGAGGAAAAAGCTGTTGACCTTATTTCCTATGAAGATATGCAATTCGATTGGGCTAAGGATTATCTCTTGTCTGGCAGCCTGGAAAAAGCACAAAGTGAAAACAATACAGGACTTATCGTCTTTGATTCACAAAACAACATTGAGGCGGGCAATGTCATTACCTTAAATCTGAATGGAAGTCAGGCAGATTTGGAGATTGTCGGTGTGGTATCGCAATGTCCGTTTAACAATAGCCCGGGAGTTGGAAAACTAATTTGTTCCGAAGATACCTTTCGGAAATTAACGGGAGAAACGGATTATACTATCATTGACATACAGTTATCTAAAAATGCAACGGAAAATGATGTCAGGGATATTCACAGTTTGGTAGGCTCACAGTACATTTTTTCTGATGAGCGAATGGGTAATAGCAACACCCGCGGAGCTTACTATTGTTTTGGTCTTTTCATCTATGGCTTTTTAGTATTGATTGCATTGATTACGCTATGCAATATCATAAATAGCATAGCCATGAGTGTGGCTGCAAAAATGAAGCAATATGGAGCCTTTCGAGCGATTGGATTAAGTAACAGGCAACTGGCTAAAATGATTGTTGCCGAAGCATCTACTTATGCAGTCACAGGTATTATCTGCGGCAGCGTTTTGGGAATCATTTGCAACAAGATTTTATTTAGCAAACTTATAACCTATCACTGGGGCGATGCATGGAGTGTTCCCCTGGTTGAACTTGGCATCATTATTATTGTTGTAGCCATTGCAGTAATTTTGGCAGTAAGTAATCCCATCAGGAAAATGAAAGAAACATCCATTGTCGATACAATCAGTGCCTCGTAAATGATAAATCCAATTTACTGTCCGGCTCTCCTTACAGGCCGCAAGGCGGAAGCTTAGCGCTCCGCGCAGCAGCCGTCTATCCTGTCGAAGAGCCGGGCGCATTCCAGCGTATCCTTCCAGGGAACCACCGGGCTCTCCAGAAGCCCCTGCCCGATGCAGCGGATCGTCTCCTCCAGCTCATAGGTGAAACCGTTCTCCGTCTCTTTGTCTACGAAATGCTCCACCAATGTCCCATCCTGGTCATACAGGAAGCATTCCGAGGAAAAGTGGGGATTGGGCCATAAAATCTTTCCCTTCCTGCCGTACAGCGCCATCCCGGAATCCATGTTCGCCACGAAGCTGGTAGCCAGATCCGCCAGGGTGTGCTGGAATTCGATGGATATGTGGTTATTGATATCCACGCCCGTGTCGCCTCGGACCGCGGAGACCTCCATTTTCCGGATTTCCTGCTCCAGGACATATGTGGTGATTTCATAGGCGTAGACCGTGATGTCCCTGGCCGCTCCGCCGCCAAGCTCCGGATTGAAATAGCGGTTGTCCGCTCCCTCCGGCGCAATGAATCCGATGGAAAGCTGGGAAATCTCCGGAATTCCGATTCTGTCCTGGGCCAGCCACAGCTTTACCCTCTTCGTGGTGGGCAGGAAGCGGCTCCACATGGCCTCCATGACGAAGACGCCCCGTTCCCTCGCCTGGGCAAAGAGGCTCTCCGCCTCCGCGCTGTTCTGGAACATGGCCTTCTCGCAGAGCACGGGGACGCCCCGCTCCACGCACATCATGGCCAGGCGGTAATGGTCGTTGGCCGTCACGGCAATGTAGGCGCAGTCCGGCTTTTCCCTGTCCAGAAGCTCCTCATAGCTGCCGTAGGCCTTTGGGATGCCGTTCTTTCCGGCGAAAACTTTCGCCCGCTCCAGGCTCTTGCTGGCCACGGCGCAGACCTGGCAGTCCTTCACCATGGATGCGGCCTGACAGAATTTCGCCGCTATCTTGGCGGCTCCCAGTATGGCATATCGAAATGTACTCATTCTGCTCCCTTCCGTCCGCCTCTGGCGGATATTACGGAAACCGGCTCTGCTTTAGAGCCGGTTTCCATCCTGAGTCCTATGCGGATTTACTGTTTCATCCTTCCACTGTAGAGAGGATCAGGCTCATCTTGCCCTTCATCTCCACTTTCCCGTAGCCGTTTGGAATGATGAAATGGTCTCCGATGCGCACTTCCACTCCGTCCACGCATCCCTCGCCCTCCAGGACGGATGCCGCCAGGAAGGGATAGCTCTGTTCAAATGACGCTGTGCCGTCTATATCTGCCTTGAAAACTGTATATTTCTCGCAGACATAAATGCGGTTCAGCTCATTCTTCTCCAATGCGCTGATGGATTTCACGCTCTCCTGGGCGCTCTTGGCCGGAACCGTGATCACGTCCAGGCTCTTGTCGATATGGAGCTCGCGGCTCTTGCCGTTCTGGAGACGGCCGTAGTCATAGAGCCTGTAGGTGATGGCGCTGTTCTGCTGGGTCTCCAGTATCAGGGTGTGGGCCTTGATGGCGTGCACCGTGCCGGGGTCGATCTGGAGGAAGTCTCCTTTGTGGATGGGAATCTCCCGGATCAGCTCCGTCCATTTCCCTTCCCGCACCATTTCCTCCAGCTCTTCCTTCGTCCCGGCATTGTGGCCGATGACGATGGTAGCGTCATCCTTGCAGTCACAGATGAACCAGCACTCCGTCTTGCCCAGACTGCCGTTCTCGTGGACCTGCGCGTAGGCATCGTCCGGATGCACCTGGATGCTCAGGTCGTCCTGAGCATCGATGATCTTCGTCAGCAGGGGATACCTGTCATAGGGCAGGTTCCCGAAAAGCTCCGGATGCTCCGCCCAGAGCCAGGACAGCGTCTTCCCCTCATATGACCCGCTGCGGACAGTCCCGTCCCCCTCCGGGTGGGCGGAGATTCCCCAGCACTCTCCCAGGTCATCTCCCTCCACCGGATAGCCGAACATCTCACGCAGCTTTGAGCCGCCCCAGATATTATGGGTACACACAGGATTCAATAACAGCAGCTCCCGCACCTGATTCTTTTCTGTCATCTCATTTTCTCCTAAATTAAAATATTTTGATTTTTGCCAAGCGTCAGGAGCTTACCCCAGCGCATCCAGCCCCAGCTTAATCGCGCCCATAATCCCGGGATCCTCCCCCAGCGCAGGCGGCACGATGTACTGATCGATGTGCTCCGTGATCATCTCATGGGCCACATAGCCGTTCAGCAGGTTCAGCACTTCCTTCCTGACCATGCCGAAGAGCTTCTCCTGGTGCATGACGCCGCCCCAGAGGATAATCTTCTGCGGGGAGTACGACAATATGTAGTCTGTAATGGCCTGGGCGATGTAATAGGCCTCCATCTCCCATACCTCGTCCCTGTCCGCCAGCTCTGCGGCCTTTTTGCCCCAGCGGGCCTCGATGGACGGCCCTGCGGCCAGGCCTTCCACGCAGTTTTTATGGAAAGGGCATTTCCCTTCATAGGTATCCTTGGGATGCCTGATCAGCAGGATATGTCCCCCCTCCGGATGCACCAGCCCGTGCAGCAGCCCGCCGTTCACATAGACGCCTACGCCCACGCCCGTGCCGATGGTGATATAGATGGCGCTGTCCAGGCCCTTGGCCGCGCCCCAGGTCACCTCTCCCAGCACCGCGCCGTTCACGTCCGTGTCAAACCCTACGGGCACGCCCAGGGCGTCCTTGAAGGCTCCCACGATGTCGCAGTTCCCCCAGCCGGGCTTGGGCGTCTTGGTGATATAGCCGTAGGTCCTGGACTGCCTGTTCAGGTCCAATGGGCCGAAGCACCCGATGCCCAGCGCCTGGATGTCCCAGTTCCTGTAATAGGCTATCATATCCGCGAAAGTCTCCTCCGGCTGCCTTGTGGGGAAGGATGTCCTGTCCTTGACGACGCCATTCTCGTCCCCCACCGCGCATACCATCTTCGTGCCGCCTGCCTCGATTCCTCCTATTAACATGCTTTCTCCTCCTTGACAAAATAATGTTCGTGCAATTACTGTCCATTATACACGAAACGGGCGGCAAATGGTAGTCCTATTTTTGATATGAATCTTTCTGTCCCGATTTCTCTGTTTTTTCTATCCGCGCTGCCCTGGTGAGATGAAGAAAACGGCAGGATGCCCATCTTGGGCACTCTGCCGTCTTCCCTGATACCTTTATCTACTTCTCATACCTTACTTGTACATAGGCCCGTAAGCCGCGCACGCGCGGTAGTCCTGGCCTTCCTTGTCCATGCCGAAAGCGTTCCATGCCGCGGGCCGGAAAACCTTGTCCTCAGGCACATTGTGCATGCACACGGGGATGCGCAGCATGGAGCACATGGTAATCAGATCCGCGCCGATATGGCCGTAGCTGATGGCGCCGTGGTTGGCTCCCCAGTTGTTCATTACATCGTAGGCCGTCTTGAAGGCACCCTCTCCTGTGGTCCTGGGCGCGAACCAGGTGCAGGGCCATGTGTAGTCGGTGCGTTTCCACAGCTTGTCCGTCACCTCGTCGGGCAGATGGATGGTCCAGCCCTCCGCGATCTGCAGCACGGGCCCCAGCCCCTTCACCAGGTTCAGGCGGATCATGGTAGCGGGCATCTGGGCCTCTGTCACGAAGCGGGAGGAATACCCGCCGCCGCGGAAATAGCCGAAGTCAGCCGCGTTCCAGGTAGTGGCCTCCATGATGGCCTTCTGGTCCGCCTCGGTGACCTCGTACCAGGGCTTCATGACGCTGTTGCCCTCCGCATCCTTCGCCTGTCCGTTGGCATCCAGACAGGCCGCGCCGGAGTTGATCAGGTGGATGAATCCGCCGGCCTCCTTAGCTATGCCCTCCAGCTCGTAGCCCGTGGCCTTCTTCACAGCCTCAGGGCTCCAGTAGGTGCGCACGTCCGCGAAAATCTGGGCACGGTTGGTGAGGAGCTTCATGAACAGCATCCCCAGGCCGTTCAGGGTATCGTTCTCCGTGGCCAGTATGTAGGGCTCCCTTGCGCCGTTCCAGTCGAAGGAAGTGTTCAGCATGGCCTCGGGGAAGTCGCAGTTGGGATAGAAGTCCGTCCACTGCCTCTGTCCCTGGAAGCCTGCGGCGATGGCATTGTGGCCCACCATCTCCTCCTCCCGGCCTTCGGGCAGGTTCTTGTTGCCGTTCATCAGATCCTTGATGATGCACATCATCTTGACTACGAACTCCCAGTCCTTGTCCTTCTCCTCCCTGGTCTTCTGGACGGCTTCCGGATTCTTGTCGAAGCCCTCCTTGCAGTTGGCCTTCACCCAGGCCAGGGCCTTCTCATACTCGGCCTGGTCGTAGATGCCCTCTGTCATGCGGCGGATGATCTCCACCTCGTCCACGGACTCCACCCGCATGCCCAGGTACTCCTCGATGAAGGCAGGGTCGATGATGGAGCCGCCGATGCCCATGCAGATGGAACCGATCTGCAGGTAGGATTTCCCACGCATGGTGGCCACTGCCACTGCGGCCCGGCCGAAGCGCAGGAGCTTCTCCTTCACGTCCTCAGGGATGGAGGCATCGTCCGCCTCCTGCACGTCATGGCCATAGATGCCGAAAGCGGGCAGGCCCTTCTGGGCATGGGTGGCCAGCACTGACGCCAGATATACCGCGCCGGGGCGCTCGGTTCCGTTGAAGCCCCATACGCCCTTGATGGTCTTCGGATCCATGTCCATGGTCTCCGCGCCGTAGCACCAGCAGGGGGTCACGGTCAAGGTGATGTCCACCCCCGCCTTGCGGAACTTGTCCGCGCACGCGGCGGTCTCGCCCACCCGTCCGATGGTGGTATCTGCGATGACCACCTTCACCGGCTCCCCGTTGGAATAGCGCAGGTTCTCCTCGAACAGCGCAGCCGCAGCCTTGGCCATGTTCATGGTCTGCTCCTCCAGGGACTCCCGCACCTTCAGGTATCCTCTCCTGCCGTCGATGGTAGGACGGATGCCGATTACCGGATAATCGCCAATCAACCTGTTCTCTGCCATTGTATGTCCTCCTGTGAAATGTGATAAAAATCAAGTGATTTCATTATATCATACCGGCTCATTTTTGCAAGTTCAAATAAATTTATTCCTTTTTACCATCTGGACGAATTCGTTATTGTTCCTGGTCCTGGAGAACATGTCCAGGATACGGTCCGTAGCCTCGTCGGACTTCAGTCCGTTCAGGGCCCGGCGCATGATATTGATGGCATCCAGCTCCTCGTTGGTCAGGAGCAGATCCTCTCTCCTGGTGCCGGACTTGGCCAAGTCGATGGCCGGGAAGATGCGTTTCTCCGACAGCTTCCTGTCCAGGATCATCTCCATGTTGCCCGTACTCTTGAATTCCTCGTATATCACATCGTCCATCTTACTGCCGGTATCTACCAGGGCCGTGGCCAGGATGGTCAGGCTGCCGCCTCCGCGCATGTTCCTGGCCGCGCCGAAGAACCGCTTGGGCATATGGAGCGCAGCGGGATCCAGGCCGCCGGAAAGGGTGCGCCCGCTGGGGGGCACCACCAGGTTGTAGGCTCTCGCCAGACGGGTGATGCTGTCCAGCAGGATGACCACGTCTTTCTTATGCTCCACCAGGCGCTTCGCCCGCTCGATGACCATCTCGGACACCCTCTTGTGGTGCTCCGGCAGCTCATCGAAGGTGGAATAGATGACCTCCACATTGGTGCCGATGATGGCTTCCTTCACGTCCGTCACTTCCTCGGGACGCTCGTCTATCAGCAATATCAGCATGTGGACATCCGGTGTCGTGCGCAGGATGGACTTCGCCACCTCCTTCAGCAGAGTGGTCTTCCCTGCCTTGGGCGGGGATACGATCATGCCGCGCTGCCCCTTGCCGATGGGGCTGACCAGATCCATCACCCTCATGGCCACGCTGCTGCCCGGCGTCTCCAGCTTGATGCGCTCATCGGGGAAGATGGGCGTCATGTCCTCGAAGGCCCTGCGCCTGGACGCTTCCTCGATGGTGTAGCCGTTGATGGTGCGGATGAACAGCAGCGCGCTGAACTTCTCCTGCTGGGTCTTGATCCGCTTGTTGCCCCGCAGGATGTCCCCGGTCTTTAAGCCGAAGCGCCTTATCTGGCTGGGTGCCACATAGACATCGTTCTCCCCCGGCAGGTAGTTCTCGCAGCGGATGAAGCCATAGCCGTCCGGCATGACCTCCAGGATGCCGCCGGCCTCCTCGCCGCTGTCCAGCTCCTTGGGATACGTCTTCTCGTCATAGACCTCCGTGGAGCGGGAGGTCCGCTGAGGGGCCGCCGGCTGGGTGCCGGGA
>OFFW01002235.1_pt1 | contig 10817 bp, 6 predicted proteins | sample 1521501 | NCBI WGS metagenome assembly OFFW01 (sample SAMEA3504107, study PRJEB24116) | mouse gut metagenome | biome: mouse gut; feature: mouse-associated habitat; material: faeces | place: Denmark | collected 2011
GCCCAGCCTCTGGGCGCTGATACAGTTGACGCCCTCCCTCACCGTAAGCCGGCTTTCAAACTGCGGAACCCTGCCCGTATCGGCAAAATAGCAGTATTCTACTTCCGCGCTCGTACAGTCAAGCTGTGCGTTGGCAATCTCCTTAAACTCCTTAGCAAACCCATGGGCGGCATACATTCTTGCACAGCCGGACATCTCGGATACCGTATAGCGGCTCACCGTCCCATGCTTTTCCACCCGCGCTTTCAGGGTATCCTGGCTGATTTTGTACACCTCAGGCTCCGCGTACTGCGTTACATAGGAAGACAAATCGAAATGGTCGCAGGGGTACAGGCTTGGCTGTCCCTGGTCCTTATCCAGAATCGGTTTTCTGCCGTTGGACCACATAACCGCGTCTCCTTCCTCCGGCCTGCACGTATCGCCTTCCATAGCAGTTGTGGGCAGGGGCGCCATATCCGCTTCAAACTGCTCCCATTTTTCCCAACTTTCTCTGTCGGCGTCCAGTATCTTTGCCGCCTTTATGAGAATCGGTACCATCGCCCGCATACCCGCTACATTTTCCATACCGTCCGTACAGCCGAAATAGGCTTCTCCGGTGCAGGTTTTGTAGATGTGGTACTTTCCGTCATCCGCCTTTACCGTCAGCGGGAAATTCATAAAAAATTCCGCCACGCCTTTGATAATGGGATAAGCCTCTTCCCTTAAGAATTTCTCATCCCCCGTATAAAGATACTGCTTCCAGAAATTATACGCTATGGCCGCCTGAGAACCGAACATATAAGTGGTGGCTCCGTAAGGGCCGCAGCCCCGCTCGTCGTATACCACTCTTCCGTCCTCATAATGCTCGTAAAACTTGTAATTATAACGGGACTCATGGGGCGCCTTTCTGTCCACAAAGTCTGCGAACCGCTCTGACTTCTCCTCCCAGGGCCTGCGGAACAGATACAGCTCCCTCATCTCCGCCGCGATATCCTCCGGCAGAACCTGAGGCCCGTTAAACCATGTAACCTCAGGGATATACATTCCTTCCGTGTCGAACTGCTGTCTGGCAGCCGTCCTGCACGCCTCGCTCATGCCGCCGTAAAAGGAAAACAAAGGCTCCATCAGTTCAAAATGGCCGGACGCCTGAACTGCGTTGTAATAAAGGCTTAAATTGTTCCACCACTGCATGGTTCCCCAATGGCGGTAATCTCCTCCGGGCGAGAAAATCATGCCGCCGAAGTTGGGCGGATATTTTCCTTTAGAGCTGGAGTTCATCAGATAAAAGAAATAGGTGTAATGCGTCTCCAGCTTCTGTGCAATACCGTCTCCGCTTTCCATCTGCACGTAGGATTTTTCCCAGAAATCGGCCCATTCCTTCTGATGCTGCTCCCGCATGGCCTCTGCGCCTTTGGCCGAAGCGGCCTGCGCCTTTTTCAGCACGGTTTCCACGATGTCCTCGTCCTTTGAAAAGGTGGCCGCGCTGACCATATAAACGGTAAAATTCTTTGTGCGGGGCCGGATACACAGCCGCATCTGCGTTTCCTGGGGCTTGCCGATGACGTCAAACTCTCTGCCGGAAATCTCCATGGACTGCCTGCCGCCGGTCTCGTTGTTCATTCGGATAACCGCCTCCGCTCCCTCCACCCAAACGGCCAGAGCGCTGGCGCAGTAATGCTCGTTTTTCGTGCATTCTTCCTTTTCCGTAAAAACCTGCCGCAATACCACGGTATCCTTTTTGTCTCCCTTTACGGTCTCTGCCGTAAGCCTTGACACCGCCAGATTGCTCAGGGTACGGAATTCCGACGGCCGCATCATATCCACCTTCACCTGAACGCTGCCTTCGTAATCCCTTTCGTCTTTTACCTGGACGCAGAGGGCTCCCTGTCTGGCACTGGCAAACACGCCGGCTTCCACCTTATCGCCCCGGATAACGGCCTCCGCCTCATAGAGGGAAAGATGCTGCACGGTGTTCTCCCCGAACACGTCGTCGCCGTAATCCACAAAATCCACGTCCACAAAACCGATTCCGTATCCGTAATCCGAATGCCGCCGGTTGAAGCTGTTGGTATAGCTGTTTGCCGCGAACACGTCGCATCTGTTTACCGCAAACTTCAGCGCCGAAGGCGAAGTAAAGAGCATCGCCCCCATTTCCCCGTCGCCTATGGGAAAGCCGCCCTCCCGGCGCTTTACCGTTCCCTGATAATGTAAATCCCCGCGGGATACCAGTTCTTTTCTGCTTAATTTATCCATCAAAATCACTCCTGCTCTTTCTCAACTTTTTTTGAAATCTGATAGGGCTGGCAGAGCCTTATCGTCATACCTTTACCCGCCCTGCCGGAGATGCGCAGCCCGTAGCTTTTCCCGTAGGCCAGCTTCAGTCTCCTGTGGACATTGGAAAGGCCGATTCCCCTGCCGTTTTGTTCCCCGTCCGTTACATACTCCATATCTTCCACGTCTATGGAGGGGCCTCTGCCGTTGTCCGTCACGTCAACCAGAAGTTTTTCTCCCTCCCTGAACGCGCGGATACGGATAAAATGTCCCGGTTTTACCCCGTCCGCAAAGGCATGTTTAAAAATATTTTCCACAATGGGCTGCAGGCAGAGCCGCAGCATGGCGGCATCCTCAGCCTCCTCAATATTAATTTCCAGTTCGGGCATCTTACCCTGACGGTACTGCTGAATCTTTAAATAATTCTTTACATGCTCGATTTCTTCCGTAATCCTTACCGGAACCAGAGGATTCTGCACCGCATATCGGAACATCTTGCTGAGGGCGTCGGTAATGTTGGAAACCGCCTCTGCGTCCTCCATCACGGAATACATATTGATTGCTCCCAGCGTATTGTACAGAAAGTGCGGATTAATCTGAGTCTGGAGCGCTTTCATCTCCGCCCTGCTTCGCTCCGTCTCGTTCTTCTGGTTTGCAAGCTGGGTGGCATAGACGCTTTGGATTAAAAAGTAGGCCAGCGCGGAAGCCATCAAAACCGCTGCCGTTCCCACAATCAGAAAAGTCCTGTTCAGGCTCCAGACAGAGTTGTGGTATATCTGTCTTGGCACCGCGACCACCGCCGTCCACCCGGTATAATCCGATTTGTCCCAGACATAAAGCCTCTCTTTTGCTTCTTTCGGTCCCTCAAAGAAATCGGAATCCCGGCCAAGGGACAGATAAAGCTTTTCCGTCTCCCAGGAATCCTCCATATTTCCGTAAACGGCATCCCCGTTTTCGTCCAGCACCAGCACCCGTATGCCGTCCAGATTTTTATTTTCCCATATCCTGTCAAGCTCCGTCCGCTTTATGGACATCAGAAAATACCCAAGGGGCTGAAGGTCCTTATAGGAATAAATGTACCTGCCCACCGTCACAAATCCGCTCTCTTTTTCCTCCGGCATGAAAACAGTGATTTTCCCGCTCTTTTCCACCCTCTGCGCCAGAGCCGCCGTCTCCTCTTTCCCGATGCTGCGGTCGCTGGTGTAATAAAAGCCGTTGTTTCCCAACACCTGAAAACTGCTCACCAGAGAATTGTTCAGAAACAGCTCCACCGTAAGCTGCTGCTCCAGCCAGGAATAAGCCTGCGCATACTCCACCTGGTCAAACTTCTGCCGGTAAAGGATGTTCAAAAGCTCCTCCTGAATCAGCGCCGTCATGGAGAGACTGTCGTATTCCCTGACCGCTTTATCCATATCGTAGGTAATATCCTGCACAGTCATCTGCCAGTATTCCAGGTTGCGCTCCTGCATCTGACGGCTGTTTCTGTGGATTCCCGCGATACTGATGAACAGAACGGGCAGAATGATAATCAGCGCCAGGCCTATGATAAAATGTATAAAATCCTTTTTTCCTTTTAATACCTTTGTCAAAGACTTAATCCCCTTCCCTCCCGGAACTGCGCTGGCGTTTTTCCGTAAAATTTCTTAAAAACACTGCTGAAATGGGAATAATCGTTGTACCCCACCTCTGCCGCCACCTGCGTTACCGTTTTGGAAGGGATACAAAGCTGCCTTCTGGCCGCCTCCATCCGTATTTCCGTCCTGTAATCCACAAATTTCTTTCCTGTTTTTTCCTTAAAAGCGGAACTGAAATGAGAGGAGGAAAATCCCAGCAGGGAGCAGAGCTCTTCCTGGCTCATGGCCGGATTTGCCAGCAGATGTTCCCGCACCGTCTCAAGCAATCCGTGCCGCTTGCGGTTACTCGCCATTTCCCAGAGAATCTCCAGATTTTCCTCAAAATCATGTTCCTCAAAGGCGTCCGCCGGGAGCCGCTCCCCCATCCTGTCGGATATCTTATCCGCGGTATTTAAAATGATTTCCTTTAAAATTTCATTGCCAGACCTGCTGCCCATACCGGAAAGGCTGTCTCTTGCCTCCTTACCCGTGCGCTGCCAGGCCTCCTTATCCTGATTCCACAAAGCCTCCGCAAGCCCCGTAACCAGACCGTCCATCTTGCTGTATTTTAAATGGATTCCGGATTCCTCCCGTTTTCTGACCACTTCTTTTAACACTTCAATCAGCTTTGTCCGGGAAACCGGCTTTAGCACATAATCGGACACGCCGTATTTAATCGCCGCCTGAGCGTACTTGAAATCGTCATAGCCCGACAGCACCACAATCCCCGGGCGCATTCCCTTCTCCCGGATGCTTTTGCACAGCATAAGCCCATCCATGCGGGGCATACGGATATCCGTAATGACAATGTCAAAATCCCCCTGCTCAAGCAGCCGCATTGCCTCGCACCCATCCACCGCCTCCGAAATTTGCCCGATGCAAAAATCGGATTTCTGAAGCATGGCCCGGATTCCCCTCCGGAAGACCATCTCGTCGTCCACAATTAAAATCTTATACATACTCTGTCCTTTCACTGCATGGATGGCCGGCTTTTATTTGCGGTGCTTCTAACCGCGGCAGCCTTCCAATCATAAGAAGGCTGCCGCATATATTTTATCTTCTTTATTCCCGGATTTTAGCCGTACCGTTCTGATACTGCTCGGTAGCTTCCGCGATAACCTCGGAGCCGCCCCGTTCCATCCATTCCTGTACAAAACTGTCAAAATTATCAAGTGATTCCGTTCCAATCATTACCTTGGAAGCATAGTTGATAAACAGTTCCTGCTTATCCTCTTCCACGGAAAGCTCGGGATGCTCCACAATACTCTGCAGATTAATCGGCTGAATATACGTTAAAATGTCGTCCTTTGCCTTTGTGTCGTAATACTCGATTGCCTCCGGGCCGCCCTTCATCGCGTTCAGCGTAGCCCTGTCAATGCCGGCGTCCTTTACTCTTCTTAAGAACTGAGGAATCACGTCAAAGGGATTCGGTGAAACCGTGGGAATCTCAAGATTTACGGTGCCGTCCTCGTTTACGGTGTAGAACTCGCCCTCAACGCCGTAGGTTAAAAATCTCTGTAAATCCGGGTCGGGCTCAAGCATTTTGTCAAAGAATTTAATAATTTCTTCCGGGTTTTTGCAGTTCGCGTTGATATAATGTACGTTGGCCGTAGGAGTGAAAGCCGCGTAGCCGTGCTTTCCGCCGTCAGGATTTAAAGGAGAAGATACACACATCCACTCTCCGTCCGGCACATTTTCCTGAAGGGCAACATTGTAGCCCGGCAGTGCCGAAATATTCAGAACCATCATGCCCACATCACCGGCGGCCGCTTTCTGGTCCCGCACCGTTCCGTTGTTTGTCAGACTTTCCGCGTCAATCAGTCCCTCGTCATACAGCTTTTTGTAGAAAGCCAGCGCCTCCTTCATCTCAGGAAGGATGTAGGCGGGAACTACCTGCCCGTCTTCGTTTAACTGCCAGGTTGTAGGCACTACGCCGTAAGCCGCAAAGAATGTCTCGCTGTATTTGAATTTTTCCCTTCCGATAAAAGGATACTTCACACCAGCATTTTTAAATGCTACCAAAACATTATAATAATCGTCAAGGGTTTCCGGTACGTCAAGTCCCAGTTCGTCCAGTAAATCTTTTCTGATTGCCGTACATCTTCTTGCGGTATTGCTCATAAAATCGCCTATTGCGTAAATATGTCCGTCCGGGCCTCTCAGCTCATCCCATACATTTGCCGGCACCTGCTCCATCAGGTTCGGTCCGTATTCCTCAAGCAAATCGTCCAGCGGCATAAACAATCCGTTGTCAATGGCTCCCGCCATAACCGAAGTATAAGGCATTTCTCCCGCAATCACGTCAGGGAAGTCCCCCTGCGCCAGCATCATGCCAAGTTTTTCCGTAAATCCGTCATGCTGAATCAGTGTAATGTCAAGGTCCACGCCCATCCTTTCCTCAAAGGCCAGCACATGTTCGTCGGCATTGATGTCGGGACAAGCCTGTACATAACTGTTGCCTGCCCTAAGGCCGATGGAAATTGTGGGATTATCCTGGCTCTTTGCCGTCTCTTCCCCGCTATCCTGCTCCTTAACCGTCTCCTTATTACCATCCGCCGCGGTATCCTTAGTCTCCTGCTTTCCTCCGCAGCCCGCCAGCATAACCAGTGCAAGCCCTAACGCCGCAATCCTTGTAAACTGTTTCTTTCTCATAACAAACCTTCCTTTCTCCTTCTTTTTACTTTATTTGATATTTTAATAACTTTCAACCTTATCCTTTTACGGAACCGATGGTCATACCCTTCACAAAATGCTTCTGTAAAAAGGGATATACGCACAGCACCGGAACGGCCGCTACAATAATCGCCGTCATCTTAAGCGCCTGGGTAGAGGTGCCGGTACTTACCAGATTCATGCTCTCTATGGCATTGGAATCCAGAACAATGGATTTAATCCGCAACTGCAGCGTATACAGGCTCCGCTCATTTATCAGATAAAGGGGCGTCGTATAGCTGTTCCAGTAGCCCACGCCGTACATCAGTCCCACCGTGGCCATCACCGCCTTGGAAATCGGCAGAATAATCTGCATCAGAGTTCTCATTTCCCCGCAGCCGTCCACCTTCGCCGCGTCTATCAGGGCCGGCGAAACCTCCGTAAAGAAAGAACGCACGATGATAATGTTGTAAGTACTCAGTACCGAGGGCACGATAAGCGCCCAGAAATTGTCGTACAATCCGTAAGCTCTCATGGTCAAATACCATGGAATAATTGGCGCGTTGAAAATGAACACGATTAAAATCATAATGTTGCAGAACTTACGCAGCTTAAATTCTTCCCTGGACAGCGGATAAGCAAACATTACCGTCAAAAGAAGGCTCAGGGCCGTTCCCACAACCGTCATCAGCGCCGACACGCCGATGGACTTTAAAATACTCTTATCCAGAAAAACCGTCTTGTAATTTTCAAATGTCAGCTCTATCGGAAGAAAGGAAACCATTCCCGAATCCACCGGCCCCGAGCTGCTTAAGGATACCGCCAGCATATTGATATAGGGCAGTACTGCAATCAGTCCAATAAGCCCCAGGACAATCAGATTGAACGCATTAAATATTCTGTCCGGCAATGAACGCCTGATTTTCGTTTTATTCATTTCTGCCTCCTTTCAATCAGATAATCGACTGGTCTGTGGTTTTGCGGCTGATGGCGTTGGATATAAACAGAAGAATAATACCCACTATTGATTTAAACAGTCCCACCGCCGTCGCGTAGCTGTATTGCAGATTCTGTAAGCCGTACCGGTATACAAAGGTGTCAAACACATCGATGCGGCCCTGGTTCATGCTGTTCATAAAGGAATTGGTCTTTTCAAAACCGATTTCCATAAAGTTTCCGACCTTCAAAAGAAGCATCGTCATAATGATGGGAAGAATCGTGGGAAGCGTAATGTTCAGCATCCGCCGGAACCTGTTCGCCCCGTCAATTTCCGCCGCCTCGTACAGCGCCGGGTCGATTCCCGCAATGGCTGCCAGATAAACTATCGAGCTCCATCCCATTTCCTTCCAGATACTTGCAATCACCAGAATTCCCCTGATATGCTTTTCGCTGGCCATATAGTAAATGGAGTCCAGTCCCAGCATCTGCCGGAAATTGTTGATAACCCCCGTATTGGGCGAAAGCAGTGTGGTAAAAATACCGCCAATGATAACCCAGGAGAGAAAGTGGGGAACATATACCGCCGTCTGCACCGCCTTTTTATATTTGGCGTTTCTTACCTCGTTCATCAGGATTGCCAGCACAATCGGAATCGGAAATACGATTAGCACCTCGTATGCTCCCAGAATCGCCGTATTCCTGAAAACCTCCCCGAACTCGGGAAATTTGAAAAAGTGTTCAAAATGCTTCAGCCCTGCAAACTTGCTTCCCCCGATTCCCTTATAAATGTCGTAATCCATAAAGGCGATAACTGAACCGGCCAGAGGAATATACTTGAATAAAATAAACCAGATAAATCCCGGCAGCGCCATAAAGTACAGTCCTTTATGCTTGCAGATGCTCTGCCAGAGGCTTTCTTTTTTTGTCCCGGCAACCGGCGACCTTTTTTTGCTCATCGCTCTACCTCCCATATCATTTGACTTCTCTGTGCTTCTTAAGTGAGTTCATTATAAGAAAAATCATTTTTTTCAGATAGGGATTTTTTTTCGGTTCTGTATGGATATTTTTCGCTTATGCCAATAAAAAAAGCTCCTCTCTGATAAACTTATGGGTTTATCAAAAAGGAACTTATTGCGTTTGCCGGTTTTGGGGTTACGGTATTTTATTGTACATTTCTTCTAACGAAATCAATATCAGAGATTCCTCCTGTTTTGCCGCAAATCCTGACCTGCTCATAAAACCATATTTATAGCACTCAAATCCCGTCTCCTTCACCTGAGCTATTTCGGCCTGAATCATCTCCTGCGTCACCGGTTCTTTTCGGAACTTCGCCTCATAGAAAATATAACCTTTTGCGTCTTTTGTCACAATATCAAATTCGCCGTTTCTCTTGCGTACCGGGTCGTCATAATAGTATTTACCGATTTTCTCAAAAGGTTCTTCCAGAAGCCCGCGGCGGTTTAAGCGAATCAGATACTGTCTGCAGACCGTTTCAAAAATGCGCGGCACATAAACCGCCTCAAAATCTTCCTTAATATAGCGGTCATAAAATGTCTCCGGCTCCATGACATTCATCTGGGATAAATAGCGAAAAATATAACGGTAATAAAACAGAGATAAATTGTCAACGATGCGATAGCTCATTTTTTTTCGGTTATTTTCGTCGTTAATCGGCGCCTGCTTCTCCACCATCTCCATGCGCATCAGTTTATCCAGAACATCCACCATAGCCGGCCCGCTGGATACATGGGACTGCGAAAGAATATCGCTGTACTTTGAAAAGCCGCGGGCCAACGCGTCGAATACCTCATTGGCATTGATGATTTTTGATATCTCCGATTTCAGATACATAGACACTTCGTTTTCCAGCCTCGCCCCCGGAGAAGCGATGAGCTCTGTAATGTTTTCCCTTACCGTAAGCCCCGGTTCAATCAGCCTGTTAAAATAGGGAATGCCGCCAAACACACTGTATAACCTGACTTTGTCTTCATCCGAAAATTCAGGATAAAACAGCGACGACTCAAAATAATCCATGGGTTTCAGATTTATCGTCAAATCCACACGTCCGTACAACGGATTTTCATTATAGAGAAGCGACTTCATAATGTCCACAAAGGATCCGCACAAAATCAACTTTATGGAAGAACTCTCACTGTATTTGTCAATCAAAGACTGCAGAATGCTGTCCATTCCCGTCACACAATCGCGGAGATAGGAATATTCATCCAGAACGAAAATCATCTTCTGTCCGCATGCTTTTTGGAACAGAAAATCCAGAACCTCTTCCATATTCGCAAAGGCCGGCCGCGGCAGATGAAATTCTCCCGCAATCAGCACCGCCAGACTTTCCACATTATTCATCTCTGTCGTCTGCTTACATTCATAATAAATGCCCGCAATATCTGATTCCCGGAGAACCTGCTTGATTAACTCACTTTTCCCCACGCGCCTGCGCCCATAAATCAAAGAGACTGCCTGAGAATCCTTATCTAAAATCCGGTGCAGCTTTTTCCTCTGCTCCGCCCTGCCCAAAAACTTCATTTCCTCAAGCCTCCTTTTAAATGTTTTTCTGTAAAAGCAGTATAACATATAGGATAAGGAAAATCAATTTTTACTCGGTTTTATCCGAGTCGGTTTGTTCCGAGTAAAATGTTTGCTGGGCTTGTAGCAAATTAATGAAAAAGCGCGGCAAATTAGTGCCAAATTCCGTAAGTTCCGGTTCACTTACACCGAATAGGTTTATCCAAAATAGAAAGAACCGTTTTTGAACACAAATTTATCCGTCAATTCAACGATGTAAGCAACCGTACAATAAGCGCAAAATATCTGCTTTCAAAAATCAGAAAACATCCTTTCTCACTGAAACTGATGTAAAAAACAGTATTTACTATCCGTCTATCTCAAACCGTTACCAGAATTTCTCATTAGTCTGTCTTCATCTTATATTCCCGCCGGTACATCAAACGTCCCCGCAATATCAAGCCACCCGTATCCCTCTTATGTCAAGTTGTATTTGCTTCATACTGTCAAAGGTTCCGCCAGTCTCTCTACCTCTGCAATATCCAGCCCTGAATACTTTGCAATCTTATCAATTGGCAGTTCCCCATCCAGCAACATTCTGAGAGCAGTTTCTTTCTTATTTTCATTCTTAATTCTCCTCGCTTCTGTCTCTATCAATGCTCCTCTCATCATCCCACCTACACCTTTCTGCACATTTTCATACTTCTGCGTGATTTCTTTAATCACATCGCCGGAAAGTTCTATAATCGTGCGTTTATCAAATGCACCGATAATTCCTTCATGTTCTGATTTCTCAAGCCTGGCCAGAATATCCTGATATTCTGTTTTTAGTTCTTCTAATCT
>OFFW01002242.1_pt1 | contig 10786 bp, 10 predicted proteins | sample 1521501 | NCBI WGS metagenome assembly OFFW01 (sample SAMEA3504107, study PRJEB24116) | mouse gut metagenome | biome: mouse gut; feature: mouse-associated habitat; material: faeces | place: Denmark | collected 2011
CCTTTACAATAGTAAGGGGCTTTTTTAATACCTCAAATGTGAAAAATCCGTGAAGTACCATGAGAAAAAGGAGGAGAATCATGGGTAAGGAACTGGCAAAGACGTATAATCCAAAGGAGATTGAGGAAAAACTGTATGAGAAGTGGTGTGAAAACAAGTATTTTCACGCAGAGGTGGATCGGGACAAAAAACCGTTTACGACCGTTATGCCCCCTCCGAATATTACAGGAAAGCTGCATATGGGGCATGCCCTGGACAATACGCTTCAGGACATCCTGATCCGCTATAAGAGGATGGAAGGCTTCAATGCCCTTTGGGTGCCGGGAACCGACCATGCGGCCATTTCGACGGAAGTAAAAGTAACGAACCAGTTAAAATCCGAGGGGATCGACAAAAAAGAACTGGGACGGGAAGGATTTTTGAAGCGCACCTGGCAGTGGAAGGAGGAGTACGCGGGCACCATCGAGAATCAGTTAAAGAAGATGGGCATCTCCTGCGACTGGGACCGGGAGCGGTTTACTATGGATGAAGGCTGTTCCAAAGCGGTGGAGGAAGTCTTTATCAAATTATATGAAAAAGGATATATTTACAAAGGGTCCAGGATCATCAACTGGTGTCCGGTATGCAAGACGTCCCTGTCCGATGCCGAGGTAGAGCATGAGGAGCAGGGCGGACATTTCTGGCATATCAAGTATCCCATCGTGGGGACGGAGGATTTCCTGGAGATCGCAACCACCCGTCCGGAAACAATGCTGGGCGATACGGCCATTGCGGTACACCCGGAGGATGAGCGGTACAAGGATATCATTGGAAAGCATGTTATGCTCCCGCTGGTGAATCGGGAGATCCCGATTGTGGCAGACTATTATGTAGATAAGGAATTTGGAACCGGAGCGGTGAAGATCACCCCGGCCCACGACCCCAATGACTTCGAGGTAGGCAAGCGGCACAATCTGGAAGAGATCAACATCATGAATGATGACGCCACCATCAATGAGCGGGGCGGCAGATATGCGGGGATGGAGCGTTATGAGGCCAGGAAGGCCATTGTAAAGGATCTGGAAGAGCAGGGATTCCTTGTGAAGATCGAACCCCACTCCCACAATGTAGGAACCCATGACCGCTGCGGCACCACGGTGGAGCCGCTGATCAAGCAGCAGTGGTTTGTAAAGATGGAAGAGCTGGCCAAGCCTGCCATTGAGGCGCTTCACACGGGAGAACTGAAATTTGTGCCGGAGCGGTTCAACAAGATCTACCTGCACTGGCTGGAAAATATCAAGGACTGGTGCATCTCACGGCAGATCTGGTGGGGGCACAGGATTCCGGCGTACTATTGTGACGAGTGCGGCGAGATCGTTGTGTCAAGAGGGACGCCGGAAGTATGTCCGAAGTGCGGATGTAAGCATTTTACCCAGGATGAGGACACCCTGGATACATGGTTCTCTTCCGCGTTGTGGCCGTTCTCCACGCTTGGGTGGCCGGAGCATACGGAGGATCTTGACTATTTCTATCCGACGGACGTACTGGTTACAGGATATGATATCATCTTCTTCTGGGTAGTGCGGATGGTATTCTCCGGATATGCACATACAGGCAAGTCGCCGTTCCATACGGTCTTCATCCACGGACTGATCCGTGACTCCCAGGGGCGTAAGATGAGCAAATCTCTTGGAAATGGGATCGACCCGTTGGAGATCATCGACCAGTACGGCGCAGACGCCCTTCGTATGACGGTCATGACGGGAAATGCGCCCGGCAACGATATGCGTTTCTACCATGAGAAGGTGGAGGCGAGCAGGAACTTCGCCAACAAGGTATGGAACGCGTCAAGATTCATCCTGATGAACCTTGGCGGGAAGGAATTGAAAGAGCCGGAGAATTTTAACGATCATCCGGGCGACGGCTGGATCTTGTCGAAGTGCAACAGCCTGATCAAAGAAGTGACGGAAAATATGGACAAGTTCGAGCTTGGTATCGCACTCTCTAAGATCTATGATTTCCTGTGGGACGAGTTCTGCGACTGGTATATCGAACTTGCGAAGTACCGTATCTATCATGCCGAGGAAGATCCCCAGGGCGCCAACAACGCACTGTGGGTTCTGCGGGAGGTGCTTAAGAATTCTTTGAAGCTTCTGCACCCGTATATGCCCTTCGTATCGGAAGAGATCTACAGCAAGCTGATCCCGGAAGAGGAATCGCTGATGATGTCCCGGTGGCCGGTATATGACGAGGCGAGGAACTTCCCGGAGGCAGAGAATATCGTGGAGCATTATAAGGAGATCATCCGGGGCGTCCGTAACGTACGCGCCGAGATGAATGTCCCGAATTCCCGCAAAGCGACGGTCTATGTAGTGTGCGGAGACCAGGAGCTTGGTACCGGGCTTGCTTTGCTGCGTCATTCGGCGGTCATGATGGCGGCGGCGAACGAGTTCCTGATCCGAAGCGACAAGACAGGGATCGCGGAGGATGCGGTATCCATCGTGGTGCCGGATGCGACAGTGTATGTTCCGCTTGAGGAATTGATCGATCTTGCGCAGGAGACCGAACGTCTGACGAAGGAAGAGGCAAGGCTTGCAAAGGAAATCGCCCGTGCGGAAGGAATGCTGAAAAACGAGAAGTTTGTCAGCAAGGCGCCGGAGGCAAAGGTACGGGAAGAACGGGAGAAGCTTGAGAAGTATAAGCAGATGAAGGAGCAGGTATGCGAGCGTCTTGCGAGTCTTAGGGCAAGACAGGCATAAATCCCGCTGGTACGGGTGAAGTACCTGCCGTACAGGGAGCATTGTTGGATTCAAGCATATAGAGGGGTAGACAGAATACCCCTAAAGGGGAGAATATGAAGAAGTTTCATGTTAAAAAGCCAGACATAAAAGGAACGGTTCTCAGATTGAGGAATATCAAAAGAGAAGATGTGAAAGCATACTGGAAGGCGAAGAAGGAGAGACGCGAGAGGATCCTTGAAGAGAGGCGCAACAGTGCGTTTGGCCGGAAGATGCAGCCGGCATATCAGTTTATGAACCGGATATCGCTGGTATTTCATGCGCTTCTGGCATGTGTGATCAATTTTGTGATCGAGGCGGTATCCAGGCATTCGGCAGTGGAGGCATGGAATTATATGACAGGAACACCGGTGGTGTTCCTGTATAATGCGTTTATGATATTTATTACATTTTCCGTCGTCTATCTGGTAAAACGGAGGATGTTCGTGCGTATCATCATCAGTGTGCTGTGGCTGGCGCTCGGCGTGGCGAACGGCTATATGCTGATGAAGCGTGTGACGCCTTTTAACGCGCAGGATTTTAAGGTGGCAAAGGACGGGATCACTCTGATCAATAATTACTTTAACGGAGCAGAGCTTGTGGGACTGGCGGTCGGCATCACGGCGGTCGTGATCTGGGTGATCTCTATGTGGAGGCGCGGAGGGCAGTATAACGGTAAGATCCGCAGGATCTGGGCGCTGGCAGGTGTTATCGCCTGGTTTGCCGTATACGGGATCGTCTCAGATCTGGCGGTAGAGAAGAGAGTTGTATCGACGTATTTTGGAAACATCGCATTTGCCTATGAGGATTACGGGCTTCCGTACTGCTTTATGGCAAGTGTGTTCAACACCGGAATCACGGAGCCGAACGAATATAATGAAGAGACGATCATGAAGATCAGCGATCAGGGGAAGATGACAAGGAACGAGACGGGGCGTTCCGAATCGGAACTACCGAACATTATCTTTATCCAGTTGGAATCATACTTCGATGTGGCGGAAGCGGAATTCTTCACGACGTCGGAGGATGCCTGTCCGAATCTGCATGCCATGTATGAGAACTATTCGTCGGGATATTTCAAAGTACCGTCCATCGGCGCGGGGACGGCGAATACGGAGTTCGAGGTCCTGACCGGCATGAATCTGCGGTATTTTGGGCCGGGAGAGTACCCGTATAAGACGGTGCTCAAGAACCGGGTGAGCGAGAGTGCGGCGACGGCGCTTGGCGCGTTGGGATATGGAACGCATGCGCTTCATAACAACGGCGGTAATTTCTACAGCAGGGCAAGAGTGTTTAACAATACAGGTTTCGACAGCTATACGAGCAAGGAGTTCATGAACATCCTCCAGACTACGGAGAACGGATGGGCGAAGGACGATATCCTCATCCAGCATATCATGGACGCCATGGATACGACGGAAGGGCAGGACTTTGTGTTCGGCATCAGCGTTCAGGGGCATGGGGATTATCCGGAAGTGAAGAAGATCGAGAATCCGAAGATCCTGGTAGAAGGTATCGCAGATGAAGCCACCAAGAATAAATGGGAATATTATGTCAATCAGGTCTATGAGATGGATGAGTTCGCCGGTAATCTGGTGAAAGCAGTGGAAGAGCGGCAAGAACCGTCGGTGATCGTATTCTACGGGGATCACCTTCCGACCATGGGGCTTAAGGCAGAGGACCTGAAAGGACGTTATCTGTATAATACGAATTATGTGATCTGGGACAACATCGGGCTTAAGAAGGAAGACCGCAACATTCCGTCTTATCAGATCATGGCGGATGTGTTAGGGCGTCTGGATATTCATTCCGGCACGGTGTTCAACTATCACCAGGAGAGAAGGAAGACGAAGAATTACCTGGCGGACCTGGAACTTCTGCAATATGATATCCTCTACGGCGACCAGTATGTCTACGGCGGGAAACTGCCGATCACGGAAGGGCACATGGTCATGGGAGTCAGGGATGTGACGCTTCGGAATGTCATTGCGCATCTGGAAGAGGGATACAGCCTCTATGGTGAGAATTTCACGAGATCCAGCAGAGTCTATGTGAACGGGGAACGGCAGAAGACCACATTTCTGAATAATACCAGGATAGATCTGCCGGAGACGGTGTTTGAGGACGAAGATGTGATCGTGGTGTGCCAGTACGGCTCTAGCGACACACTGTTCAGGAAGTCGGACGAATATATCTACCGGGACGGTGAGCTGATCGTACAGGAAGGAACTGCGACGGATAAGACGAAGTCCTGGGTGGAACAACTGGATGAGGAAGACTGAGATGAAGACTAGGACTGATACGAAGGCAGGCGGCAGTCTGCCGGATAACAGGTATCTGCATGGAATGGACGGCGGAATGGAAGAGGGATGCCCGGCGGATTACCAGGCGGCGGCAGCTTATATAGCGGAGCTTCCGCGGTTCACGAAGAAGCATTCTCTGGAGCACACGAAGGAATTCTTAAGAAGGCTTGGGAATCCTTCGGCTGACCGCAGGATCATCCATGTGGCAGGGACCAACGGCAAAGGATCGGTCTGCGCCTTTTTGCAGGCGCTGCTCCTTGCCGAAGGAAAGGAGACGGGGTTCTTCACCTCGCCGCATCTGATCTCTGTCAATGAACGGATACGCAAGAATAACGTCCCGGTCAGCGACGAGATGTTTTATGAGGTGTTCTGCCGTGTATATAGCGCGGCAAGAGAGATGGAAGAAGAGGGCGCGGGACATCCGTCCTATTTTGAGTTCCTGTTCGGTATGGGGATGGAAGCATTTGAACGGATGGATGTGGAGTATATCATATTAGAGACGGGGCTTGGAGGGAGGCTTGACGCCACGAACGCGGCGGAGTGTCCGGCAGTCTCGGTGATCACCTCCATAAGCCTGGACCATACGGATATCCTGGGAGATACGGTGGCGCAGATCGCTTCCGAGAAGGCAGGTATCATCAAGGATCATGTGCCCGTATTCTTTGACGGGAGCGACGAAGAGGCGGCGAAGGTTATCCGCCGGGCGGCAGCCGCAAAAGGCGCACCCTGTAAAGAAATATCGAATCATGCGTTCGAAATCCAGGAAGTTACCCGAAAATATATTGCATTTTCCCGGATGAATGCGTATGATGAATATGTTATCTACCGGGTTCCGATCTGCGGGTGTTATCAGGCGATGAATGCGGAGATCGCACTGGAGACGGCGGAATATCTTCTGAAGGAGAGCGCCAGAGACCAAGGCAGGGACAGGCGGTGGCAGGAAGCAATAGCGTCCGTCCGTTGGGAAGGGCGGATGGAAGAGGCGGCGCCGCATCTGATCCTGGACGGCGCCCATAATCCGGGAGCGGTCCGGGCTTTCGCAGAGAGTGTAAGGGCGCTTGACGGGAAGGAGAGCTGCGTTATCGTATTCTCGGCAGTGGCAGATAAGAAATATGAGCAGATGATCGAGTGTCTGTGCAGGAATGTGGACGCGAGGGCTTATGTAACCGTGGAAGTAGAGGATGCAAGAAGAGTACCGGCAGAAGAACTGGCGCAGATCTTCCGTAAGTATACAGATAAGCCGGTAGTCTGGAAGAAGGATACGAAAGAGGCTCTTAACGCGGCAGAAGCGTTGAGAGACGGGGAAGGCGATATCTATTGCCTGGGGTCGCTGTATCTTGCCGGAATGATCAAGAAATGTTTAAATAGTGACTGAAAGGGGGCGGCAACCGTGCTTAATTTTGAAGGGAAGCTAAAGAAGTCCCAGCCAAGCCTGGAGGTAGAAGATCTGGAACAGGCGGTTTATCAGGAGGATCTGACGGATATGACGGATATCCTGCGTGAGGTAGTAGAACAGACCAAGTAGAAGAGGATAGAGGTTCGTACATGGATTATACAACAAAGCTTTCCTACCAGTCTATGCACTGGTATAACGACGGATTGAAGAAAGCGAAGATCCGGGATCTGTCCGGAGCTGTCACTTCGTTGAAGAAGAGTTTACAATATAACAGGGACAATATCGCGGCTAGGAATCTGCTTGGGCTTGTGTATTACGGAAGAGGCGATGTGATGGAGGCGCTTGTGGAGTGGATCCTCAGCAAGAATTTTCAGTCCCATGATAACATCGCGAATTATTACATACAGAAGTTACGGGAGAAGGAAGGAGAACTAGAGGCGATAAATCAGGCGGTGAAGAGATATAACCAGTCTCTGGAATACTGCAGGCAGAATGGCGAGGATCTTGCCATTATCCAGCTTAAGAAAGCAGTGACCGCACATCCGTCTTTTGTGAAGGCGCACCAGCTCCTTGCCTTGATCTACATGCACACAGAGCAGTATGCCTATGCGAGACAGTCGATCCGTACGGCGCACAAATTAGATACCACGAACGAATTCACGCTCCGCTGCCTGCACGAACTGAACCAGATCCGCAGGTCGAGGAATGTCAAGATAAAAGAAGGAGAGAAGAAGGACAAGCATACGATCACCTATAATCTAGGAAATGAGATGATCATCCAGCCGGTGTCGAATACGCTCAAGGATAACGCAGGGCTGCATACAATCCTGAATATTACACTTGGACTGGCAGTGGGCGTGGCTGTGATGTGGTTTCTGATCCTGCCGGCGATCACATCGTCGCGCCAGGAGAAGGCGAATATACAGACCGTAGAGTTCAGCGATCAGATAGCGACCCAGACCGCCCAGATCAGCGCGCTGAAAAAGGAGCTTGACGGATACCGGTCAACCAGTGAAGAGACAGAGAATGTGCAGGCAACGGCGGCTTCTACCCAGGAAAGTTACGAGATCGTGATGGTCATGAAGGCGCATTATCTGGCGAATGATATGAGTGACGCGGCGATGCTTGAGGAGCTTCTCAAGGTGAACCCGGATTCCCTGGGGACGGAAGGCAGAAAGAGCTTTGACGAGATCACCGAGACGCTCTACCCGCGTCTGTGTTCTTCGCTTTATACGACTTCGAAGCAGAATGTCGAAGTGGCAAATTATGACACCGCCATAGTGAATCTTGAACAGGTGATGAAGATGGACGAAGGCTATGACGACGGCGGCGCGATGCTTCTACTCGCCCAGGCGTATGAGAACAGCGGCGATCAGGACCAGGCGAATCTGAAGTACCAGAAGCTGATAGAAAGTTATCCGGATACGGATGCCGCGAAGAACGCCAAGGAGGCGCTGGACGCTCAGAATGGAGGCGACGAAAAAGAAGAAGAGGAAGAAGAATAATCCGTCTTGATATACGAAGGAGAGGGCTGTCGCAAAATACAGTTTATATACAATATATGGATAAGGATTGTAGGATCAATGTGCCATATATTGTGTATGAGCTGCATTTTGCGGCAGCCCTTTTATGATTGCCGCAAAGCGCTTTTCGGACATGTTCCGGAGTACAGGAATGAAAGGAGGAGCAGTATGAAATATCAGGTACAGGAGAACTGCCTGACGGTATTCCTTCCCAATGAGCTGGATCATCACAATGCGGAAGAGATCAGGAAAGAGTCGGATCATCTGATCGAGCATAACCATATCCGTTATGTGATATTTGATTTTAAGGAGACAAATTTCATGGACAGTTCAGGGATCGGCGTGATCATGGGACGGTATAAGCGGATCTATATGCTAGGAGGAGAAGTGTGCGCAGTGCATACGAATGAAAGAATGAAGAAGATATTGACGATGTCGGGAGTAACAAAAATCATGCAGATCTATGAGGAGGAAAAGTAGATGGAACATACCAATGAGATGCAGCTGATATTTGACAGCCGCTCTTCTAACGAATCATTTGCCAGAGTAACAGTAGCGGCGTTTATGACGTCGTTAAACCCTACGGTGGAGGAGGTGTCGGATGTGAAGACCGCGGTGTCCGAGGCGGTGACCAACGCCATCATCCACGGATATGAGAATGAAGTACATAGTATCTGTATCCGCTGCCGCACGGAAGGAAAGACCTTATATCTGGAGATCGAAGATACGGGAAAAGGAATAGAAGACGTGAAACAGGCGATGGAACCGCTCTTTACCACAAGGCCGGAGCTTGAGCGGTCCGGGATGGGCTTTTCCTTCATGGAAGCTTTCATGGATCATCTCACGGTAGTCTCGGAACCGGGGAAAGGAACGACGGTGAAGATGGACAAAACTATTGGAAAAGGACGCAGACTATGGACCGAACAATCGCTTTGATTCAGAGATCTCACGAAGGGGATGAAGAAGCGAAGGCACAGTTGGTAGAGGAGAATACAGGGCTTGTCTGGTGCATTGTCAGGCGGTTCCATAACAGGGGCGTGGAAGCAGAGGATCTGTTTCAGATCGGGAGTATCGGACTGTTAAAGGCGATCGACAAGTTCGATCTCTCCTATGAGGTGAAATTCTCGACCTATGCGGTTCCGATGATCGCAGGAGAGATCAAACGTTTCCTGAGAGACGACGGGATGATCAAGGTGAGCAGGCCGTTGAAAGAGCTGGCGTACAAGGCATACCAGTGCAAGGAAAACCTGCAGGAGACGTTTGGGCGGGAGCCTACAATCTCCGAGATTTCAGAAGAGCTTAAGGTATCGGTGGAGGAACTTACGATGGCGATGGAGGCGGGGAGCGATATAGAGTCCCTGCAAAAATCAATCTATCAGAAAGACGGCCAGGAGATACGGCTGATGGACAAGCTGCCCGGGAAAGACAGGGAGGAAGACCGGATACTGGACCATATGGTACTGGGGAGCTTATTGAACTCTCTGGATCAGAAGGAAAGGCAGCTTATTTACCTGAGATATTTTGCAAACCGCACGCAGACCCAGGTGGGGAAGGAGCTTGGCATCTCGCAGGTGCAGGTTTCCCGGATGGAAAAGCGGATTCTGAAACAGATGCGGGAGCAGATTTGATTGTTAAAATGATGAATAAATTTTTATGAACTTACCATACTAAAGAAAAACGAAGGAGGATGTTGACGTGGAAGAGGCGAGGAAAAAACTCAGGCTCTGCCTGCTGCTTGTAGTTGCGGCGGCAGTGATCATAGGTGCCGTATATTATATCACCGATGTGAGGAACGGGCATGACATGAGCGGGGGAACGCTTGTCAGGGAAATGACGCACGGCGCTCATGGAGCCGAAATCATAGCCGGGAGGGTCTGCCATGGCATCACCTGTTAGCGATACAATTTATATCAAGGCAGATAAAAACACAGAGGTCACAAAGCCGGACGTGACCTTGGGCGATGTCCTTAAGATAGAATGTGCAAACCCTTCTGTGCTTTCCAGGGTGAAAACGCTGAAACTGCTGAAATTCCATCATAAGGACAACAAGAAACAGAACAGGACGGCAGTGTCTATCTTGAAGGTGATTGCCTGCATCCATGAGGTATATCCCAATGTGGAGGTTCAGAACGAAGGGGAGCAGGACTTTATCGTTACATTGGAGGAACAGAAGACGCCGGGAGGGTTCGTGCATTGGACGAAAGTGATTGTTGTCGTAGCAATCAGCTTTACCGGCGCTGCATTTTCAATCATGGCATTTAACAACGATGTTGATGTGACAAAACTGTTCGGCCAGGTGTATGAGCTTATGACAGGCAGTAAGTCGGACGGGTTTAGCATACTGGAGCTTACGTACTGCCTGGGGCTTATTATCGGCATACTTGTATTTTTCAACCATTTTGGAAAAAAGAAATTCACGGTGGACCCGACGCCGATGGAAGTTGAGATGCGCCTGTATGAGAATGACATCCAGACGACGCTTCTTGAGACTTATTCCCGGAAGGAGAAAGAGCTTGATGTGGGCAATGCAAATCGTTCTGGCAATTCTGGGACTTAGCGCGGGAATGGCGGCGGCAGCGGGATTATTTTCGTTTATTATCGGGTTAGGGGTTATCTCGGATTTTGCCGACCGCACGCATACAGGAGACCATGTGCTGCTTTATGAGACAAGCGTGGCGCTCGGGGGGATGCTGGGCAATATTTTCTGGGTATACCAGATCGAATTGCCGAATTCGGCATGGCTTGTTCCGGTATTTGGCCTGCTTGCGGGAGTTTTTGTCGGCTGCTGGTCCATGGCGCTGGCGGAGA
>OFFW01002246.1_pt1 | contig 10768 bp, 9 predicted proteins | sample 1521501 | NCBI WGS metagenome assembly OFFW01 (sample SAMEA3504107, study PRJEB24116) | mouse gut metagenome | biome: mouse gut; feature: mouse-associated habitat; material: faeces | place: Denmark | collected 2011
CCGATCTGATACTTGACGAGGAACCGGAGCAGGATGTATTCTATGGCAAGTACGGTGATCTTCGGCGCGACTACCTCCGGGAGCATAAGCCCAAACTGTGGATGGTGCTGGTGAACAGCGGCAAACTGGCTGACCACCTGAAGGGTGTCGAGCGGATGGCGGAGCAGCGCATGGATACGCTCCTGCCGCAGTTGATGAAGGCCGCTGGCGTGACCGAGGAATTGAAGGCCCGCGACCAGATGGCGTGGGTAGGGCTGGTCAATAACTGTCGGGCGCGGGCCGATGAGATCATCCTAGCCGATCTGGTTTATGTTTGAGGGGGCGAGGCTGGTGCTGACCTTTGAGAAAGTGATGGAGGTTTTCAAGGACTATCTCACCGAGGATACCCGATATGAGATCGTCATGACCTCCCACGGCTACACAGTGCTGGAATGGGATTCCAGCGCCAACACCTGGGCGGGCGAGGAACTGTGCGCCACGCCGGAGATCATGCGGGATGTGCTGCTGGATTGCTTCATCGGGTATCTGGAATACAAAGCAATCACCACGAACGGGGAAATTTCCGAGGCCGAACAGGTGGGGATTACCGCACAGCGGCAGGTACTTTTGGAGAAGCTGCAATAAAAACCAGCAGAGGCCCGGAAGCAGGTTGACGCTTTCGGGCCTCTGTGCTGCTATGGACGCAGAGAATTATGCAAAACCGAGCAAAAACTGTTGCAACTCCACCTAAACTCCACAATTCTGTGTTACACTGGGCGCAGGAGGTGACACCAATGCAAAAACATATCCTGATTATCGAAGATGAACAATCCATACAGAACATTTTGAAAGCCTTTTTGGAGGATGCCGGGTACACTGTCACACTGGCTGATGACGGTATGGCTGGAATAGCCGCTTTCCACAAGGCAACTTATGATTTAGTGCTGCTGGACATTATGATGCCCAAAATGGACGGGTATACCGTCTGTGAAATGATACGCAACGAAAGCACAACGCCGGTTATCCTGCTGACGGCTTTGGACGATGAGGACAGCCAGATGAAGGGTTTTGACCTCCTGGCTGACGATTATATCACCAAGCCTTTTTCCATGCCCCTGCTTCTGCGCCGGATTGAAGCAGTCTTGCGGCGCACACAGAATACCGAGATCAATCGCGATGTTCTGTCTTATCATCAAATTCAGTTGGACACGAAAAGGTATCAGGTATTTGTATCCGGACAGGAAGTGGCATTGACAGCCCGTGAGTTTGAAATCCTCCATTTGTTCATGGAGAATCCAGGCCGGGTATTCACCAGAGAACAGCTTTTGGACATTATCTGGAACTACGACTTTGTCGGGGATGATAAGATCATCAATACCCACATCAAGAACATCCGAAAGAAGCTGGGAGTTGACTGTATCGAAACCATAAGAGGGGTGGGGTATCGAATTGAGAAAGAAAATTAAAAGCAGCCTATGGCTGAAAATCTTTTTACTGCTGACAACGCTTCTGTTCGCCGTCAGCATTCTTCTCTATGGAACCATTATGGCAGTCATGCCAGCCAGTTACAAATACGCACTGACATCTAATTATACGGAACAGGTCAGTCGGCTAATCGCAGATTTAGAGCATCATGACCTTGATGACGCAACACAAAAAATCTATGAGTTTTGCATCAACAATAATGCTGGGGCCTTATTAAGCGGCAATCAAACCAGCCTTTCCTTTGGCGAAGGAATTTTGGATGAACAGCAGCGGGAACAGAACGTTTTTCAGACGGCTTCTGCTTCGCTGGCCCTTGAGAATGGCACTTATACTTTGCAGATCACAATGTCTGCCAGAGCGGTGAACCAACTGACCGAAACCTTTTGGCGGCTGCTGCCAATCGTCGGAATCGCGGTGTTGACAATTTCGTTGATTGCATCCTATTTTGTGACACGACTTCTGACAAAGCCTATTCTTGAAATCAGCGATATTTCCAAGCGTCTGACCACGCTGGATATGACCTGGCGCTGTGATACCTCCCGTACCGATGAGGTTGGAACGCTGGCTTTGAATCTCAATACCATGGCGGCGCGGCTGGACAGCACCCTAAAAGAACTGTCTGCGGCAAATGAAAAACTGCAAGCCGATATTGAGCAGGAGCGGCGGCAGGAAAAATTGCGGGTAGACTTCTTCCGGGCAGTTTCTCATGAGTTGAAAACGCCGATTACCGTTTTGAAGGGCGAGTTGGAAGGGATGATATATCAGGTAGGCGAGTACAAAGATCGTGACACACATCTCCGGCAATCTCTGCGGACAGTCAATGATATGGAGCTGCTGGTGAAGGAGATTCTTTCGGCCTCCCGTATGGCCGGGAGTGACTTCAGCCTGACGCTCTCTGATGTGGATTTGAGCCAGCTTGTGCGGGAGTGCTGCCGGAAGTGGCAGGGAGCCGCAGAGGACAGGGAGCAGCGTTTCCAAGCCGAGATCGAGGATGGCCGTACCTGCCAGGGGGATATGGCGTTGCTGCAAAAGGCGGTATCCAATATCATTGGCAATGCGGTCGCTCATTCGCCGTCACAGGCGGAAATCAGCGTCACGCTGGCGGGAAATATCCTGCAAGTAAGGAACAGCGGTGTATCCATTGACAGTGCCAATCTGGAGAAGATATTCGAGCCATTTTACCGGGTAGACCGCTCCCATAACCGGAATACAGGCGGCAGCGGCCTGGGCCTCTACATCGTCAAAACGATTTTAGAACGGCACGGATTTTCTTTTCGCATGAATAGTACCGATGATGAGGTATGCTTTACCGCCATATTCTGAACAGGTGAACCAATCAGGCCGGGCAGTCCCCAGGGACAGCCCGCCTAAACTTTATCGAAACTCCACCCCAGCTCCACCTGAACTCCATTTTTCGGTTGTATTCTTTTGATGTTCCCAGTCAGGGAGCGCACAAAACCAAAGGAGGTATACAGACGAATCATGCGAAAAAATCTTGGTATTGGGAGAAATGAGGTGGCGGCGCAATGAGCCTATGGAAACGGGCCTGCCTGTATTCCATACGGGAAAAGGGCAAGACAATCACGCTTCTGGCGTTTCTGCTGGTCATGGCAGCCATGATGCTGACCTGCCTTTCCATCCAGTCCGCCACAGAAACCGCAAACGCCAACATCAAAAAGGCCCTGCTGGGGTATTTTACCATCAACGCAAAGCATCTGGAGAACGGTATCCCGGAGGATACGGTGAGCAGCATTCTCGCCATAGACGGCTTGAGCGGCAGGTACACCCTGCGCTCCTATTCCCATGCAAACTATTATGACGCAGGTGGAAAGCCGCTGGAGATCAGCACCGAGGGCGCGGCCCAGGTGCCGGAGGGGTACGAAAATGCCGGTAAAATCGTGGCAAACTCCAATTCACAGGAGGACAGCTATTTTACAGATGGGGGGTTCCAGTTAATTAGCGGCAGCGCCGTCACCGCCGGAAGCAGAAATGAGGTGCTGATTCATGAGAAATTTGCCCAGCGTAATGGACTGGCTGTGGGCGATACCATGCTGCTGGGGGATGTATCTGAGAACGCCAATACAATCCCGGTGACGGTGGCTGGAATCTTTACCAACACAAAGGAACAGGATTCCATTGGAATCGCTCCATCCTACGATCTCTATGACAACATCGTGTTTACCGACCTCTCCACCGCATCTTTCCTGCTCTATGGTGATGGCGCGGCCAGCAGCCAATACGGAGACTTCTATGTGAACGACCCGGACGATCTTGACCACATCATGACTGAGGTGCAGGGGCTTCCGGGAATGGATTGGGAAAGCTGTACGCTGACCCGTTACGACAACGATTATCAGAACGCAAAGGAATCCCTGGAGGGCCTGCGGAACATCGTCTTTATTGCAATCGCCGTGGTGTCGGTAATCTGCCTTTTGGTGCTGGCGCTGTTTCTGACCCTGCGGCTTCGCGGGCGCGTCTACGAAACCGGTGTCTATCTGGCAATGGGCATTTCAAAAGGTTCCGTGTTATTGCAATATCTGCTGGAGGTCATTTTGGCGGCGGCTATCGCCTTGCTTCTTTCCTATGGTGTCAGTTCGGCTATATCCAATCAGATCGGGAGCCGTCTGCTGTCCCAAGTGACTACGGAAACCTATGAAGCAGTAGATTTGACCGGGAACTCTGAAAGTGGTGGAGAACCTGCCGGGGATTTGGGACTGTCGGAGATCATAGTGGTGGTTTCGGCAAAGGACTACCTGACCGTGTGGGCCTTCGGCATGGTACTTTGCACGGCATCCACCGCTCTGGCCGCTTACCCGGTCATGAAGATGAGGCCCAAGAGCATTTTATCACAGATGAGTTAAGGAGGTGCACAATGAATTTAGTCATAAGAGCGGTTTTGTATACCGCAAGGAAATGGAAAAAGACCCTGTTGCTGTTCTGCCTGTTGCTGGCAATCACCACTCTGGTTCTGTCCGGGCTTGCCATAGCAGATGTACAGGAGGAACAGGCCGAGGAAGTCAGGGGAACGACAGGAGCAAATTTTACCGTCAGCCGTAATACTGCGACAGGTGGCTGGAGCAGTGATAGAGGCGGCTCATACAGCACGCAGGAATACCTTACGGCTGACAAAATGGAAAGCATTGCTGCTATCAATGGAATAGAGGGTTACAACGCTTCAATCCGCACCATTCTATGCCTGTCTGATCGTCGGGGGCAATGGCTGGAACAAATGGAGCCTACAGGTCATGCGATTGTTGACTGTCAGTTTTACTCTTATAGCTGCATCAATTCAAAATACCATTCTCTTTTCCTGTCCGGGGCTTTGGTTATGTGCGAGGGAAGGACGATTGATTCCTCTGCTAAGAATGGAATCGTTATCAGTAAAGATATTGCGGATAAACACGATCTTAAAGTAGGCGATACCATCCAGGCAGTCAATGACCCTCTATCCGATGACAAAACAATGGATTTGGAAATTGTTGGTTTATTTGAAGTCGTGGCTGATAAAACAGACGAGCGCAACCATTACAACGAATCTTCTTACTACGAGTATACGAACAATGCCTTTGTCAGTGAAGCCGCCATGAAGAAGCTGTTGGAAAATTACGCAGATGTGGGCTATGCCTCCGCAGATTTCTTTGTTTCCGACCCGGAACGGCTTGAAAGTATCATCCATGAGGTGCAAAAAATCAATACAATCAACTGGAACAACTTTTTTATTACAGCCAACGATGACGTGTACCAAAATATCTCCAGCGCCCTTTCTGACACAGGTACTCTGCTTACTACCTTAATTGTTGTCATTACCGCCGTGAGCATGGTGCTGATGATTCTTATTCTATCCATGTCCGTTCGCAGCCGGAAAAGAGAAACCGGAATCTTGCTGGCGGTTGGTATCGCCAAACCTGTGGTTGTTCTCCAATATCTGCTGGAAGTCCTGCTGATTGCAGCGGCAGCGTTTCCTCTGGCCTATCTGTCCAGCAAACAGGCAGCTGGAACCTTGGGAACACTGTTCGGCAAAACAGCTGAACACATCATCGTTACATCGGAGCACTTTATGCTGGTTGTTGTCGTGGGCGGCATCCTATTGGTGACAGCAGTGTTAGCATCCTGCATCCCCGCCATGCGGTTGAAGCCGAAAACAATCCTGTCACAAATGGAATGATTTTACGAAGAAATGAGGTAGCCTTATGAATATCATGGAAATCCAAAATGTGCAATATGCCTATGACGGCAAAAAGAAAGTCCTGAAGGGCATTAACGCTCAAATGGAACTGGGCAAGATGTACGCAATCCTCGGCCCCTCCGGGTGCGGCAAGACCACGCTGCTGTCCCTGCTGGGCGGTCTGGACAGTCCCTCCAGTGGTCAGATTTTGTACCAGGGGGAGGACATTGCAAAGACCGGCCTTGCCAATCACCGGAGCAGTCATGTGGCGTTCATCTTCCAGAGTTACAACCTGATCGACTATCTGACTCCGATGGAGAATGTAGCTTTGACCTCCAAACTGCCGCCGCTCCCCATTCTGAAGCAGTTAGGATTGACCGCAGAAGAAGCAAAGCGGAATGTGCTGAAGCTGTCCGGGGGCCAGCAGCAGCGTGTAGCCATTGCCCGCGCCTTGGCCAGTGATGCGCAGGTAATCTTGGCCGATGAACCGACCGGGAATCTGGACGAGGATACCGCTATCGAAATCACCACCATTCTGAAAGGCAGCGCCCATAAATCCGGCAAATGCGTGGTGATCGTGACGCACTCCAATGAGTTGGCGAAAGAGGCAGATGTGGTTTTCCAACTGCGAAAGGGCGAATTGCAAATTTTCTCAGCCAGCAACTTTGAGGAAACCGCCGGACAGAAGGGGCGTGCCTCTAAGAAGAATCAACGATAAGTCCTTCTATGGAGAAGGTGGCGGTCACAAAAGCCGGACGTTGAACGCAGAGCGTGATTGCCGCCGGAAATTGAAGGCGGGCTGTTCCAGTATGTGGTCAAAGTAAATGACATATCTTACCTTTTTGACTCCAAGGGAAACGGCATGATGTCCGAAGCTGTGAACCATCAGGGAATTGCCATATCTGAAGAAGGTATGGAAGTAATAACGAAAATATTTAAGCGGTACAATATTTCTCTGGAAGAGACACAGTAGAAGGCAGAAATTTGCCATGAAAAAGCGGACATGTTGTAAAGATACAAGAACTTTTGCGCTTCTTTATCGTTCATATGGTCAGAAGAGGTATTTCTACACCGCAAAATGAAAAACCAGGAGGTAGGAAGGTATGAAAAAGTATGGAAGAATGAAAAAAGTTTTCAGGAAGGGAATGAGCCTGTTTCTGGCGGCAGGGCTGCTGCTCTCCGTCTCCGGCTGCGGGAGTCCGGAAGAAGCGGCAGACCAAAGCGGCACAGCGCAGACGGCTGAGGAGCCGTCCGCTGCCGGGGGTGCGGGCGAGGATGTGGCGGTGTCGTCAAAAATCGATTCAGGCGGTGATGGGATTTCGTCAGGAGGGGCGGACAGCGGGGCCTTGTCGAACGGGGAGGATTCCCAGGCGGACAGCCAGCCCGGCGGCGGGGCAGACGGGAGTCAACCGGACGGTACGGGAAACGGCAGTCAAAATGGAGCAGGCGCTCAGCCAGAAAGCGCGGCAGTGGCGGATTTCGGGCTCCGTCTGCTGGGGGCTTGCATGGAAAAGGCGAAGGATCCTTTCCCGCCAAGCGCCTCCATGCCCCAGGATGTGTACGCCGAGATAGAGGCAGGCAAGAACGTGCTGATCTCCCCGCTGTCCGTGATCAGCGCCCTGGCGATGACCGGGGGCGGCGCGAAAGAGGAGACCTTAAGGCAGATGGAGGAGGTCTTCGGAATGTCTGTTCCGGAGCTGTCCGCGTTCCTGGCTGCCTATCAGGGAGGGTTGCCCGCAGGGGAGAACTACAGGCTGAGCATGGCGAACGGCATCTGGTTCACGGAGGATGAGCGCTTTGCCGTGGAGCCGGAGTTCCTGCAGGCATGCGAAGACTCCTTTGGGGCCAGCGCGCGCAGGGCGCCTTTTGACCAGTCCACCCTGAAGGAAATCAACGGATGGGTGAAGGACAATACGGAGGGCATGATTGAGGAAATCCTGGACGAGATTCCCATGGACGCGGTGATGTACCTGGTGAACGCGCTGGCTTTCGACGCGGAGTGGGAGCGGATCTACCATGACTACGAAGTGCGGGAGGGGGATTTCACGAAGGAGGACGGCACTGTCCAGCAGGCGGAGATGATGTACTCCGAGGAGAACCAGTACCTGGAGGATGAACATGCCGCGGGGTTCCTGAAATATTACGCGGACAGGAAATATGCCTATGCGGCGCTGCTGCCCGAGGAGGGCATGAGCGTGGCGGAATTTGTGGCCACCCTGGACGGGGAGAAGCTCCGGAACATCCTGGCGAATCCCACGCAGCTGCAGGTGAATGCCGCCATCCCGAAATATGAGAACGAGTACAGCGCGGAACTCAGCGATATCCTGCAGGAGATGGGCATGGCGGATGCCTTTGACATGGCCAGGGCGGATTTCTCGGGGATCGGCAGCTCTTCCGAAGGGAACCTGTACATCAGCCGCGTGCTGCACAAGACTTTCATCGCCGTGGACGAGCGGGGGACGAAGGCAGGGGCGGCCACTGCCGTGGAAATGAAGCGGGAGAGCGCGGTGATGGAAGACTACATCAGGACAGTCTATCTGGACCGGCCTTTTCTCTATATGATTGTGGACTGTGAACAGAACCTGCCGATATTCATGGGAACCGTTGCGGGAGTGCAGGAATCTGACTGATAGATGCGTATATGGTACTTCCCGGCACCGGGACGCACATGCCGCGGAAGCCTGCAGCACAGGGATAGCGGCTCAAAGCAGCCGAAAGGCGGATCATAATTTTCCGGCCTCCTACATATACATCTAACAGTATATGCAGGAGGTTTTTCTATGGAAAATTATGCGATAAACACCTATGACCTGTACAACGACATCAAGAACCGCACAGGGGGAGAGATATACATAGGAGTGCTGGGGCCCGTGCGCACCGGAAAATCCACTTTCATCAAGCGCTTCATGGAAGAGATGGTGCTGCCCTTTATGGAAGATGAACATGCCAAAAATAGGGCACAGGACGAACTGCCTCAGAGCGCCGGGGGCAAGACCATCACCACTACGGAGCCCAAGTTCATTCCTAACGAGGCAGCCAGCGTGATTTTAAGCGGTGACATTCCGGTGTCGGTTCGTCTCATAGACTGTGTGGGCTATATGGTGGAAGGGGCTGCCGGACACATGGAGGAGGATGTGGAACGGATGGTGAAGACGCCTTGGTTCGACTATGAGATCCCTTTTACCCAAGCGGCGGAGATCGGAACGGATAAGGTCATGAATGATCATTCCACCATCGGTCTGGTGGTGACTACGGACGGAAGCTTCGGGGAGATTCCAAGAGAGAACTATCTGGAGGCAGAGGAGAAGACAATCCTTGCGCTGAAAAAGCTGCGAAAGCCTTTTTTGGTGTTGGTGAACAGCCAGAAGCCCTACTCGGAGGACGCCAAGCGGGTGGCGGGGGAGATCGGTGAGAAATACGGCGTTTCTGCCGTTACCGTCAACTGTGAGCAGCTGAAGAAGGAAGACATCAACATGCTTTTGGAGAACGTGCTGTATGAGTTCCCCATTTCTTCTATAGAATTCTACATGCCCAAATGGGTTGAGATGCTGCCCGGGGATAACCGCATGAAAATGGATATCATAGAGCGGGTGAAGGCGCTCATGAAGGACTACGCCGCTATCCGGGATGTGCTGAAGCATCCGGTGGAGCTGACCGGCGATTACATAAAGCGCTGCAAGACGGATACAGTGAGTCTCAGCGACGGCGTGATCCGCATTACGCTGGATGTGGAGGAGGCTTATTATTATGAGATGCTGACGGAGATGGTGGGAGAAACCATCGGGGACGAATATCAGCTGATCAGCAGGCTTAGGGAGTTCGCAGCCATGAAGCACGAATACGCCAAGGTTCTGGACGCGCTAAACATGGTGCGTATCAAAGGGTACGGCGTGGTGACTCCCGACAAGGACGAGATCACGCTGGAGCGCCCTGAACTGATCAAGCATGGCAACAAGTTCGGTGTGAAGATAAAGGCTTCCAGCCCCTCCATCCACATGATTCGGGCAAATATCGAGACGGAAATCGCCCCCATTGTGGGAACGCAGGAGCAGGCCAGCGATCTCATCGACTTTATCAACGACACGGATACGGAAAAGGGGATCTGGGATACCAATATCTTCGGCAAGACCATAGAGCAGCTGGTGAACGACGGCATTACAGCAAAGGTGGCGGTGATCGGGGAGGAGAGCCAGATCAAGCTTCAGGATACCATGCAGAAGATCGTGAACGACAGCAACGGCGGAATGGTCTGTATCATTATCTGAGAAAGAATCTATCCTTATCATGAACCGATTGGATAGGGCCTATGCCGGGGGCAATGCGCGATATACGGCGCATCCGCCTTCCCCTGCATAGGCTCTTTGCGTCCCTTTTGTTCTGCGGTAATAAAAATTTAATTGATTTTTAAGAATTTCTTCGGTATAATGAAGGAGTATCAGTGTATAAAAGGACTGTAGTGTAGAGACGGAACTGGAATAAAGATAGGGGGTGCGGAGCGGATGTACAATAAGCTGTTAAACTGTCTGGACTGCGTGAGGCGGCGGACGGATTTCGTGCCAAAGGTAGCCATAGTGCTGGGCTCCGGTCTGGGGGACTATGCGGAGACGCTGAAGGTGGAGTATGAGCTTCCCTATGGGGAGATAGAGGGTTTCCCCGTGTCCACGGTGCCGGGCCACGCGGGGAAATTTATTTTCGGATACGTGGACGAGGTTCCCGTAGCCTGCATGAAGGGCCGGGTGCATTACTATGAGGGCTATCCCATCAGTGATGTGGTGCTTCCCGTTCGGCTGATGAAGCTTATGGGAGCGGAGATTCTGTTTCTCACCAATGCCGCAGGGGGTGTGAACACTTCCTTCCATGGGGGAGATCTGATGATGATCAAGGATCATATCGCGGCATTTGCCCCCAATCCGCTCATCGGACCCAATATAGATCAACTGGGAACCCGGTTTCCGGATATGAGCCAGGTCTATGACAGGGATCTGCAGAAGCTGATTCGGAGAAAGGCCAGGGAAAACCGGATTTTCCTTCAGGAAGGGGTCTATGTGCAGACCTCCGGGCCCAATTACGAAAGCCCCGCAGAGATCCGCATGTTTGCGGCCCTGGGCGCGGACGCGGTGGGTATGAGCACGGCAGGGG
>OFFW01002250.1_pt1 | contig 10749 bp, 4 predicted proteins | sample 1521501 | NCBI WGS metagenome assembly OFFW01 (sample SAMEA3504107, study PRJEB24116) | mouse gut metagenome | biome: mouse gut; feature: mouse-associated habitat; material: faeces | place: Denmark | collected 2011
GAATTTATGGAGAAGGTGGAGCGGGTTACCGCCGCCTTTGTGGAGACGGACAGCGAGGAGCTGCCCTGGACCTGCGACGAGCCGATCCCACGGGAGGACTACGCCCCAGAGGCCGCCCTGGTCTCCTCCATCCACTATTACTCCGGCAGCGGTCAGGGGACTCTCCAGTGGACCATCGAGATGAAGAACGGGGACCTTATTCACCTCTATCAGGCCATGGACGCCCACCCGTTGGAGGTCTACCGCTTTACCCCGGAGGATACGCCCCTGAACACCGTGGAGGAGGTACAGGCACTGCTGGACAGCCTAAATGAGATCACAGAGGGCGGACCGAACACCGTGGACATCCATCTGCCCCCTGTGACCTACGACGGAGGCATCACCATCCCCCGGGAGATCAATCTCTACGGCGCCGAGGAGGGTGGACGCACCGTTTTTACCGGCCCCATTCGCCTGCCGACCCCAATCAAAAGACACACTTGGATCTATGACATCGACCTTGTGGGGGACGGAAGCAGCGTAGGCCTATCCGCCGCCTCCAGCGCATTCCTTTTAGGCTGTCGTATCTCCGGCTGGCGCACCGGCGTGCTGGTGCAGGACGCTTGGGTCAGCGCCTTTGAGTGTACCTTTGAGGACAACGGCATCGGTCTCCATTACAACGCCGACACCGCGTTCCCAATGAGCTCCCACTACAGAGGGGACATCTTCCGAAACAACGACACCGGCATCCTTTTTGAACGGGTGCCCAACCGGATGGCCCTGAGCTTCCCCGAGGTGGTGTTCTCCGGCAACGGCACCGACATCGACAACCGCTGTGGCCAGGAGCTGGATTTGAGCGAGACAGTTTTTGAGTAGAGATGTGCCATAATACCTTGTGACGAGTTCAGTTGCCCATAAAAATTCACGAACAGGGACACGATCAACTGGACTTTTCGTGGAAAGAATAGGACAATAGGACTTGAACACAAGGAGGTTCATTATGGCAGAATTAACGTATACGAGAGTGGGAGACTACTACATCCCCGATCTGATACTTGACGAGGGACCGGAACAGGATGTATTCTATGGCAAGTATGGTGATCTTCGACGTGACTATCTCCGGGAGCATCGACCCAAGTTATGGATGGTGCTGGTAAACAGCGGCAAGCTGGCCGATCAACCTAAAGGGTGTCGAGCGGATGGCAGAGCAACGCATGGACACGCTCCTGCCCCAATTTATGAAAGCTGCTGGTGTAACAGAGGAATTGAAAGCGCGTGACCAGATAACGTGGTTGGGGCTAATGAATAACTGCAAGGCCAGAGTTGAGGAAAACATTTTTTCGGAACTGATTTACTGTTAATTGCTAAAGCGACCAGTGGGAAAAGTCCGTCTGGTCGCTTTGCTATATGTGGCGGCACATAGTTACGTCTTCTTATCATCGCAGTTTTATCGCTTGTGTTCTTGTAAGAATAGAATTATAATGTTTGGTAGAAAAAGGGGTGATTTCTTTGGCAAACATTCTGATCGTCGAAGATGAAAAGGCTATGCAGGACATTATTGTGGACTATATGAGAAAAGGCGGACATACCTGTTTTACCGCTGGAGATGGCATAGATGCCCTTGTCATGCTGAAGAATCATCCTATGGCATCGTGTTTGAGAACGGCGCGGGGACGGTCTGCGGCGATGTGGTTCTGAATGAAAACTATGCTGTCCCTGCGGGCTACTCCCTGCATATCCCCGCCAATGCCAGCCTGTCCGGGAGCGGCACTTTGACCGGCGGCGGAACGTTTACCGCCGATTTGTCGGAGGATATGGTTTCTGTCCCCACCGATTTGTATTATAACGGGCAGGACAGGTCAAATGACATAAAAACCCGGCTTTCCGACGGACTGACCCAGGGCATTGCAATTTGCGGCCAGACCTTTGCGGTCAGCGGCGGGACGGTGGAGGTCAGCAGGACAGACGATTTGCACTATACCGCTACTTATACGAACGAAAGCGACACAACGAAAAACTTCACGAAACCCATCACGCTCCAGCAGTCCGGCACGACGCTTGACGGCGCTGTGAAAACCTACAATGGCGAAACGGAAACCAAAGACTTCACCGCCAGCGACACCATCACCGTCAAGGCCACGCCCACCGCAACCGGGGAGGCTCCGGCCAAAGCGGCGGCACGTCTGAGGGGTAATCCTACTGCGGGACAAATGGCGGTGTTTGTGGGTGATACGCAGGTGTCCGCTCCCGCAGACAAAGGTGCGGACGGCACCTACACCATGACCGTCAGCGCCTCCGATGTGCTGGTTGCCGCGGGAGGCCCGAAAACAGGAATCACCCTCACCGCGAAATTCATTGGGAATGACAGTATGGCGGACGGCGAGGGGACGGCAACGGTCAACATCACCGCTGTGGCGAGGGTAGAAAAGGACGGCATCACCTCTTATGTAGACAAGAATGGTTTACTCAATGCGTTTGATATAGACAACGGCAACAATGGCGCGGTTATCACGCTGCTGGAGGATGTGGAACTGACTGGAAATAGCTGTATTTCGATCCAAATCGACTGCACTCTGGATTTTGGCGGGCATACCATTCTTGCCGACGCGACCGCAGTCTCTTATGCTGTTTTAGTCCCAGAAGGGAAAACGGTAACGATTCGCGGTGCCGGGGGCATTTCCGGAATCAATAATTCACAAGCTCTGCAGATAGGCGGAAATGTGACCTTGGAGGGCGGGACTTTTTCCTGCGCCGCTGGGAGTTGCGTATCTGTTGTGAGTAATAGCGCAAGCCTCTCCGTTACAAGCCCAAATGTGCGAATAGAAAATACGGCCGGCCGTGGGTTGCGTGTCGGTTTAGCGCAATCGGTTCAGCTTTCCGCCGGGACTTACTCCGGGACAACAGAAGCGATTACATTCGGCACAAATTGCAGCCTTACCCTTACCGACCTGCTGGCCGATGGCCACGCCTACCATAGTGGTAATACGCCCATCCCGCTCCAGCCGGACGGCAAGGAGCTGACCGGCACCGTGACGGTAAAGGCGTGTACGCACACCGGCGAGGGCGTCTGTACTTACACCCACAACGAAAATACGTCCACCCACACCAAGACCTGTCTGGCCTGCGGGTATGCGGGAGCTGCGGAGAGCTGCGCATACTCTGATGACTACGGGCACGATGAAACAAACCACTGGCAGACCTGTACCCTGTGCGGCGGGAAGAAGACGGAGGCCCACGGCTGGGTACACCAGTGTACCTCGGCAACAGGTATCATCCGCCGTTCCTGCGACAAATGCGAAATTGAGACAGTCGTGGGGACCGTCTCCATAACGCCCGATTTTTCTGTGACCTACGGGAAGACAGGGAGCGCAACGCTGGTCTGCACGGCGGAGCTGGCGGATGGCTACAGCCTTGAGCCGGCGGATAGTGCGGACAATTGCTGGGTTCTGATGGCACTGTCTGACGGCAAATCCTGGAATCTTGGGCGCGAGCTTGAAGTCAAACTGCCAGCTGATCTGCCAGCTGGAGAATACTGGTATAATGCGTCCCCCCGCCTTTCTTATCAGGGAAATAATACCATTGTTAAACGTTTCAATGTAATAGGCAAAGTCACCGTCACCCCGGCCCCGCTGACCGTCACCGGCGCAGCGGCGAAGGATAGGACATATGACGGAACCAATTCGGTGCAGATCACTGGCGTGACTCTGGACGGAGTTTTGAACAGCGACAATGTATCCGTTGACCTCACCGGACTGACCGGAACGCTGAGCGGCTCCGACGCAGAGACGTATACCAGCGTTACCCTGCCCCGGCTGACCCTCACCGGCGGGGCGGCGTCCAACTACACCCTGCCCCAGTCCATGGGCGCGGTCCCGGCCAGCGTGACCATCAGCAAGGCCACCTTGACCGCCACCGGCGCGACAGTGGCATCCAAGACCTACGATGGCAATACTGCCGCTTCTGTGTCCAGCGTGACCTTTACCGGGCTGGTGCCCGGCGAGGCGCTGGCCCTCGGTACAGATTACACCGCTACCGGCACCTTTGCAGACGCGAATGCCGGAACGGGTAAGAGCGTCAGCATCGCTGTGACCCTCAAGGACAGCGCCAAGGCGAACAATTACAATCTCACCAACGGCTCGGTAAATGCCACCGGCACCATCGCCAAGGCCAGCCAGACTGCGCCCAGCATCACCGGCCTGCCCACAGGGACCATCACCTACGGAGACAGCTTCACCCTGCATACCGAAGGCGGTGTAAGTTGGTCCGCCAGCGGCGCCGCCACTGTGGACAGCTCCGGCAAGGTCACTGTCACTGGCACAGGTAAAGTGACCATTACCGCAACAAAGCCCGGAGATAACAACCATTATGCGGCGGAAGATCAAATCACCTTTACCGCCGTTCCCAAGGCGCTGACCGTCACCGGCCTGACCGCAGAGGACAGGGCTTATGACGGCACTAACGCAGTGCAGATCACAGACGTGACCCTGAACGGAATTGTGAGCGGCGATAATGTGTCCGTCAATCTGGCCAACCTGACCGGAACACTGAACGGCTCCGACGTAGGGACCTATACTGCCGTCACCCTGCCCCGGCTGACCCTCACCGGCGGGGCGGCGTCCAACTACACCCTGACCCAGCCTGCGGGCGCGGTTCCGGCCAGCGTGACGATTGAAAAGGCCCTGGCCCTCACCCCCAAGACCGGCGATCTGGCGGTTGCCAACAAGCAGGAGCATACTTACACCTACGGCCTGGGCGCTCTGCGGCCCGATGTGCCAGATGGGATGAGCCTGGGCAGCAGCGCCGTCACCTACGAGCTGGGTACGGTCAGCCTGGGCAGCTACTACACCAGCGGCGCGAAGATCGAGGGCCAGACGCTGACCCTGCCCATCGAGGCAGTGGAAAGCAACAGCGAAACCGGGATCGGAACCATCACCGTCACCATCCATACCCAAAACTTCGAGGATATGACCGCCACCATCGACGTGCGGAGCGTCAACAAGATCATCCCCACCGGCGGACCCAACCTGAGCGGGACCACCCTCACCTATGGGCAAGCCCTCAGTGCAATTACCCTGTCCGGCAACATGAAGGACGGTGAAACGCCTGTTCCCGGTAAATTTGAGTGGAGCAACCCGGATAACCGGCCTGCTGTGCAGGAAAACTATGCGGCGTCATGGATCTTCAAGCCGGATGATAACAACAAATACGCCATTGTCACCGGAACCGCCTTGATCCAGGTCCTCCCGACTCCCATTACGGGCGCTGTGATCGTGCTGGAACCCGCCGCCTTTCGCTATGACGGTACGCTCCACCGCCCCGGCATTACCAGCGTGACCCTGAACGGAACTCCGCTGACAGCAGACGTGGACTACACCGCCGAGATCCCGGAGGGAACGGAAGCGGGCACATATACCGTCGCCCTCACCGGCAAAGGCAATTACACAGGAACGGCCACCGCCGTATTTACCATAAGTCCTGTGGAGCAGAAACCTCTGGATCAGAAGGACGACGACGGCCATGAGCTGCGGCTGGAGGTGGAAACCGGGCTGTCCACCGTCCCGGAGGCGCTGAAAACAAATGAGCAGTTCAACACGCCGAGGAAGATTGAAACCGCCCTGCGAACCAGAGTGGCCGAGGTAATATCCAATGTGGGGGAGCAGATCGCGGTATTCGATGTGACCCTCCAGTACAAGGACGAAAGCGGAGTGTGGCGCAACGTCGATCCCAACCATTTCCCGGCGGAGGGCGTGACGGCGGTCCTGCCCTACCCGGCGGGGACCGGGGCCACCGGCTACACCTTCACCGTCCAGCACCTCATTTCCAGCGGCGCGCAGGCCGGGACGATGGAAACTCTGCCCTACACCCTGACGGCGGAGGGCCTGCAATGTAAGTTTACCAGTCTGTCCCCGGTAGCCATCGGCTATCAGGCGGTGACAACGCCCAATCCCCAGCCCAACCCCGGCGGCAGCTCCGGCGGCGGCTCCAACCGCCGTCCCGGCAATACCACCACCATCACCGAGAACCCCACGCCTCTGGCGCCCACAGTGGAGATCGAGGACGAGGACACGCCTCTGGCGTCGCTCCCCGGCTTCCTGGATGTCAAGCCCGGGGACTGGTTCTATGACGCGGTGTGCTATGTCTACAGCAAGGGCATCATGCAGGGCGTGACCGGGACTACATTTGATCCCTATGCGACCACAAACCGGGCCATGATTGTCACCATTCTTCACCGGTTGGACGGCTCTCCCGCCGCCCTGCCCGCCGCCTTTGGCGACGTAGAACCGGAGCAGTATTACGCTGGGCCGGTGGCCTGGGCCTCCGCAAACGGTATTGTCAACGGCTACTCGTCCGGAGTCTTCCGGCCGGAGCTCCCCATTACCAGGGAGCAGCTGGCGGCCATTCTGTACCGTTATGCCGGATACAAGGGGCTGGATGTGTCCCTCCAGGGGGATCTGAGTGCCTTTCCGGATGCGAACACGGTTTCCGGCTATGCCGCCGGAGCTATGCGGTGGGCGGTAGGTACGGGACTGATCAACGGTGTGGACGGGCGTCTGGATCCCGGCGGCAGCGCCAGCCGGGCCCAGGTGGCTGTGATATTCCACCGCCTGTGCGCGTATCTGCTGGGACAGCCGTGATACTCATTGCCTGTGTGGACAACCGGGGCGGCATGCTGTACCGCCGCCGCCGGCAGAGCCAGGACCGCCTGCTGCGCCAGGACCTTCTGACGGAGGCCGGAGGACGTCCGGTCTGGCTCAGCCCCTATTCTCTCCGGCAGTTTCCGGACCCGCCGGAAAATCTCCGGTCGGCGGAGGACTTTTTCTGCCGGCCAGGGCGGGGAGAGTACTGCTTCTTTGAGGATGTGGACCCCGCCCCCTGGCTGGAGGGGGCGGAGGGCGTGATTCTCTACCACTGGAACAGGAGCTATCCCGGGGATCTGTTTTTCCCGCTGCCGCTGACGGGCTGGACCCTGACGCGGCGGGAGGAGTTCCCCGGCTCCAGTCATGAGCGGATTACAAAGGAGGTCTTTCTACGATCAGACAGATAAAGCGCGGTGCGCTGGCGCTGCTGGCGTGTCTGCTGCTGGCCGGGTGTCAGGCGGTCCAGGGGAGCGGCGGCGTTTATGAGCCTGACAATGTTCCGCCCTATTCCGGCCAGCCCTATGTGGAGGTAAACGGCGGAGAACCGTCCTTCCTGCCCGGGGAGATGACAGTCAATTCCTACGAGGTCTACAGTCCTTTGGACGCCTTGGGCCGCTGCGGCGCGGCCAGCGCCTGCGTGGGCGTGGACCTGATGCCCACGGAGGAGCGGGGGTCCATTGGCCAGGTGAAGCCCTCCGGCTGGCAGACGGTGAAATACGACTGCGTGGATGGCAAGTATCTCTATAACCGCTGCCATCTCATCGGCTATCAGCTGACCGGCGAGAACGCCAACAAGCAAAATCTCATCACCGGCACCCGCTACTTGAACGTGGAGGGGATGCTGCCCTTTGAGAACATGGTGGCGGACTACGTCCAGGAGACGGAAAACCACGTGCTCTACCGGGTGACGCCTCTTTACGAGGAAGAGGAGCTGGTGGCCCGGGCGGTATTGATGGAGGCCAAGAGCGTGGAGGATGGCGGCGAAGGCGTCTGCTTCAGCGTCTATGTCTACAATGTCCAGCCGGGGGTGGAGATCGACTACGCCACTGGGGAGAGCTGGCTGGAGGGTTCCCTCTGTCCGGAAGGGCCGGAGGAGCCGGAGATCACCTATGTACTCAACGTCAGCTCCAAAAAATTTCATCTGCCCACCTGTTCCGGAGCGTCCTCTATGAAAGCGGAGAACCGGCAGGAGACTGCCGAATCCCGGGCGGAGCTGGTAGCGCAGGGTTACGTCCCCTGCGGGACCTGCAAGCCCTGAGGAGTCATCCCTGAGAACTTTGACGCGCCGCTATCGCCGTTGCGGCTCCCGGGCGGCGGAACTGTGCTTTTATCCCAAATAAAAAGAGTAAATTCCCCCAAGACCTGGTTGGCCTTGGGGGAATTTACTCTTTTTCAATCAATTATTCCACAATGGTATTGGAGATCATCTTCCATCCCAGATCTCCGCTGGGGATCATCCGGGCGCACATGGGCTGATCCCAGAGAATGTCCAGGTGCTCGTATTCGTCATAATACCACAGATCGGTGGTGTAATAGAGATTTATGGTGCCGTCCGAATTCCGTTCGGCGCGGTCCATCTCATAGCTGCTCCACATGGTATCGCCATGGAACATATAGTAGGCGTCATACTCCTCCAGATAGGGGCCCAGGATGCCTGTCAGACCAGAGCTGTCGAAATCCAGCCAGTCCTGAACCTCGGGGAAGTGGAAATTCTTCTCCAGGTAGTCTCGCATCTTCTGCCGGGTGAGCTTGGTGCAGTCCGTATCCGGCTGACCGCCGTACGCCTCCGCCGCAGCCGACAGTTCATCCCTGTCCGTCACCGGCGTGCCCATGTCGTAGAACAGGATGCCCAGATAGGGGATCAGATCCTGAAAGCTGCTGTAAGGGAAGCGCAGCAGGCCGTTGTTCTGGATCACGTTGAAGCGGCTGGTCAAAGACACCATCTCATCCTCTGTCACCTCCGCCACCGGTGGATCGCCTGCGGAGGCCAGGGCTTTCAATCCGTTGCGCTCCACAAAATCGGACAGCATGTCCCAATATTCCTGGCTGTTCAGGAAGGTGTCCATCTCTGCCTGCACATCGGGCGGGCATTTAGGGTCTGTGGGGATGACGGTGCAGTACATGCTTTCACCGAGGACTGCGAAGGGATAGACCGTATGGTTGGATTGTTCTGCCAGAGACTGATATGCTTCCTGACGGCAGCGCTTGATGGACAGCACCCAGCCGTACCAGCTGTAGCCCTCCAGGCTCATGGCTTTCTCAAAGGTTTCCCGGTGGTGCAGCTCAAACAGGGTGTCGGCCTCGCCTGCGTGGCCGCAGTTTTCCGGATTGACGATAAAGGTATCTTGATACAGCCGGGAAAGCGCCAGGGTTGCGCCGTCGGTTTCGTACAGATAGGCGTTGGCGCCCCGGATGTTCTGGGCGGCTGTACCTGTCAGGCCGGACTGCTCCTGAATCGGAGGTTCGCATTTCACGCCGCAGACCTGCCAATAGCGGATTGTAGTATCCCAGACTTCCACAGGGTAGCAGATGTTGGCCAGCAGCAGGGTGATCGAGGTATCCCCGCAGACCGCCCGGGCCAGTACGGCCTGATCATGAGCGTTTGCAGCTTCGTCCGCTGTAAAGGTCCGCAGGCTGGCAATCCCGCCATCTGCCGTCATGCCGAAGCGCTGCTCCAGATAGGTGTGGGCCACGTCCTGCCAATCCTGGGTCCAGGTATCATGACCGTCATGGATGGAGCGGAGAAGGGGCGTATCCACATCTGGCCAGCCGCTCAGGATGGCGGTCATCTCGTCCATGCCTAAAATAAGGCCGCAATAGAGATACTCCTCCCAGGTATAGTGCGCCTCGTCAATGGAACCGCTCCAGGTTTGTGCCTCCACCGCAGCGTTGCCGTCCGCGTCTACGCTGGCAATGAGAACGGGACGCCCCATGGACTGGCTTTCAGTGAGCCACCCGTTTTCATCGCTCATGCCGCCGGCAAAAAGGACGTTGTCAATATTATCTGGTTTCATGCGGTAATACAGTTCCCAGATATACCAGGTTTTGCCATCAAGTTCCATGCTTTCATTGCAGAACAGGTTGGTGATATATTTTTCGGTAATATTATAGTTTGCCGCCATGTTCTCCATTACCTCCCGAGCCGCTGTCTCCACGGCGGTATACAGCGGGGTGGTAAAGCTGACCGGCTTCCCGTTTACCAGAGTCAAGGTTCCGGTAGGCAGGCGGGAGGAGAAGTTGCCCTCGATTTCCAGCGTCACTGTGTCGCCGCTTCTGGTTCCGCTGAGGACTTTTGGATTGATGTCCTCATGGCCGAGCTCCTCCATGCCCTCCGGGACCGGGAACATCTCATCCAGCTTTTCCATCGATGGCAGGTAGGCCGCATCAGTATACATTCTATAGATATAGTGGTCCATCTCTGGACTCTCCACCTTCTCCTGCCATGCTGCCAGCTCCTCCGGGGTCAGCGCTCCGTCCCCGGAGGGCTTCACTCCAAAGGTGCACGCTGCCGCCACTGTGGCCAGCAGGACTAGGGCAAGGGCCAGTCCGCCCCACTTTCGCCCCCGCTTGCCCAGGATATTTCGAAACCGTTCCATCATGACCTCTTTCCCTCCATAGAAATGGGTGGACAGCACCGCCCGGCCCAGAACCTGCTGCCGGTGGATGGAGCCCAGCAGCGCCTCGCTGTAGGCCCGGCGCTCCCCCTCGTCCCGGCCCGCCACCACCGCGTCGTCGCAGGTCAGTTCCAGATCCCGCTCCGCCTCCCGGCGCAGCAGCCACACCAGGGGATTGAACCAGTGCAGGGCGTTGGCCGTCAGCAAGGCCAGTTTATACCACAGATCCCGCCGCCGGTAGTGGGTCAGCTCGTGGCGGAGAATGAAGGTTAACGCCTGTACCTCCGGCGTTTCCTCCGGCAGCAGCAGGCAGGGCCGGAACAGACCAATGACCATGGGGGAGTCCACTGCCGTACTCAAACGCAGCGGAGGGACCTTTTTCAATCCCATCTTCTGCCGGACTGCCTCGTAAACATGCAGAGCATCCTCGCTGGCGCACCGGCTCCACCGCCGGGCCTTCCGGCTGAAGTGCCAGGTTCCCGCCAGATAGTAAACGGAGAACAGGCCCGCTCCCGCCA
>OFFW01002251.1_pt1 | contig 10737 bp, 8 predicted proteins | sample 1521501 | NCBI WGS metagenome assembly OFFW01 (sample SAMEA3504107, study PRJEB24116) | mouse gut metagenome | biome: mouse gut; feature: mouse-associated habitat; material: faeces | place: Denmark | collected 2011
TGCTGGATAGATTATACCACTCGTTCTATATGTCTATCAAATGGGGTATAAGGCATTATGTTTATAGTAGTGTGAGGTATCGGATGAAAGATTATGAAAAAATAGGAGGTCATACAATAAAAAAGTTTGAGCTTGCCAGTGAGTAAGCAAAAGGGTGTGCGCACAAAATATTAGGATGCAGTCAATTTATAAAACTGAAATATTACATAAAGTTGTTTATAATGAGTAAGTTCAGTTTAATAAAATTTGAGGAATTATAAACAGAGGTGAAATTCAAATGAACACGTTAAGTGAATTGCTTTATTATTGTGAAGAACCTGAACCTGTTGGAGCTGTCCTTTTGACGGGAGAATGGGGATGCGGTAAAACATATCTTATAGACAATGAACTAAAAGAGGTATTGGAGAACAAGGCACATGTAATTCGTATATCGTTATTTGGCATAACTACCATAGAAAGAATACATATGGCGGTTAAGCAGGCATGGATTAGTGAATATAGTAGAGACAAGAAATGGAAAACTGTAGTTGAGAAAGCGCAACAAGGTAAAGAGATTGCCGGTAAGTTAGATTTTTTGCCAGATTGGGTTAGAGGTATAGCCACTACGGATTGGCAGGCTTTTATAGAAATAAAAAACGTAATAGAAGAGAAACCTGTGATTTTAGTTTTTGATGGTTTGGAACGTTGCTGTTTAGATACTGTAGATGTTCTTGGTGCAATTAATGATTATTGTGAAAACCAGAAGTTTCATACGATTATTGTAGCAAATCAGGACAAGATGAAAGTTTCAGTAAAAACGATTGATGTTCCGATAGAATTTGAAATCGATACTTTTGAGAATGAAGACAAAAGTAAGCCTGCTAAACGAGCAGTAGGGAAGATAAAGTGCAAAGCACCAAAAGATTCTGATGAATTATCTTATAATGAAATTAAAGAAAAGATTATACACCGAACAGTTCAGTATATCCCTGATTATGCAGGCATTGTAAATACAGTTATTGCCAAAACAAAACATCCAGATAATGAGTATATGGATTTTGTAAAGAAGTGTGAAAAGGGAATTTTGGAGTTATTTGCTCCCGATAGAAAGGCTTATGATGAATTTCAGAATAGTAAAAGGCCACATAACATACGAAGTCTTAAATGTGCACTAAGGGATTTTTATCGAATTTATGGAATTTTGGTAGAAAATGGTTTTGAAGATATAGATAAATGGTTTTATAGTTTTGTATCCTATGTGATTGCATATAAAGCAAATATTGCAAAAGAGGGACGCTATGGAACGTTGCTTTCGGACAAAGAGGTTCAGGAATTATATCCAGCTTTTCGAAATCAATATATGTTCGAAACAGTGAAAAAATGGATACTTCGGGGCATATGGGATGTAGATGCTCTTACATATGAAATAGAAAGTATCTTGTCAAAGAAGAAAGCAAAAATACCAGCGGAAATTGTTCGAACTTATAGAATTATGGATGTTGAAGAAGAGGTCATTATAGAAGGATTCCCGCAGGTGGCTGAAATGGCATATGCTGGAGAACTTAGTTTGGATGAATATATATACTTTATACAGAATAATTGTTGGGGAAGATACTATAATTTTAAATTGCCTGTAAGCGTGGATTGGGGTAAAGTTCAAACTGGAGTTACAACAGTAATAAAGAACTTGTTAGATGCTAGAAAGGAAGGGCAACAATTACACACCATTATTGGTGAAGAAAATAAAAAATATTTTACGGAGGATGAGTGGACTACATATCAACTTATTGAAGAATTTCAAAATGGAAACGTATTAATGTTTAGCAATAATAAAAACGTATACATTGAAGAGATGAGAGCAGATGCGTTTAATGCGTTTATAATATGCCAAAATAAGAGGTTTAATATGTTTGATGAGGAGATGGCAATTGTTACAGCAGAAGCGTATGCCAAAGGAGGTAATTCAGAAAGATATCAGTTCGTTAGTAATTTCAATGATATGTGGAGAGGAAATATCACGTCGCAAGATATAAAAGTGGAAGAAAGTCTTATAGGATTTAGAAAGTTACATGAGCTGTTGAGTGTGCAAAAAGAAGATTATGAGAAAAACGGAAAGGTTTTTGCAGTTCACTATACAGGAGAGTTTATAAAACACTTAGATGTAATAATAGGAAAATTGCAAGAAAGGTTAACACAAACTGAATAGTAGGCATTCAGTAAATGGTTAGAATCAAGCCTCCAAGTCAAACAAGATTTGGAGGTTTTCTTCTGCCCATTTCATTTTTGGAAAACCTACCCGGAAACAGTAAACTATGGTAAAATTGCAGTTAGTAGTAGATATCATAGTAAAGAGCAGATTACAAATCAAGCCGAAGCCAGTCAAAGGATCGTTTATAAACACAATTCTTATCTTTTCTATGGCAGATGCATTAGGGTGCAGTAGCCATATTTTTGGTTCCAAACGGAGCCAGGGCATCATAAAAAATCCAAGACTTAACGAATAAGTCACGGGAAGGTGCCTCTTTATTGCACACTCATGGAATATAGAGACTGCGTGCCTCTTGAGAAACCAAAAACTTGACATGAAAGAACGGATAGATGTGAATCTGGAAGACTACTATCGTATTAAGGATGCAAAGTAAGCTCAGAACTAAAATACCCAACTAATGTGTAACGCTGCTGATGTGAACAAAGCATTGGCAGCTTTTTCTTGCTTAAATCGCTGATGGGACTGTGGCTTAATTGTATAGTGACAAAAATGTCACTTTATAGTATGATAGTGTCACTTTGTGAAATGGAGGAACATTATGAATCTGGGAAAAGAAACGGAAACACTTGAATTTAAGAAGACAACTGGCGAGATGAAAGAAGCAATGGTTTCGATTTCGTCAATTTTAAATAAACATGGTATAGGTACGCTGTATTTTGGGGTAAAGCCAAGCGGTGATGTTATCGGGCAAGACGTCTCAGAGGCATCATTAAGGGATGTCTCCAGAGCAGTATATGAGAATATCAGACCTCAAATATATCCTGCAATTGAAGAGGTCGTGCTGGACAACAAACATTTGATAAAGGTGGAGTTTAGTGGCGAAAATTCCCCATATTCCGCAGCAGGGAGATATTATCTGAGAACGGCTGACGAAGACAGGGAGGTCACACCTGATGAATTAAAGGCTTTCTTTGTTGCTAATAAATATCGGGAATTATGGGAAAAGGGAAAGTCGAGTGCAACAGCAAAGCAAATTGATAAGCCTGCAATCAAATCATTTTGGCAAAAAGCTATTTCGGCAGGAAGATTACCTGATGGAAGGTATACATGCCCGATTATTTTGAAAAGATTTGGACTTGTTTGTGATAATCATTTGACAAATGCCGGAGAAATACTTTTTGGAAACACTCGTCCAGTATCGTTAAAAGCTGGTATATTTGTGACAGATGAGAAACTGACATTCCTTGATATGAAGCTGTTTGAAGATAATATCTATAATTTACTGAATATCGCGGAAGAATATATCTTAAAGAATATCCGATGGAGAAGCGAGATAACCGGAATGGAAAGGGAAGAAATCCCTGAAATTCCTGTGGCTGTAATCAGAGAGGTGTTGGCAAATAGTTTCGCACATGCAATATATAATGGGCGTACAGCCCATGAGATATGCATTCATCCGGGAAAGATTACGGTCTACAGCCCCGGAGAATATGCGAGTAAACATAAGCCGGAGGAATACATAAAACGTAATATTGAATCAGAAATTAGAAACGCTACGATTGCCAAAATTTTGTATTTGAGTAAGTCCATAGAGCAGTTTGGCAGTGGATTCAAAAGGATTGACAGCTTGTGTAACGATGCCGGCATCAAATATTCCTATGAGAATGGAGCGAATGGATTTAAGTTTATTATCTACAGGGCAGAGCTTAAAAGTGACATTCCAACTGTCACTTTGGATGTCACTTTGAACGGAACGGAGATGGCGGTTCTTGCTATTTTGAAGCAGAAACCAGATTCATCAAGGGATGAAATTGCAGATAAGATTTCCAAAACCATAAGAACAGTGCAGAGAGCATTGGATTCATTGAGGGATAAAGGCTATATCAGAAGAGTAGGAGCGAAACAAAAACCAATATGGAAAATATTGAAATGACATCATGCTACAAAAGTTTTATCAGGTACTATAAAATGGCGGACCTTGAAAAGAAAGAATTTACGAAAGACTTTATAAACAGTACTATATGGCTTGACAATAGTACAACACCGTGTTATATTATTAATGCAAAACACCATGTTATACATTGAGGAGGAAAGAGATATGGTACAACAGCTATCCGACGCTGAACTTGAAATTATGAAGATTATATGGGGAAATCCGCAGCAGGTCACACTGTTTCCCTATATTATGGAGGGACTGGCGAAAAGAGGTAAACCGTGTCAGAAGAATACTTTGATTGTGCTTTTATCGCGGCTGATGAGCAAGGGATTTTTAAGGGCAAAGAAAATCGGACGGCGCAATGAATATACCACGCTTGTTTCAGAAACGGAGTATCAGACGGCACAGACAAAAAATTTCCTGAATAAAATCTATGAGGGAAACGTAAAAGGTCTTGTTTCCAATCTGATTTCAGGGGATATACTGGCGGATGAGGAATACGAAGAACTGAAAAAGCTGTTGGAGAAAGGAAAAGAGAAGCCATGAATACAGTGTGGAAAATCTTTTTGTCAATGTCGGCTTCCGGCGGCCTGCTTATACTGGCTCTGCTTTTGGGAAAACAGTTTTTTAAAGATAAAATCAGCCGGCAGTGGCAGTATTACATTTGGCTCATTGTTATTTTCCGGCTGCTGCTTCCTTTCGGGCCGGAAAATAATCTGATGGGGAAAACTTATCAGAGGGTTGACCGGTCAATGACAGGGGATGCTGCTTTTCCGCGGCAGGAGTTTTTTCTTCCTGTTTTGGAAAGTGTTCCTGCTCCCGCTGTGGGACCGGAGCAGGAGAATGGGGAGGCAGACAGTCCGGCAAAAGAGCCGGCCGCCGTTCATCCGTTTTCGGACATTGTTTCCCTGCTGATAAACCATGTCTGGCTGGTTTGGCTGGCGGCTGCGCTGGGGCTTTTGATACGAAAAGTCACAATCTATCAGGGGTTTATCCGGTATGTGAGTGCCGGACTCGTTCCGGTTTCCGACATTAGGGTTCTGGATTGGCTTTCCGCTGCTTCAAAGCTGGCCGGTATCAAAAAGCCGATAGAAATCTGCACCAATCCGTTGATATCATCGCCGCTTCTGATTGGCTTTTTTCATCCATGCATCGTTTTGCCAAACGTAAATGTTTCCGAAAAGGATTTTCGGTATATTGTCCTGCACGAGCTGACGCATTACAGGCGGCGGGATATGTTTTATAAATGGCTGGTACAGCTTACGGTTTGTCTGCACTGGTTTAATCCCCTTGTGTATTTCATGGAGCATGAAATTATAAAAGCATGCGAATTTTCCTGTGATGAGGCAGTACTTGCAAAAACGGGATATGACAAAGCCGGGGACTATGGAAAAACGCTGCTTGACGCTATGGCAGCAGTAGGAAAATACAGGGAAAAATCCGGCGCTGTCTCTTTAAGTGAAAATAAACGTTTATTAAAAGAAAGGCTGGTGGCTATTATGAAATTAGAGAAAAAATCGAAATCCGTTAAAATTCTGACTGCCATGCTGACTGTATGCACGGTTCTGGGGGCAGTATTTATGGGTGTTTATACGATGGGAAATACCGCCGGAACCGCTTATGCGGCGACTCCTTCCGGCGTGTCCGCAGATATGTCCGAAAGGCCCTCGTTGCCGCTGGAGATTGACAGCGCCGCGGTAAATGTGTTGGCGGCTGAGGAAGATAAAATATTCTCAGAGGTGGAAAAATTCTATGAGGCCGGCAGCCTGTCGCTGTTCCAGATAGCCTTTTCCAGCCTGGACGAAGAAGAGCAGGGAAAATGGCTGGATAAAATTTATGCGGACCGTCAGATTGCGTTTTGGGGATGCGCCGTCGGTCTGTTAGACGAAGACAGTGATTTTATCAGTCGTTTCGCGGAAAAAATTTACGAGGACGGAAATATTTCTTTTTTCTCCGTCCTGGCGATGCATATGAGTGAGGAAGCACTGGAGAGCTGGCTGGATAAATCCCTTGAGGATGGGAAGATGTCTTTCCAGTCTGTCCTGTATAATGCCATGGACAGAGAGGATGAATTTGATAAAATAAAGGAAGAGAAAGAAAAAGCATATGCGGAAAAATGCCGGGAGGTCGGCGTTACCATAGACGGGAAGAATTATTATTATCAGGGACAATTAGTCCATATATTTCTGGACATTGTGGATTCCAACAAATCCTTTTACACTCTTAACGTCAATCCAGCCGGGACGGTTAATATCAAAATTGTCCGGGAAGTCGGGCAGATTACGGGTGTTTCCTATATGACCGACGAGGAGGTAACGGAACTGTTCGGGGATGAGATGAACTGAGCGGACTTGTGGAAGAGAAACAGAAAGCCATAAACATAACAAAAAAGGAGCCCACAAACAGGCTCCTTTTTGCTTTAAACATGTTATTATTTTGTATTTTTATCTGCTTCTTAACTTAAACCTCTGAACGGAAACTTTCAATTCTTCCGCCTGCTCATAAAGCTCCTGAGCGGAGGCCGCGGATTTTTCCGCTGTGGAAGCGTTGGTCTGCACCACGTCGGAAATCTGCCGCATTCCCAGTGTCAACTGGTGAAGGGCCTGGGACTGCTGCTGGGCGGAAGCGGCGATATTTTCAACCAGTTCCGTTGATTTATGCGCGCTTGCAACGCCTTCCGACAGGGTCTGTGTGGTATCCGAAGTAAGGGAAGTGCCCTGCTCCACCATATCCATAGAGGTTTTAATCAGTTTTGAGATATCGGAAGCGGCGACGGCGCTCTTATTGGCAAGATTACGAACCTCCTCGGCAACTACTGCAAAGCCTTTACCGGCTTCGCCGGCACGGGCGGCTTCAACCGCCGCATTAAGCGCAAGAATATTTGTCTGGGAGGAAATATCTTCAATTGTCTTAATAATACCGCCGATTTTAAGGGACGATTGGGAAATATTTTCCATGGCGGTTGTCAATTGCTGCATTTTCTCATTGCATGCTTCCAGGAGTCTTACGGATTCCAAAGTGGATTTTTGCGCGTTATCGGTATCGGCAGAAGTGTGGTCAAGTTCGCTTGATATTTCCTGAATGCTTGACGAGAGCTGTTCTACCGCGGCGGCCTGTTCCACTGCGCCGCTTGAAAGGGTCTGGGCGTCGGAGGCCATTTGCTCGGATTCCTGTGACACTTGCTGCGCCGTAATATTAATTTTAAGGAGAGCGTTGTTGAGGGAATCCAGAATTTCTTTCATGGCTGTCTGAATAGGAAGAAATTCGCCCCGGTAATTGTTGGTAATCGTTAAATCCATCTGGCCCTGCGCCATTTGCGACAGATTGTAGTCAATATCGTTTATGTAGGTTTTGAGTTCTTTCTTAGTCTCATGGATAGAAGCCACCAGCATTCCAATCTCGGATGTATCGGGCGTAAGCCGGAACTCGGCGGAAAGGTTGCCGCCGGAGATTTCCTTCATCTGGTCCCTTACGGATATTACCGGACGCAGTACCCGGCGCTGGATAAATACCATATTTAAAATCTGTATAAACGCCACCAAAGCAAGCGCGGCAATCATTCTTACTTTGATGGATTCCGACTGGAGGGTTAAAGAACTGATTTCTTCCATGGTCCTGTTGTCCAAATCGGCAAGAAACTGTTCTTTCAAGGAATTGATTTCCGCAATGGAAGAGTTGTAGGTTTGTCCGTAGACGTAATCAATGGCCTCGTCCATTTTTCCGGACTGTACGTTTTCCATGGCTTTTTCCTCAAAGGGAACCAAAGTGTTGGAAATGGCGGACATATCGGTTATCATTTTCTGCTCGGCTTCCGTTATGCCGATTTCCTGCATGGCGGCAACGCCGATTTCACGGTTTTTCAGAGTATTGATTTCGTTCCAGTAGTTGTCATAATGCACCTCGTCGCCGGTAGCGGCATAGGCGCGTACTTCATTGGTAAGGTAAGCAGAGCCGTTCATAAAACGATTTGCATTGTAAGTAAGCGCAAAGCGGTTTTCATTGGCTCTGTCAAGCTGAAGATTTACCTTGCTGAAATTCAGCAGGGAAATCATTAAAAATAAAAGTGAAAGGATAGAGATTCCGTTTAAAATGAAAGACAGAACCAGTTGACTGATGGATTTCTTCATATTGACGACTCCTTTAAATTAAACTTCTTAACGTCTGGCTTTTAAAAAGAGCATTTTCAAGCCACCGGACTGAAAATGCTCTTTGGCAGGTTACTGTTTATGCGATATCTTCTTTTGCATACTGTAAAATTCTTTCCATGTCTGCAATCAGCTCTCTGGAATAAAGTTCCACCTCACGGTAAATCTGTTCTGCGTCCATGAACGCCTGACGCCGGATGGCCTCCATAACGTCCGAGCCGTATTTGTGGAATTTTTTATGTTTTGCGCCAAGGCTATCCCAAATGGGAAGAACGCCCGGGATATTAGGCGTCATGGCATAATAGAAGTGGCCGAAACCACACTTGGTGGAATCAAGTTGCAGGGGAGTGATTTCCCGGGTTTTCACCATTTTTTTCAGGTTGTTGAGCCATGCATGATGGGATGAAATCGCGTTTTCCATGTACTCGGCAAATTCCTGGGTTTTCAGATGGTAAAAAGCATCCTTCGTCATATCGCCCATTTCCTTTATGGTATCGTCCAGTATCTTTTCGATATCCACTACCGGCTGGGTGGCCTTGCGCAAATCCTGTCCGACCTTCTGCATAAAGCTGTTGCTGTCCTTTAACTGATTTTCCATTTCCGCCATGGAGTTGCTGATATCCTCACTGGCAGTGGCGATAGAGCTGATGGAATTGTTTACCATGGAAACATACTGCTGGCTTTCGCTGTTTAATTTCCATGCGGTTTTAATCTTATCCGCCATGGAAACCAGGGACTCAATGGTGTCCGTTGAACTGCTTACGCTCTTTTGGGAAGCGGTTTTTATGTTCTCCAGAAAAGAACCCATGCTGCCGGTAAGTTTTTGGGTTTCCACCGACAGTTCACGTATTTCGTTGGCCACAACGGCAAATCCTTTTCCGGCTTCTCCGGCTCTCGCGGCTTCAACGGAAGCGTTCAGCGCGAGCAGGTTGGTCTGCATGGAAATGTTGTCAATTCCGGCAATGACATTGCTTAAACGGTTAATAATATCTGTCAGTTCATCCATGTCCTGTTTCATCTGGCGGGAAACATTAATTGTCATGTCAGACAATTCCTTGATGGCTGTCAGTTCTTTCTGTCCGGCTTCTATTTTCTGGTAAACCTCACTTGTATCTTCCGAAACCTTGACAATTGTGCGTGTCAGTTCTTTGTGCTGATTGTTTGAATTTCCTTCCCCGTTTCCAAAAATTGTTTCCGTGGCGTCTGAAATTCTCTGGGAGATATCTTCTATTTTGTCTGTCTGGTGCTGCATTGTCAAATCAAGGGAGCTGATTTGCATGACAGCCTTGATATTTTTTTCAAAAATTTTCGCAAATCGGGTTCTTCCCACTGACAGCCGCTGGTAAATGTTATTCAGTTCCGGGTCTTTAGAATAGTCGTTTTCTTTAAGCTCTGAAACAGCCCGCATAAGTAAAGCTTTTTTGGTTTTAATTGCCATTTACATATCCTCATCACTTTCTTTAGAATTAAACTGTCTAACTCTATCATACGGTTTTTTTTACTTTTTGCAAGTTCTTTTCGATTTTTATTTGAACCATTTTACGGAAAATGGAAAAAGCAATAATACAGGGGCCGGAATTGCCATATAAAGTACTGCAAAATATACAAAAGAATGGACAAAAGAAGCTACTTCGGCTTTACAAAAAGTGCGGTATGGAGTATGATAAAACTATCAAAATTGTTGCGTATATATGGAGGTACAGATGGAAGAGAGAAGACGAACCAACCGCAGAACGCTGATGTCCAAGCTTGTGATGAAAAGACTGGACGGAAGCGGACAGGAAGAGGCGGAAATTGAAATTGTAGATGTATCAAAAACCGGAATCGGATTTACCTGCAGCAAGCTTTTGGATATCGGGGCAGTATATGAATCTTTCCTGAGAATCTGGACGCAGGAAGTGATTCACGCTTTCCTTGAGATTGTAAGGATTGAAAAAAAGGGAAAAGAGTTCAATTACGGCGCAATCTTTATCGGTATGCCGGAATCTGACGCTCTCAGAATAGAAGCCTACGACACAATCGAGAGCATGAAAGAGAATAATTAAGCGGTTTAAGTCCATAAGAACAGCGGAATGCCATAAGATTTCAGATTATCTTATGGTATTTCGTTTTTATGCAAAGACAGGACCGGAAAATTGATTAAGGAGACTGGCGGAAACTTGAAATTAAAGAAAATTTATACGGCGGCGGCGGTTGTTTTACTGGCGGCGCTTTATATCGTGATATTTTACTTTTCGGCAAAAGACGCAGAGGCATCTTCCAGGGCAAGCGAAGCCGTGACGGAGGCGATTCTTAAGGGGTATTATGGAATCGTGGGGGGAAATAAAAAGGAACTGCCCCAAATGGTTATACTGCTTGAGGGGATTATCAGAAAGACGGCCCACTTTACAGAGTATCTGTGTATGGGGGTGCTGTCCTACAGCATAGTATACCTGTGGTATCAGCCTGTGTGGAAAGGAAGATTTTTG
>OFFW01002253.1_pt1 | contig 10720 bp, 9 predicted proteins | sample 1521501 | NCBI WGS metagenome assembly OFFW01 (sample SAMEA3504107, study PRJEB24116) | mouse gut metagenome | biome: mouse gut; feature: mouse-associated habitat; material: faeces | place: Denmark | collected 2011
TTTACCTCATATATATGAAAAAGTCTGCCCCTCGGCAGACTTTTTCGACAGCCTGACGCCACCGCAAAAGCGCTGGCCAGAGGAAATGAGTAGGGGGGAAGAATCCGCTAGTGTTGTTCAGGGTTGGGAGCAAGAGGCTGCTCTAATTTAGCCCAATACGCCTTTACTTTGCCATAGTAGATGCGAAGGAACTTGTTAGCGCCAGCAGTCATGTAGACCAGGTAGGGCTTGCCCTCAGCCTGTTTCTTATCCGTGAATTGGTAGACGGGGTCATCCAGGGGCTTGGTTTGAATCAAGTGGTCCATGACCAGGAAGAGGGCCTTGCGCAACTCAGGTGGACCACTCTTGGAGGTTGGAATGCTCTTGGCCTCATGGCCTCCGGACTGGTCAGCGCCCGGATCGACACCGGCGAAAGAGGTAATAGCGCTCCTGCGGGCAAAGCGCATCACATCCCCAATCTCAGCCATAAGTTGTGGGCCGAGGGAATCGCCAACCCCGCGCATCCCCATGACCGCGGGGTATTCGGGGAGCTGAGAGGATAACTCCAGCATTTCGGCCTTGAGTTTCTCCAGCGTTGCGGAAACAGCGTTGAGTGCGTTGATTGCCTGACGAATCATCAGCTTGGTCAGGGCATCCTTGGGCAGCATGGCGATCTGGTCCTGCACACCAGCGTAAATCTCGGCAGCTTTATCGCTGCTGAAGTTGTACTTGTTCCGTTTGCACCATTTACGGTAACGCCCTGTGAAAGCATCCAGACTCATGTTCTTCACACACTCCAGGTGCCAGAATGACGCGGCAAAATCCACCCATTTCTGCGTCCCATCCTCACGAACAGGACTGTCAAACAGGTCGTTCACACCGGGATAGGTCTGGTCCAGGAGAGCGATGAGATTGTTTTTCATCATCGTCTTCGTCTTGCCATACAAATTGCACTGCCGGTTCAGCGTTTTCAGTTGGTAACGAATCTTATCCATGGAAACATATTGCCGCAGTTCCACCCAGTTGTCAAGGCCGTACTTCGCTATTTTCCGGGAATCGGCCTTATCCGTTTTCACCTTGCGCAGTGAGTTGTTTCCGTAGTCTTTGATCAGCTTCGGATTCACCGCGCTGACATACAGCCCCGCGTCATGGAGAAACTGAGCGACCGGCTCATAGTACCGCCCGGTATGCTCCATGATAATCCGTGTCTCACCGTCCAGGCTTTTCAGGTAGTCTGCCAACTCCTTGAGTTCACTGCCGGTGTGACGTACTGTAAAAGGTTTTGCTACCACTTCCCCAAAAGGACGCATGACAGATACCATGCTTTTCCCTTTGGAGACATCAATCCCTGCTGCGTTCACTGTTTAACACTCCTGTCGTAGATTGTAATTTGGCGACCAGCCTTTCCATCATTGCCGATTCTATCTATTTGATGACACGGACGCACCTAGATGGTGGCTCTACCTGCATAAATCGAACGCTGCGAATGAGAGGCTGGCTGACGGACTTTCTTTCGGACGTGCCAGTCCTTGGAGCCTGAAGTCAGGCCAATGTCCTCCCATTCTAACAGCTTTGGCAACAATGCGGAAAGAGACACGGCTGGCTGCCGTGCCTCTCACCGTAAATCTATTGTAATAGCGAGCCTGTATACTTTGCCGCCTATGGAAAGGTTTGGGTGGCATATCACAGAAGGCTCAACGCAGGCAAGGGAAAATGACAAAAAACGGGCCTTCCACAGCAAGCGCACAGCCTTGAGTGCCACACGAAGTCTCGTAGCAGTTAAGGGTGGACGTTTTCCCAGTCGCATATCCCAATAAGGCGTTGTATTGCAAAAAATAAATTTATCTCCCCAGACCACTCCCTATTGGGGAAAGGTTTGGGGAGAATTTATATTTTTCGTGCCAGATACATACTATCTGGCAAAGCTACTTAAACAGGATGAAACACATATCCGTTGGCTGCAGGGAGAGACTGAGATCGGAGAGAACGCAAAGCCTGGACCTGAATTGATACCCCTGAAATACTGATGAAAGTGTCAGCTCAGCAGGGGGTAGCGCTAACCACTGATGAAGGTCATGAGCAGGAATGGGTAACGAAAGGAGAACGATATGGAAATAAAAAGAGTAAAATACCAAGCGTCTGCATCTTTTAATATCGAGGACACTATAGAGGATGCAATTTTCTTGGAAAGTTCATCACTGATCTGCATCGCAATTTTCCAATCAGTCTTCCCGCCGGTCCTGCCATGTTGACGCTGTTTCTTCTTGATCCTGTTTAAAATGTGGTACAGATGGTCTTTTTCTACCGGGAAATTGATAAATTTCCGTGCGGTGACAGTTCCATCAGATTGCATCACAGAGCAAGTGGCATCAGTATTGATTCCAAGATCGACAGCCAATATAAAAACAGTGACAAGCCGGATGGTTCGAAAAGAACATTCGGCTTGGATGAGCAAATTCTATTGGAAACCAATCTTTTGGAGCAGAAGCTACTATATCGGAACCATTGGCGAAGCGACCATAGAAATTGTTGAACGATATATACAAAACCAGAGAGTTTTACGTCCGCCTATCTCCACCTAAATCAAAGATTTAGATGGAGTGTGCGGCGGACAAGGCATCAATTATAAGCGACCTTGAACGCCGGCATGGGTTGACGGTTTCTTACACGAAGGATCATGAGGGAAGGGAGTGAAAAAATATTTTGGAATAGGTTGATATTTTTTAGGGGAACCGCATATAATGAATCAGCCTTTTGAAAGGATGACTTTAAAAGGCAGCAGACGTTGCGGCAGCGCCGCAACGACGGGGGGGGAGGACGGGCCTTTCAGCCGCTTCCCCCACAATGAAGCATTGGGCCGGTGTCCGGACTATTTGTATTGCGACTGACCGACCCGAAGGGGGCGCATAATGCCCCATCTGCAAAACCGTACCCTTAGGCCAGGGGTGTGGGGATTGTCCTCCGCAATATGCATGCTAAGGCGGAGGATTTGGGGTTGGCTAGGGGAGTGTCAGCCCTGTAAGGAATAATCTCCCCGATGCTTTAGGGCTAGACGGCGTGGGCGTTGATGGATGGACGTCGGCGCATCCGCGCCAAGAGCCCCTAGGGGAAAGTTTCCCCTCGTGTATCGGGCCGCATAGGCTTCCCGCATGGCGTTTATCGCCGACCTGCGTGGGGTGCGTGGCGGTTCCACAAGTCTTTGCGCTCCCAAGTATCTTTTTTTGGATGCTGGGATGTGCAACGGCGGAGAGTTCTCCGCCACAGAACAGGACTCGGGATGGGGCATCAGACTGTACTGTTGTCATTGCCTATCCCCTCCCACATGGGCGTATCCTGGAGACATTGATCCTGGGGTTCGCTGGGGATGAGAGGAGTTTCCTCTCTCCCCCCGAGGCGCCCATCCTCTGCCCCTCCCGTAAATCCGTGAATTCGGTAAGCCGGGGGAGGGTGGAGAAGAGGCGAAAGAGCCTTCTCTCTTTCATCATTTGGGCCGGGCTCAGGCCGCGCAGTGCGCCGCCACTTTCCTCGACCCACTGGGGGGCAACGTTTCGGCGTCCCTCCCGGCGTAGCTTTCTAATTGAGAGCTGCGCCCTTTTTATATCTTTCCCTCATTTTGCATATAAGATAGCAACCTGTTTTTATAAGGCTAAAAATGAAAGGATGGATGAGAAAATGGCTAACAAAAATAACAATGAGGTCCTGCACCCCTACTACGTGATTCTGTCGAGGGATACCAGGTTTGATGATGACCGGCGCCCGGCCCCGGACTTCATCCGGCTGATGGATGCCGATGAGGCTATCTCCAGCAACTGGGTTACGGCGACCGGAGAGCGCGTTTGGGTCGTCCCTGCCAAGGACGAAAACCACTACATCACCTTCGTCTGGGGCTTCGACGACTATAACAAGGCGGAGCTGTTCTTCTCTCTGATGAAGGAAGAAATCGGCCGGGAAACGGAGGGAAATGATTCCCTCCCCTGGGCAATGGAGAAGGGGTATTGTGCTGTTGCGTAACCCCTAACCTGGCAGGAGAAAAGGGGGCTTCTTCTGGAGTCCCCTTTTCTCACAAAAGTGATTATTCTACAAAAAAAGGATGCCTTTTGGCAAAAAACGGAGGAAAGAACAATGAATGTGAAGTTTGAGCAGACCCCTAATTTCAAAAGTGTTGAGGTGTATGTCGACGATACCCTCATCGACACCAAACCCGTTTGCACAAACAAGGATGGCAAACAGTACATCTATGTTCCCAACGTCTATCGCCCTGATGGCGACATTCTCAGCCGTCACTCCTTTCTCCATCGTCCTGGCGACATGGTAAGGGCGATTGAGGATGGGTTCGGGGACTGCATTGAAGTGGGAACCCTGATGGTACGCACAGAACACCTCGTCCGGTTCCTGGATAGGGAATACGGTGAGGAAATGAGAGCGAAATCCCTTGAGGGATGGAAGGATGCGAAGTTTGGATGGATCGTATGTGAGAAATGCGGCTTCCTCGGAAACATCCCTCTTACGGTCGCTGGCATTGCCCGCCCCAGCTACTACAAAGCTGATGCCCGCATGTACCCCATCAAGTTCTATGACACAGAAGCGGAGGCTCAGTCCTTCATTGATGAACTCAAAAGCGAACTGATGCCTAAAATTGAGGCATATCGCTCTCTGGCAACCGTGAAGGCGAAAAACACTTATTATGAAAAAGAGCTGCGCCAATATACAGGGATTAAGGAATCGGTTATTCTGAGAACGGCTGATGATGGCGATATTCCTCTTCATGTTCAGCAAGTTGTTCGGACAACTGCTTCTGCTAAGGCTACTATACATGTTGTCGAAGGAACACTCACTGCACACTGCTATTTGTGCCGAGGAGACGCTATCGACTCCTGTGAACAGCCGCAGACACCTACAACGGGGCAGCTCTACCTTCACAGAACTGTTGCGGATTTATTCAAGCACATGGATCGTTGCTACATTTACCGGCTCGTTGCTGGTGAACTGAAAACCTCCTGGTACACAGACCTGCAGAATATCTTCGATAGCAATGAATATCCAGCGTTATTGCAGTATGTCGAGGCCGAAAACTGCGACTGTGTTTCCATTGAGGAGGGGATCTTGCATCAGCAGAAGCTCTTCCCCATCATTCCCACTCAAGAAGAGCCTTTTGAGACAATTGCGAATGAGGGAGAGCGGGGGCTTGTCGTTTTTGCAAACCTGAATCCTGATGAGGTGGGAACTCACAGCACAAGAAGGAAGGTCTATTTCCCAGACCGCTCATGTGCAAAAAAGATTTGTGCCGGCAAGGTTCGTATCACCGGTATCAAGGACATGGGGCGGTATGGCTTCTTCACTGGGGAAATGGTTCCATATGAAGCCCCCAGCGAAGAAGATCTAGCTATCTGGCTCCTGGACAATTCCAAATTCGATGTCACAATTCAGTTCCGCAATAATCCTCTCTGGGGAAGCTGTATTCGAATTCAAAGTCCGCATAGCAGTGTGGAAACCTATTGTTCCAAGGATTCCAATGGGGAACTCACAATCTTCAATTTGCTTGACCTGTATGATCATCAAAAGGACGAGGTTGTGGAGGAAATCAGTGCAAAGGATTTCCTATGTACCGGCTATGCTGGGGCAACGATGGAAGAGCTTTGCAGTATTGTCCCCCATGTCAACAACCTCCCCTCCAGTACCACTGAGAAAACCTCCAGGTTTTTGGGCGAGGATTTTGACACAGCAATTGATTGTGGACTCATCTACCTCTGGAAGGCTCATTCTGTTCACTTTTGCAGCCTGAATCCGGATAAGATGCCGGAGGCCGCCTCCATCTTGAAGGACAGGCTAATTTCTGTTCTGGAAAAGGCCGCTGAAATCAACCAGAATGCCATGGTGCGGTTTGCGGCACAGCAAAAAAAGAAATGATATAGTAAAAAGCACCCAGCAATCCCCCCATAATAGGAGGGACTGCTGGGTGTCTTGTAATCTCCGCAAAGCAGGATATTCTCTGCCGGCCCTTATTTCTTTTCTCTCAATGCTCCAAGGGAATCTTTCATTTCATTTTCGTCCTTTAAATCAGCTTGCCCTCCGTCCATCCAGATGCCTGTTTTTTTGTTAACATAAAGTGAATGGGTGGAGACGCGAAAGTTCCAGGTCTCTGCCCATGAAGCCGGTTTTAAATTTCCTTTAGCCACGATTGGATTTCCTCGTCGGACAAGCCCAGTTCCTCCCGGCACTCTAGTATGAGTTCTTGCTCGAATAGACTTGAGGGATGTTCTTTAGGAAGAGGGAGCGGCTCCTTCCGGAACCTGTTCCGAGGAATAGGGCGTGTGGTGCTGGTTTGTTTATCTTTGGGCATGAGTATGTCCTCCTTCTAAATGACTGGGGTATACTATGCGGTTAAAAAACAAAATATTGATTTTTTGTACAGAAAATTTAGCTTTTGGCGCATTCTGGTATACCACAGCAGAGCGGGAAAGATAAGGAGTCAAGCCGCATGATTGAGTCATCCCAGTTTTTCATTTGGAGATATGGCACTCCCACATCTTTTCATGCCGGCAAGAGATACTTTCCGTCATAAGCTATTTCGATATTTTTTCAACTAACCGCATAGTATATGCTATATTTTTGGAAAGGCGGTTCATACTATGATTCTTGCGTTTACTGGAGCTGGCATATCCCGTGCCTCTGGAATACCGACCTTTGGAGAACAACCGGATATTCGGAGCTGCCTGACGAGGGATTTTGCAGAAATTTACCCAAATCAATACAAAGAAGTGATTCGTAAGCTCCAGGACACCTGCGCAGCCGCAGCTCCAAATGATGCACATCTGGCAATTGCCGAATACGACATCCCCGTCATCACTATGAACGTGGACGGACTCCACCAGCGAGCCGGCAGTAAGCATGTGCTTCCCATCCACGGCACTCTCCCCGACATCGTCCTCTATGGCGACCCCGCTCCTCACTACCAGGATGCCTACTCTTGGGTTGACCGTCTCCGCACCGGAGATACCTTCCTTGTTGTCGGGACATCCTATTACACCAATGTGTCCGCAATTCTGAAGTTTAACGCCCTTAGATACGGAGCGGATGTAATTGAGATAAACGACAATGCGGAGCATTGCGTCAGAAAGTTTCTCTCAAAGGCAAAGGTGGGCGTGGAGACGTTTGAGGAGTTCATGGAGCGGAAAATTGTGTAGCGGGTAAGTCGAAGGGTATGCGATAAAGAAGTGCGGGGACTCTCGGAAGAGTTCCCGCACTTTGCGTGTTATTGCTACTGGGATGCGTGTTCGTTAAGTTGTCGCAGGCACCAGAACTTCTCTAATCGTGGAAAGAGCGATCCCGGTCAGTTTTGCAATTTCTTCGGGACTAAGAGACTTTGCCATATTCAGAATAATTTCTGTTTGGCTCTCTTTGCGACCTTCCTTGTGCCCTTCTTCGCGCCCCTCTGCCTTTTGCATTGCGGCATATTCTTCCCATTTCCATTCCTCGAAAAGCATGTTCTCTACCTCGCCGCGTGCTGTCGTTACTGAGGGATATGTGTTCGTTAAGTTGTCGCAGGCACCAGCACTTCTCTAATTGTGGAAAGAGCGATTCCGGTCAGTTTCGCAATTTCTTCGGGACTAAGAGACTTTGCCATATTCAGAATAATTTCTGTTTGACTCTCTTTGCGACCTTCCTTGCGACCTTCTTTGCGACCTTCCTTGTGTCCTTCTTCGCGCCCCTCTGCTTTTTGCATTGCGGCATATTCTTCCCATTTCCATTCCTCGAAAAGCATGTTCTCCACCTCGCTTCCGTGTTGTGAGAGAAAGTCCTTCATAACGTTGTTGTGAATGGCTTGATTCACGGCTTCAGCAATCGCCTTGTTCAGTGGGAGTCCCCTTGCCTGATTTTTACGAACATAGAATACGAAGGTGCTGTATTCGTTTAGGCTATGACATTTCTCCATAATGGACGGGGACTTGCCATAATTGATGTTGAAAAAACGTACCATCAAATCCAACATCGGAGCCTTTTCTGGTAAAATAAATGCGTCTGACAGTCGCATTTCGGAAAACTCGTCACTTGGCTCAAGGCCGTTATATAGAACAACGAACTTTGGGGTAGGAAGCGGAATCCGAGACGACCGATATACGTTTTCTGTCTCCAGAATCTTCTCGTATACTCTTGCAACATACAGGAGGAAACGTACAGGCATGTTCTCGTTCAGGGTTGACTGGTGTTCAATTAAGACTACGAGTTCCCCGTTGATTACGAATGAGATGTCGTTGATTCGATCCTTGAAAAGTGCGTCATCAAGAGTGTTGATTTCGATGGGGGTGTCCTTGGGAAGGTTGGTTCCCTCAAGAGAATTGTACAGCTCGATCAAACGCTCCGTATTGCTGAAGTACATTGTGAAGACGGAGTCTTTGTATTTGCGATTTGCCTTTGGCATAGTTATTACCTCACTTTCCGTGAAAAAACAGGGAAAGCGCTGCTTGTCCCTGCTTTTTACACTTGGGACAAGTCCATATTAAAATATAGAAACCATTTTGCTTTCTTCTCCACCTTATTGTACGCCAATTGTTGCAAAAAGTCAAGGATACCTCCGGGCACATTTGTAATCGCTAAGACAGGAGCCGTCTCCAAACAGGAAGAATGTGGCTCCCTACATCTCAGCCTTTAGGACACTGAAGCCATGGCGGCCCAAGAGACTGGCTTTCCTTTGAAAGATGATTAAAGGCGGAAAGCGCTTTGTGCCAAGATTTCGTGATTACTGGCGTGCTATTCCATGTTTCTTTCTGGACAAGATATTCGCCGGAATCCAGCTTGCGCATACAGACTCTTTTTTGGCGAAAAAATCCATACTGATGCACAGAGAGAAACGCCTTTACTCGGCTGCGTTTAGAAAGCATTTGTAATAACCCCCTTTTTTGTTCATCAGATCACGGCGAGGATACGCCCTTACCAGAGAAGCAGGTAAGGTCTACAGCTTCCACAGCTCCAGCCGGATGTTCGTGTCCTCGAATACCTCCCTCAGCATCTCTCTTACCACTTCCCAGTCGCCGCCCGCCAGGCCGCAGCCGAGGTTGTAAGGCATGGAGACTGAGGTGAGTCCCTGTGTTTTCATCTTTTCTACAAGAAGGGAGAGGGCAGAACGTAGGCACTTGTAGTCTGTTTGTCTTCCACATCCAATTCCATCCTGTCCGAACAGATTGGCGATAAAATGCCCGTCATTCGTCCTGATGAACTGGCATTTACCCAGCATGTTCTTTGCGGAGCATGCTTCCTGGTATGCAGGCATAATCTCCGGGTAGCGTTCCCGGATTGCCAGCGCAACACCAGCCCCCATCACGCCCTGGCAGTTCGTCTGATGAGCAATTACCCGTGCATTACTGTCCAGGCAGGAGCCAGGGATGGTAACAATGTTAGGGGAGAGCCAGGGGCTGGATTCCGGCACAACAACCGTGACATACATGATGTCGTCGTCCCTGATTTTCCATACGCCCTCAAACCGTTCCCCACAATCTGTGCATCCGCACTCGCAGCCATGGCGAAACAGAACCGCTTCGGTCCAGCCAGGGCTGTCCTCTTCACTGCAACATTTGACGTCCATCTCCATCCCATCAGGGAATACGGCGGTTTCAGAGATGACCTCATCACGGTCGCCCTTGCCGAAGATACAGGCGTAAATTTTGCCCAGTTTGTCCGCAGGGACATAAATGTTCTCAATGTAGACCCTGGAAACATCATAGCAGCGCCCAGGCAGAGATTCTTCCTTAGCTTCCAACTTTACGCCATCCCCAGCATGGATTTGTGCCAGGGCATCCTCAAGGGAGGCGGCGGGGATAGAGACAGAAAGGGCGTCTCTGATATTAGAAAGATGCAGGGTTATATTGTACTTTTTCATGATAAATCTCCTTTTTTAATACAGCCTTTTAGATGAGCTGGTTTGTTATATGCAAAGGACATGTTAAATATAAAGCGCCCCGGCGGATTAACCGGGACGCTTTACCATGAGTTTTGGACTCTTTTGCGTTTTATTCCAGACTTAGAACCTGCTCAAATGTAGCAAGGGCCTCTGTCCAGGAATAAAGGGTTACTTGTGTGTCTGAAGGCCAATCTGCTTTTCGGACGCCATATTCCTTGGTCCGCATGGAAAATATGATAACCTGATCCTTTTTGAAAATTTTCCCGTTGTTCACTGCGGTATAGGCCAGCCTTTTTTCTTGATTAGATAGATACATTTATTCTTCGCTGACCTTTGTTGTGGAAACGTCTTCCGTGCGGAAATAATCCTCGATTCCGTCCATAACGATTTCCTCACCCACATGCCCTTTCCTTCCTTCGCCGCCGACTCTGACCGTGATGAGAGGTTCGGTGGTTTTGGTCTTGGGGGAGCAGGAGGTATACACCAGGGGCATATCCTGGTCTGCATACGGTCTCCGAAGATCGACCCAAACGCCATCCTCATCCATGTCCGTGCGGACAATGATGGCTCCCAGGGGAGTCTCAACCCGCAGGGCGGAAGGAACCTCCGTGCTGGCGGGTTTCGACGGGTTCAGTCTGCAGCAGTTCTTCTCGCCATTGTAGTCACAGGGAGCGCCTGACTGGCGGCACTCATCGCAGAGCATCAGGGGATTCCCACATACCGGGCAGAATGCTTTGAAGCCCATGGTAGCGGTATCCCAGTGAATGGTCGCCTCTCTCATACAGTGCGGACACATTTCCGTGACGACCTTTTCCTCAGTGGGATGATGGGGAGCGGGGGAGGGGG
>OFFW01002254.1_pt1 | contig 10717 bp, 9 predicted proteins | sample 1521501 | NCBI WGS metagenome assembly OFFW01 (sample SAMEA3504107, study PRJEB24116) | mouse gut metagenome | biome: mouse gut; feature: mouse-associated habitat; material: faeces | place: Denmark | collected 2011
AGCCGGAAGGCTGCCCCTTGTGTGAGGAAATCCTATGTTTAAAAGCTGTCCACGGGAGCCGGGAAGGTGATGCGCTTTCCGATTTCCGCGAATTCGGCGGCAAGGTTGTCGTCGATTTTCCCCTGGGTATTGGGGCTTAAGTTGATCAGGAAATTCACGTTCCTGGCAAAGTATTCGTCTGTTTTTTCCAGCACATGGGAAGCGCTGGTGACCGGCGTCTGGGGGTCGTCATGGCGCCAGAACCAGGTGCGGGTCAGCTTGTTGCAGAGCAGGCCGGGCCCCCGGAAGCTGTCCTCCAGTTCCTGGCCAGCGGCGTTCTCGAAGACGGGGATATCCGTGTTGCCGTTGTTCTGCGTACAGCCGATGTTCATCAACAGACAGTGGGGCTGCAGAGATTTGACCAGGCTGTCCAGCTCCTGGAAAGGCAGCATATCGTAAGTGGGTCCGCCCCATCCCGCGTCCCAGCCGTCCACAATCAGGAAAGGGATTCTTCCGTACCGGGTCAGGAGCTCCGTTATCTGACCTTTGATTAATTCTTTTTGCTGAGACGTACAGGATTTTCTGCCGATTCCGGCTGTCAGATTCAGAATGGAGAAATACAGACCGGCTTCTATGCCGGCTTCCCGGAACGCGCTGAGGTATTCGGCTACCACGTCCGTCGTGAGGGAAGCGTTCCTGACACAGTGCTCCGAGTAGGCGGTGGGCCATAGGGCAAAGCCCTCGTGATGTTTGGTGGTCAGCGCGGCATAGCGGCAGCCCGCGCTTTTCGCGATGGCGGCCCATTGCCTGCAGTCTAAATCCGTGGGATTCCAGTCCTTTTCACAGAAGGGGAAACGCCTGGTTCTCCGCCGTTTTCGTGGCCGTATTCCCAGTCGGTAATCTCCCCCTTATTGAACTGGAAGGTGGCGCTGTTGAAATGGATGAAGGTGCCGAAACGCAGATTGATGAAGTCCTTTTGTAAATCAGTCAGTGAAATAGCCATATTCTCTCCTGTCCGCGCGTGTCGCGCTTATTGTTATAGGGGAATCTGTGATTCTTGTTTTTCATTGTAATATCCGGAACCGCAAATGTAAATATATTTTAAAGTTTCTCAAAAAGGAACATAGGAAATCGTAAGATATCGAAATGAATGAAACGGATGCAATGGATGTAGCGGACGAAAGGGGGAGTTGCGGGTGTTGCGGCACCGATTGTTGAAAAGGGCAGAAGTGGCTTCGGTACCTGATTGTTGAAAAGGGTAGAAGCGGTTTCCCTTACGCGGGACTGATTGGGCACTCTCATATGGACACGGCATGGCTCTGGCACAGGGGCGAGACGGAAAAGAAATGCGCCAGAACCTACGCCAATCAGATGAACCTGATGGATCAGTACCCGGAATACACCTTTATCCAGAGTTCGGCCTACCACAGCGACATCATCAAGAGGATGTACCCCGACCTGTTCGAGGACATCAAGAAGCGCGTGGCAGAGGGGCGCTACGAGCCCAACGGCGGCGTGTGGATCGAGTGCGACTGCAATATCCCTTCCGGCGAGTACATGGTCCGCCAGCTCGTCTGGGGGCAGAAGTTCACCAGGGAGAATTTCGGCTACACATCCGATGCTTTCTGGCTGCCTGACACCTTCGGCTACAGCGCGGCGCTGCCCCAGATCATGCAGGGCTGCGGCGTGAAGTATTTCCTGACCACCAAGATTGCCTGGAATGACACCAATGAGTTCCCCTACGATACCTTTATCTGGAAGGGAATTGACGGTTCCAGGGTTCTGGTGCATTTCAACAGGACCCATGTATGGCCGGATCCTGCCGCCATGAAGGACAATCTGCTGGATCGCGGGGGCAACACCATCAAGGAGCGGACGGTTTCCGACATGCGTCTGATTTCCTACGGCTTCGGGGACGGGGGCGGCGGTCCGGGAAAATGCCGGAAGCGGGGCGGATACCAGAAGCGGCGCGAATGCTGGGAGCAGTGCGGATATCGGAAGCAGTGCGGATTCCGGTAAGACGGTCACCCTGGTGAATACCTTGTCCTTTGACCGCAGCGATGTGGTCTATCTGCCCTTTGAGGGCTTTTATGTCAGCGGGGACTATGTCCAACAGGTGATCGAGGACAGGGACGGCAGCCGGAAGCTGGCAGTCCGCGGCATCACCATACCCGCATTCGGCAGCCTGGTGCTGCAGATGACGAAAGAGCATGCGGAAGCGGACTCTGTGTTCAAAGCGGAAGGAAATGTGCTGGAGACGCCGGTGGTGAAGGCGGTGTTCAACGAAAAGGGCTACCTGGAGTCCCTGGTGGACAAGAGGAACGGCAGGCAGCTCCGGGGCGAGGGCTATGCGCTCAACACACTGTTGCTGGCGGAGGAGGTCTCCGCCAGCTGGGACAACTGGGACGTGGACGCGGACTGTGAGAGCAAGTTCCGCGACTGTGCGCAGCTGCTTTCCTCCGAGGTGGTGGCCGACGGCGGCGTGGAGTACCGTATCCGGAACCGTTACCGTCTCAGCGCGAAGTCCACTTTGGAGCAGGATGTGATTTTCTATGCAGATTCGGCGGAAGTGGTCTTCGATACCAGGATGGACTGGCAGGATGACCACCGGTTCCTGAAGACGGCTTTCGACACCACGATTCACACGGATTACGCCAGCCAGGAAGTGCAGTTCGGCTATATCCGCCGGGTGACCAACCGGAACACTTCCATTGAAAAAGCGAAGTTTGAGGTGTCTAACCATAAGTATACAGACCTGTCCGAGACCCGCTGCGGGGCGGCAGTGCTCAATGACTGCAAATACGCCATCAGCGTACAGGAGGGCCAGATGCGGCTGTCGCTGCACAAGGGCGGCTGTCTGCCGGATTTCAGAGGGGACAAAGGCATCCATGAGTGCACTTACGCGTTCCTTCCCCACCTGGGAAGCCTGTCCGCGGAGAACGTCATCTGCCCGGCTTATCTGCTGAATGAGAAGCCCGTCATCGTGGAGGGCGCTCTGCCTATGGAGAGTCTGCTGCGGGTGGGCAGCGACCATGTGATCGTGGAGACGGTGAAGCCCGCGGAGTCTAAAGGGGAGGACAGTTCCGGGGAGAAGAGCTTCGTGCTGCGCCTGTATGAAGCCGAGGGCTCCGGGGAGACCGTCAGCCTGGCGTTCGGCATTCCCGTGAAGGGGGCGGCGGTGACTGACATGCTGGAGGAGGTTCAGGAGGAGTACGGGCCTGTACAGCAGCTGGCCCTTGATTTCAGGGCCTTTGAGATCAAGACGGTGAAAGTGTGGTATTGATAGAATGTGATTCGTGCAGCCGGGGGCTGCTGTTCCGAAAGGGAGGGAAGCTCCCGGCTTTTTGCATTGTTTTCGCTTTTATTTAAAAATTCTTTAGAATTGTCAGGGCAGTCTGTTAAGAAATGCAGGCTATACTAATCCCACAGAACGACAGATAAGCTTCTCGAGGCTCTTAAAGGGAAGTAAGGAATTGTCTTCCGGCAGTTCTTAAGGAATTGTCTACAAATAACTGATGCAAGTTTATAGCCGTTTTCGTTGTATTTCTGGGCTTTCTCCTAAACAAGTTGCATCAGTTATTTTCCGACAATTCCTAAGCTGTAATATAATGAGAGACAGGTGAGGTAGAGAGATGGATATCGCATGCAGAGAACAACAGACGCTTGACAGACAGACGGAAAAATACAAGAAGCTGGTGACCATAGGGCTGATGGCGATGTGCGCGGCATTTATGATTATTTTGCTGAAGGCATATCTGGACGGAGAATTCGACTCGGTGGATACCTTTCAGAAATACGTGGCGGGATTCGGCCTGATAGCCCCGCTTTTCCTGGTGGCCTTCCAGGCAGCCCAGGTGATATTGCCGGTACTGCCGGGCCTTCTGGGCTGCGTGGTGGGGTCGGTGATGTTCGGATGGATGGGAGGATTCTGGTGCAATTACATCGGAATCTCCGCGGGTTCCATCATTGCGTTCCTGTTGGCCAGAAAGTTCGGGAAAGGGCTGGTGAACCGGATGTTCCCGGGAGAGAAGTATGAGAAATGGGCTACCTGGGCGGCAGAGAGCAGGTTCTACACGGTGCTGCTGTTCCTGGGGATGGTGCTGCCGCTGTTCCCGGACGACTATTTCTGCTATTTTACCGGCATCACGAAGATGAGTACGCGAAAATTCGTTACAATCATTCTGCTGGGAAAGCCTTGGTGCATCCTGGCGTACTGCATCGCAGCCGCGGCGGTTGTGTGATTTTACAGGAACAGTCCGGAATAGCCCGGGGAAGTTCAGGGAAGCTTCTATGATGGAAATCAACTTAAAAGACACGCTGCGCAATCTGCGCTGGGCGAAGAGCATTGCTCAGGAGATTTTGGCAGACTATTTTGGAATCGATGAGATCATGGCAACTGCAAAATCAGAGTATGAGTACGAGCCGCCCAGGTGATGTGGTTCCGCAGTCTATCGTTAGTCAAGGAGTTTTCGCGGCATAAAAAGGGCGGAGCGGTGCGCCAATTTATTCCACGTTCCCTTTGGCAAACTGCTCTGCGGCTATTCTGCGGCTATTCTGCCGCTTTTCTCTCTTTTCTTTTTTATCTTTTTCTTTTATTCCTTTTTTGTTCTTTCCATATTATAATAGCAAGTAGTATCTGCATGGGCTGTTTGGTGTAGTATAACCAGTCGGCGAATATGCGGAGGATGTGGAACTGATGCGGACCTTGCGCTCCCTGCTGTTTCGCTTTTCGCTTGTCACATCTTTGATTCTCGGTTTCATAAAAGCACACAGATAATTTTCGTCATCACGATATAAATTTGATTTCCGCAAACCGATTTAAGGATTATTTATACTGCTTAACAGTTAAAATTTCCAAGTAACCCGACTACATAACGCCAGCCATATACGTTTAACCAATACAGTACGGTAAATTCTGGCGTTATGTAGTATAGAAACTAATGCCGCACTTCCCCGTAGCCCTAACGCAGGGAAGTGCGGCAGCCAGCAATAGAGGAAGGAATATATAGGGAAAGGGATAGGGTATGATGGCAAAGCGGAATACGAAATTCAGATTAAAATGCAAAAGGCTGTTGCAAAGCAGCCTTTTTTGGTTGGAATGGTTTTGGTGATGGCTATGGCAACGTCCTGCGGAGACCGGGATTCCCAGGAATCCGGGCAGGCAAGAGAACCGGGCGCAGGTTCGGAATCTGAAGGAAGCTTGCCGGGAACAGACGAGGAATACAGTCGGGAAAGCGGGACGGATTCCGATGAGGGAGAGGACGCGGGGGACGGCCCCATAGCCGTGGCAGACTTCAGCTATATGCCGATGGATGCGGAGGATTTAAGGGACAGCACGAACACAGGCTATTATACAATAGACGGGGAATGGCTGTACTATGCCCAGTATGTCAATGCTTCAGGCGCAGAGGAAGTCCTGGCAAGTAATAACGTTTATATCTCCAGGGGCAGAATCTCCGACGGCTGGCAGGAGAGGGACTATATCGTACAGCCAAAAACCATGGCTTATATCAGGCTGAATGCACTGATGGCGGACGGAGCGGGGAACTGCTATGTCTATTGGACACCTGGTCACCTGGCGGAAGAGGAGGACAGGTTCTATACCCTGGAGAAGTACGGCAGTGAGGGGGAGCTGCTGTGGAAGGCGGACTACAGGGAGGAGGACCTGTCGGGCATGGGGGATGTCCTGGACCAGGGGACAGTGACTGCGGACGGCAGGGTCTTCCTGTTCAGCACCGGAAGCGAGGGAGGGATCCTTTCCTTTGGGCCGGACGGCGGCCTGGGGGAGGCATATGCCCTTTCCGGGCTGGAGAGCCTTGACGGGGTGGCGTCCGGGAAGGACGGGAAGGTGTACGGATACTGCCTCACCGGGGAAGACCCGGCATTTGTAGAGCTGGGAGGATCGGAGGGGAGGTACCCCTGCCCGGACGGGATACTGGACGTATATGACGGCAGGGGCAGCGACCCCTGTGTGAGAAAAGGGGACAGCCTATGGAGCTATGAGCCGGAGACCGGGGAGCTGGGACGGCTCTGGGGATGGGGGGATGAATCCGTACAGATTGCAGGGGAGGATGTGGACGCCGTCTTCCGGGACGGGGAGGACTTCATGGTCATGTGCTCGGAGTTCCGCAGCAAGTGGGAGGACTGGGTGGACAAGAGGCCTGTGCAGACCTTTGCGGCCATTGCGCTGGAGGACAGGGAGAGGCATCCGCCGAGGCAGCGCATTGCTCTGGGGACGGCGGCGGATGAATTTATCAGGGGGGAGCTTGGCAGGCTGGACCTCCTGGTGAGGATGTATAACCGCCAGAGCAGGGAATACAGAGTGGAGCTCGTGGAGGAAAAGGATGAGGACTCCATGCAGATGAAGTTCATACAGGGAAAGGGCGCGGATATCATAGACCTTACCCATATCTATGCGGGAAACCTGGCAGGAATCGGCGCATTTGAAGACCTGACGGCCTATTACGAGGCCAGTGACACAGTAGGGATGGAGGACATCCTGGATCCGGTCAGGGAAGCCTGTGTCCTGGCTGGGAAAAACGTGCTGGTGATGCCGTCCTTCCATATTTTAACTGTATCCTCGCTGGAGGAGGAGGTTACGGCGCAGGGCTGGGATGTCTGGGAATATCTCGAAAGGGCGGAAAACGAATGGGTGTTTGACGGCCAGAATCCCTTGAATGCACTGACGGACTGCATGGGAGTGAGAGCAGGAGAATATTTCATTGACTATGAAAAGAAGGAATGCCATTTTGACAGTCCGGAATTTCGGAAGCTTTTGGAAGCATGCGGCAGGGTGAGGACTTATGATGAGGCGACATCCGCAAACAGCCGTGCCCATTCTGTCTTTGTGCCCGAGAGGATTACAACTCCCTGGGATATGACGAGGCAAAGTATACGTGGTTATGAGCTGTGGGACTGGGCTGATCGGCTCGTGGGATATCCGGGCATGTACGGGCCTGAGCATAAGCTTTATCCGAGCAGCGTCTTCGCCATGAACAGCGCCTCCAAAAATAAGGAAGGGGCGTGGGATTTCCTGGAATTCATGATGTCGGAGGAAGTGCAGTTGCTGACAAGCTGGTGCTTCCCCTCCAGGAAGGACGCCTTTGAGCAGAGCCTGTCGGACATCTATGTCAGCCCTAGCCGTGCGAATAGCTTCCCGCTCACTGACGAAAATGGCCAGATCGTGATACTCGGAAAGGTAAAAGAAGTGACCGACCATGAAAAGGAAGTGCTGCGCGGGATAGTGGAGGATGCTAAATATGACAGCTGGGGAAGCGGTTCCAGCCCGCTTTGGAGAATCGTGTCGGAAGAAGCGGCGATGTATTTTAAGGGAGATGCCGGACTGGATTCCACGATCGATAAAATCCAGAGCAGAGTGCAGCTGTATCTGGATGAGTCGAAACAGTAGACTTCTTTTGGCGATTGTGGTACAATGTTGAATTGTTACCCGACTCACGAGCGGAAAGCATCTTGAACCGGTGGCAGATTTTATCGCTCGTGAGTAGATTAGGAACTGCCGGAAAATAATCTACGCATTTTGTTTAGAGTAAACCTGATAAAATCTGTAAATTTTGCAACAGGCTTGCGTAGGTTATTTGGAGGCATTTCCTTATGATGGACAGGAGGCTACAAGCGCCATAGGCGAGGCATGGCGCCAGGAGGCAAAAAGGCAGGCGGCGGGCAAGAATGCCGGAAAGCCGCGGCTTGGAAAGGATAAAGAGGAATGAACATTACAGTCGTAGGAACAGGGTATGTGGGGCTGTCGCTGGCGGTTCTGCTGGCTCAGGACAATGAGGTGACGGCGGTGGACATCCTTCAGGAGAAGGTGGACATGATCAACCGCAGGCGCTCCCCCATCAAGGACGCGGAGCTGGAGGAATATCTGCGGGATAAGGAGCTGCATCTGACGGCCACCACGGACGCAGAGGGCGCGTACCGCAGCGCGGACATCATAATCGTGGCTACTCCCACCAATTATGACAGCAAGACCAATTATTTCGATACCTCCGCGGTGGAGAGCGTAGTGGATCAGGTGTTGCGTGCAAACAGCCAGGCCACCGTTGTGATAAAGTCCACCATTCCGGTAGGATATACCGCGCAGCTCAATGAGGACAGGCACACGGACCGCATCCTGTTCAGCCCGGAGTTCCTACGGGAGACGAAAGCGCTGTATGACAATCTCTATCCCTCCAGAATCATCGTGGGATACGACACCTGCAGCCAGGAGATGCGGGAAAGGGCGGAGGCCTTTGCAGGGCTGCTTTCCCGGGCGGCGCTGAAGGACCAGGTTCCGGTGCTTCTGATAGGTACTACGGAAGCGGAAGCCGTGAAGCTGTTCGCCAACACTTACCTGGCGCTGCGGGTGAGTTTCTTCAATGAGCTGGACACCTACGCGGAGGTGAAAGGGCTGGATACCAGGCAGATCATAAAGGGCGTCTGCCTTGACCCCAGGATTGGCGACCATTACAACAATCCTTCCTTCGGGTACGGCGGCTACTGTCTCCCCAAGGACACCAAGCAGCTGCTGGCGAACTACAGCGACATTCCCGAGAACCTGATTCAGGCCATCGTGGAATCCAACCGCACCAGAAAAGAGTTCGTGGCGGATCAGGTGCTGCGGAAGGCGGGCTATTATTCTTATTCGGAGCCGGACTTCGACTGCTCCTATGAGAAGGCCATCACCGTGGGCGTCTACCGCCTGACCATGAAGAGCAACAGCGACAACTTCCGCCAGAGCTCCATCCAGGGGGTCATGAAGCGCATCAAGGGGAAGGGCGCGAACATCGTGATCTACGAGCCCACCCTGGAGGACGGGAGCACCTTCTTCGGCAGCCTGGTGGTGAACGACCTGGAGGAATTCTTCCGCCTGTCGGACTGCATCATCGCCAACCGCTATGACGTCTGCCTGGACAGGGTGGCGGACAAGGTGTACACCAGGGACCTGTTCCGGAGGGATTGACAGGGCCGGACAGTTCCGCCGGGGCATCCGGGGATTGGGTTAGGGAGAGCCGTATGGACAGGAGATTCAATGTTGCGGGGACATGTATTCCGGAAAACCACTTTATGGCCGACACATCGGACAAAATTGACAGGATTGTGCGCCTGATTGAGCAGGATTCCTATTTTGTCATGAACCGTGCCAGGCAGTACGGAAAGACGACAACGCTCATGCTGTTGTGGAGACGGCTGAAAGAGCGGTATATCGTAATCAATACCAGCTTCGAGGGAATGGGGAGCGAGGCCTTTGGGACAGAAGACACTTTTGTCCGCAGGATTTGTTCCAGATTCGCAAGAGGGCTTCGGATGTCCGGCTACCATGAGGCTCAGGGAAAGCTGTGGGATACTTTTGCACCGGAAGAGAACCTGGACACCTTAAAGGAGCGCATCACGGCGTTCTGTGCCCAGGCTGACAGGGAGGTGCTCCTGTTCATCGATGAGGTGGACAAAAGCACGGATAATCAGATGTTCCTGAATTTCCTGGGGCTGCTGCGGGAATTGTATCTGGAGCGGGCGTTCGGGACAGTCACTTTCAAGAGCGTGATCCTTGCGGGTGTCTACGATATCAAAAATTTGAAGATAAAATATCGGCCGGACGAAGAGAGAAAGTATAATTCGCCCTGGAACGTGGCGGTGGATTTCCCGGTGGACATGAGGCTGTCCGTCCCGGAGATCTGTTCCATGCTTCGGGAGTACAGAGCGGAAAAGGGCATCTCTCTCGAGGCGGAGGGGATGGCGGAGGAAATCTACAGGTACACCGGAGGATATCCCTTCCTGGTCAGCCTGATCTGCCTCTGGCTGGACGAGAGGCTTCCGGAAATCGTGGAGCTTCCGGAATATTGGACAAAAGAGGGCATACGCACAGCGGTGCGGGAGATCCTGAAGGGCACGAACACGCTGTTCGACGATGTGGTCAAGAACATTGAGAATAATGACAGGTTCAGAAGGCTTGTGGAAGGAATCCTGCTGGAGGGCAGGCAGATTCCCTATAAGCTGTCAAACCCGGAAATCGATCTCGGCGTGACATTCGGCATCCTTGCGGAGGAGGATGGAATCTGTAAGATATCCAATATCATTTTCGAAATCTATATCTACGACCACCTGATTGCCGGAAAGCTGATGGAACAGCGCAGGCTCCCCATACCGAGAAGCCGCTTTGTCACCGAAGAGGGAAGCCTGGACATGGAGGGGATTCTGCTGGGGTTCCGGGATTTTATGGACGCGGAATACAGGAAGAGGGATGACGCGTTCCTGGAGCGACAGGGCAGATTGCTGTTCCTGGCTTTCCTGAAGCCGATCATCAACGGTACGGGACATTATGTGGTGGAGCCGGAGACCAGGGACAGCGCCAGGATGGACATCGTCGTCTTCTACGGAAAGCGGGAATATATTCTGGAGCTGAAGGTGTGGCATGGCCCGAAACGATTTTCGGAAGAACTGGCCCAGTTGTCGGCATATATGGAGGGCAGAGGGCAGGAGCAGGGCTGGCTGTTGATGTTCTGTTTTAATGACGGGCGGGAGAGGATTGGAGAGGAGTATACCGGAAAGAGGAGCGTGGCGGAGGGAAGAACGATATATTCCGTCATCGTGTGATACCGGACGGGAGGTCACGTTTTCCGGCGGACATATTTCTTGACAGCCACCGCCAAAAAAGATATCATGGATAAGATATACTGCTTAACGATCTCACTTGCCGTGAAATCAGACTGCATAACGCTGACCGGTTCAATCGCATGATTGC
>OFFW01002257.1_pt1 | contig 10707 bp, 8 predicted proteins | sample 1521501 | NCBI WGS metagenome assembly OFFW01 (sample SAMEA3504107, study PRJEB24116) | mouse gut metagenome | biome: mouse gut; feature: mouse-associated habitat; material: faeces | place: Denmark | collected 2011
CTTCCTGTTGGAACTGCTGACAGCAAAGCCAGACACCGGCGCACCGTTTGAACTGCCTGACAAAATCCCCAGCGGTGAACGAAATTCAACCTTGTTCAAGATGGCTTCCAGCTTGCGGGCGCAAGCGTACACAGAGCCAGAAATATTGGCAACCCTGACCGCCGTAAACGCTGGACGCTGTGATCCCCCTCTCCCTGATAAGGAGTTGGAAACTATCTGTGGTTCCGTGGGCAAGTATGAACGGGGAAGCGGTTCAAAGCGTGTTCAAAAAGTTCAGGAATTGGAAGTACAATCCGCCCGTGAACTTCAGGAAGAACAGCTTCCGCCCATTAAATGGGTAGTGGTTGAAATGATCCCCCAGGGACTTGCCCTGTTAGCGTCCCCGCCCAAATACGGGAAAAGCTGGTGGGTGCTTGATCTTTGTCTGTCCGTTTCCGCTGGTGATCGTTTTATGAACCACGGGACAGAAAAAACAGAGTGCCTATATCTTGCTTTGGAGGATAGCAAAAACCGCCTTCAGGATCGTATTAACCGCCTGACCTACCACGCCCCTGCCCCGTATGGGTTCCGGTATGCTATACTCTCTGAAAACTTGGACAACGGACTAATTACCCAGCTTGAACAATATATCACCAAATTTCCCAAAACTGGCCTGATTGTCATTGATACGCTTCAAAAGGTCAAAGGGGAAATTAAGAACCGTGAAAGCGCCTATTCGGATGATTACCGGCAAATGGGGCAGTTAAAGCAGTTTGCGGATCAACATTCCATCTGCATTTTGGTAGTTCATCACCTGAAAAAAGGCAGAGGGGACGGGGATGTATTTGAACGCATTTCCGGCACTAATGAAATTTTTGGTTCCGTTGATACTGCTATTGTGATGCAGAAGGCAAGCCGCACCGAAAAGGAAACAACCCTTCACATTACCGGGCGGGATGTTGTGGCGGATGATATGGTAATTGAGTTTAACCCGGATTCATGCCGTTGGGAATGTAAAGGTTCTGTTGATGAAGTCGAAGAACGGCGGTTAGCCTTGGAGTATGAGAACGATCCTGTTGTGCAGACAGTAAAAAAACTGTTGGCGGATTCGGAAACCCTGACTTGGAGCGGGACGGCTTCATTACGACGGTGGTGGGAAAAGGAAGCTTTATCAGAGCGGCCGATATCCGTCTGGTAAGGGAGGAAAAGCTGAAGCAGATAGAAAACTTACTTACCAGAGCAATTTCCCTTGCACGGCAGAGCGCCATCGGGAGAGAGGAAGTAGAGGAAATGATTGCTATTATTTATCAGGAGGAGTAAATAGTGTCCAAATGTAATGTGTCAGGGGTGACGAGGAGGAGAATATGGAAAATGCAATTGTAGTTAATAATTTAACGAAGAAATATGACGGCTTTGTCTTAAACAATATCAGCTTTCAGGTTCCCACAGGTTCCGTGGTAGGTTTTATCGGGGAGAACGGAGCCGGAAAGAGCACGACTATACGGGCCATGCTGGGAATTGTCATAGCCGACACCGGCGAGGCCTGGCTGCTGGGACATAAAGTCGGCCGGAAAACGGGTGACGAGGCCTGGCGGGAACAGATAGGAGTGGTATTTGACGAGTGCAATTTCCATTGGGAGCTTCGGGTAAAACAGGTTCAGAATATAATGAGAGATATCTATAAGACCTGGAATGATGAAAAATTTCTGGGATATATGAAAAGGTTTGAGATTCCTTTGGATAAGAAAGTGAAAGAATTATCCAGGGGGATGAAAATGAAGCTTTCCATTGCGGTGGCTTTGTCCCACGACAGCAGAGTACTTATTCTGGACGAGGCTACCAGCGGACTGGACCCGGTTGTGAGAAACGAGATTCTTGATATTTTCAGGGAATTGATTGAGGACGGACAGCATACGATATTTATTTCCTCTCACATAACATCTGATATTGAAAAAATTTCGGACTACATTATGCTGATTCATAAGGGAAAACTGCTGCTTTCCGAGAGCAAGGATGAAATTCTTTACAATTATGCCATTGTCAGATGTACCAGGGAGCAGGCTGATTTGATTCCGAAGGACATTGTTGTGGGAAAGGAAGTATGTCAATATGAGGTCAGTGTGCTTGTGCGGGACAAAGGACGGCTTCGGGAAAGCGGCTTTGAAGAGAAGGCGGAGCTGACGGGTAACGGAAGCTTTGCCATTGACAGGGCCACGGTGGAGGATGTGCTGCTTTATACAGTGAGAACAAAAGAAGAAAAAATATAGAGCAAAAGCGCCAAAGAGCGCGGAAACGGGGAGAAGAATGAAAGGTCTTATGTTGAAAGAGCTGTACCTGATAAAAAGCTTTGCAAAGCAGTATGTATTGTTTTTAGTGTTAATGGCGGCGTGGTCGATTATGGTCCATAATATTTCTTTTGTGGCCACCTATATTATGGTGCTTGGCAGCTCGCTGATATTGAGTACCACCTCCATGGACGAGTTGGTATCCTTTAACAGATTTGCGGTTACCATGCCCATTGACGGAAAGAAAATTGTAAAATCAAAATATACGGTACTTTTTCTTACCGTGGGTTTGGGGGAAGTGCTTGTATGGCTGTTTGACCGGGCTGTCAACCTGCTGGCGGACTGGAAGATGGAAATGATAGACGGGGAAGGTATGATAGTGATGGTGGCTCTTTTTCTCTCGGCAAACGCCATTTCGATTCCCGTAATGTTTAAAGTGGGTGTGACGAAATCACGGTATACGTATATTGTTGTGATGATTACGATAGGATTCATAATCCTGGGAGGCTATAAAGCGTCGGAAATGGCGGGAATACCCATTGATGATATGCTCAATAGCATAGAGAGCATTCTCAACCTGATAACATCAGCTATTGCGGTGCTTATTGTAATCGTTTCCTATCTTATATCCGTCAAAATCGTTCAGAAAAAAGAATGGTAAAATTCCCATTGGCAGAGTGTAAAAAAATTGATATAGTAAATGTGAAACTTCACATTCAGGAGAATGGCCATAAGGCCATTCTTTTCGTGAGTAATAAACCGGCACATGATGCGTCTGATGGAGCCGCGGCAGAGGGCAGGGGGCGGATATGTGATTCATAAAGGGAAAGGGAGCGCAAATGCGGCAGGAAACGTTGTATGTCAGCGATTTGGACGGAACGCTTTTAAATTCACGGGATGAAATCAGTCCCCACAGCCTTCGGATAATTAACGGTCTGATTGAAAAGGGGATGAAATTTACCTACGCCACCGCCCGTTCGTTGTCCTCGGCTTCAAAAGTGACAAGAGGCCTTTCGCTTCATATTCCGGTAATTATTTACAACGGAGCTTTTATCCGGGAAGCGGACACGGAAAAGACGCTGTACAGCGTCAGATTTTCGGAAGAAGAACAGAAATATATAGAGAATTTCCTTGAAGGGGCCGGGCTTTTCCGAATAACCTTACAGCAGGAGCTTTACAGGCCGGAATACTGGCTGGAAATCATGCCGGCAAAAGCCTCAAAGGCAGAGGCAATCCGGGAACTGAAAAAACTCTGGAGGTGCGAGCGGATTGTTTCATTCGGGGATTCCATGAATGATATTCCCATGTTTTCGGTTTCCGACAAGGCATACGCCGTGGAAAATGCCGTGGAGGAGTTGAAAAAATATGCTTCGGGAACGATTCCCTCCAATGATGACGACGGTGTGGCGGAATTTTTACAGAAGAGATTTTTTACGTCGGATTAGCCGGTTGAAAGCAGTTGGTGGCATGAAAATTAAATGAGGATTTAATAATGGACAATATTTATCATGTAAAGAAGCTTGAAAATATCAGGGAAATAAGGGTGCAGGCGCCGGGCTCCAAAAGCATCACGAACCGCGCGCTTTTGCTTGCGGCGCTGTCAAATGAAAGATGCAGGCTGCGGGGCGTGCTTTTTTCCGACGATTCCAGAGCCTTTTTGGACAGCCTGTTCCGGCTGGGCTTTCAGGTGGAAATAAACGAAGAGGAAAAGGAAGCGGTAGTCTGGGGAACGGGCGGTAAGATACCGGACTGCCGCGGAAGAATTGACGTAAGGAGCGCAGGGACCGCGGCCAGATTCCTGACGGTGATGCTGGCGCTTTCCGGGGGAGAGTATCAGCTTGACGCCTCTTTGCAGATGTGCCGCCGGCCAATGGAGCCTTTGCTTCACATTCTGCAGGAAGCGGGGGTGGCGTTCTCCTTTCATGGAGAAGAAGGACATTTCCCTTTTTCCATGAAATCGGCCTCCGGGGGATTTGCGGCGGATAACGTTGAAAGATTTGACTTAAAGGAGGTTCATATCGACACAGGGGTGAGCAGCCAGTTTGCAAGCGCGCTTTTGATGTCGGGGGTATTGCTGGAGGATGGGCTTACGGTGGTTCTGGAAGGACAGCGTGCACAAAGCCCTTATATCAATATGACCATTGCCATGATGAAGCAGTTCGGCATAGAAGTAAGAAGGGAAGGAAAAGTCTGTCATGTTCCCCATAAGGCATCTTTTGGCTGCAGGGAATACCGGATAGAGCCGGATATCTCCGGCGCATGTTACTTTTATGCCATGGCGCCACTTTTAAAAACAGATGTTATTGTTAAGGATGTGCACGAAAATTCCTTACAGGGCGACGTGCGTTTTCTGAATGTGCTAAAAGGCATGGGATGTTTTCTGGAGGACACAGAGGAAGGAATCCGGCTGTCTGGCAGCCATCTTTCCGAATATCCGGGAACGGATATTTCCATGAAAGATTTTTCGGACCAGACCATGACGCTGGCGGCGCTCGCGCCTTTTGCAAAGACGCCGACCCTTATCCGGGATGTGGGCCACATAAGGCTTCAGGAATCCGACAGAATAGCCGCCATTTTGACGGAGCTTACCCGCATGGGAATCCGCTGCCAAGAGGAACCGGCGCAAAGCGGCATCCGTATTTTCCCGGGACAGGTGAAGGAAGCGGAGGTGGAGACCTATGAGGACCACAGGATGGCGATGGCTTTTACGCTTGTAGGGCTGAAAACGGGAAAGATTGCAATCAAAAATCCCGCGTGCTGCAGAAAAACTTTTGAAAATTATTTTGAACTGATAGAAACTTTGTATGAACAGGGAAACGGAAAAGATGAAGGAAGTTTATGAAAGGGTTCTGCTGGTAGGAGCGGACTGCGGGACGGACGGTGAAGAGTTCGAACGTTCCATGAAAGAAATGGAGAATCTTGCAAGGGCCTGCTTTATGGAGCCGGTGGGTATGATTACCCAGAGGATGGAGAATATTAATAAGGGGCTTTACATCGGGCCTGGCAAGGTGGAGGAAGTGAAAGAAGCGGCTTTGGCTCTTGAGGCGGAACTTGTGATATTCGACGGTTCCCTTACGCCCTCCCAGCTCCGGAACCTGCAAAAGGAACTGGAAAAGCCTGTGATGGACAGAACGGCTCTGATTCTGGATATTTTTGAAAAGCGGGCGCGGACCAGAGAGGCAAGGCTTCAGGTGGAATCCGCGAAGCTGAAATATCTCCTTCCCAGACTGGTGGGAATGCACGGAGCCATGACCAGACAGGGAGGCACCAGCGGCAGTATGAGCAGCAGAGGGGCCGGGGAAAAGAAGATTGAGCTTGACAGAAGAAGAATTGAACACAGAATTGCGGAACTTTCCAGAGAACTGAAAGCGGTTTCAAGAGAGAGAAAAGTACAGCGGAAGAGGAGGGAGGATGATAGAATCCCTCTGGTGGCGTTAGTGGGTTATACCAACGCGGGAAAATCCACGATTATGAACGCCATGCTCGACGCATATATGAAAAAGGAAGAAAAAAAGGTGCTGGAAAAGGATATGCTTTTTGCCACGCTGGACACCACTGTAAGGCGGATAAACACCGGCAATAACAGAGATTTTCTGCTGTCGGACACGGTGGGCTTTATCCATAAGCTGCCACATGACCTGGTGGAAGCCTTTCATTCCACACTGGAAGAGGTGGAGAGCGCGGATTTGCTGCTTTTGGTGGTGGATTATGCCGATTCCGGTTACCGGGAACAGATAAAAACCACTAAAGAGACCTTGCAGAAATTAAATATAGGTGAAATTCCCGTGATAACGGTGTATAATAAATCGGATAAAAGCGATGAAATCACCGTTTATCCCAAAAGAACCGGGGAAGACAGGATTTATATTTCCGCTAAGGACGAAGCTTCCCTGCAAATGCTCACGGAAATGATTGTCCAGTGTGTCTATGAGGATTATGTTCCTGCACAGTTTCTGCTTCCTTACAGCGAAGGCGGCTTGATTTCCTATTTTTCGGAGAATGCCCATGTTTTTGAGCGGGATTATGAGGAAGAGGGGATTTTGATGAAGGTAAAATGCCACAAGGCGGATAAGGACAAATATGCCGGATATCTGCGGAACACTTAAGGAACAACCGGATAAAATAAAGGAAAAAAGAATGGAAAAAGAACGTTTAAATAAATATTTAGCCGCCTGCGGTATCTGTTCCCGCCGGGAAGCGGACCGCCTGACGGAAAAAGGCAGGGTTCTGGTAAACGGAAAGAAAGCCGAGAACGGAATGTTGGTTGACGACAGCGACGAGATTACCGTAAACGGCAGGACCGTCAGCGGAAAAAACGATAAGGTGGTTTTAGCCTACTATAAGCCGGCGGGTGTGACCTGCACGGAAAAGGACAGATTTGCGGAAAAGACCATTGCAAACCAGGTGAAATATCCGGTGCGCGTTACCTATGCCGGCAGACTTGACAAGGATTCCGAGGGCCTTATGCTGCTGACCAACGACGGGGATTTGATTCATGCCATGATGCAGGGCAGCGCGGGCCATGAAAAGGAATATACGGTGCGGGTAAACGGGGAAGTGACGGATGAATTTGTGGAAAAAATGCAGGCCGGAGTATATCTCCGGGAGCTTGCCGTTACCACAAGACCCTGTAAGATAAGGAAAACGGGAAAGACGACCTTTCAGATAATTCTGACACAGGGCGTCAACCGGCAGATAAAAAGAATGGTGAAAGAATTAGGATATCGCACGTTATTTATTAAAAGAGTCCGGGTAGTGAATATCCAGCTTGGCAGTCTGCGGCCGGGTCAGTTCCGCCCCCTTACGGAATGGGAGCGGCAGGAGCTGTACCGGTCGGTAAATTTACTGTGAAAATTTCCGGACGGTAAAATCGCCGCATGGGATGTTAAAAGGAGAAGAGGACAGGATGGAAGACGATAAAATAAGATGCGAAGAACTGGTAAGACGGCTGAACGAGGCTTCGGAGGCGTATTATAACGGCAGGGAGGAAATCATGTCCAACTATGAGTGGGACGCCCTGTTTGACGAACTGCTCGCCCTGGAAGCGAAGAGCGGATATATCCTTCCGGACAGTCCGACCCGGAATACCGGTTATGAGGAGAATAACGGAGAAAGGGAAGCCCATGAGTTTCCGGCCCTTTCCCTTGCAAAGACAAAGCTGGTTTCCGAGCTGATAAAGTGGGCGGAGGACAAAGAGGTGTGGCTTTCCTGGAAGCTGGACGGCCTTACGCTGGTGCTTACCTATGACGGGGGAAAGCTCACCAGAATCCTCACCAGAGGAAACGGCGTTACGGGAACCAACATCACCTATCTGAAAAACGCCATCAAAGGCTTTCCCCTGAAAATAAAATACCAGGGACATATGGTGGTCCGGGGAGAGGCCACGATTTCCTATACGGATTTTGCATTGATTAACGACACCATTGAAGATGACGACGAAAAATACGCCAATCCACGGAACCTGGCATCAGGTACCCTGAGCCTTGACGACGCGGAGAAAGTGAAAGAGCGGCGGGTATGCTTCCATGCCTTTACCCTGGTTTATTTGGACGATGATGTGGTATCCTGGGGGGAGCGGATGGATTTCCTTGCAAAAGAAGGATTTACAGTGATTGACCGGGAGAAAACGGACGCGGAGGGCATTTCCGACGCGGTTGAGCGCTGGACGAAAAAAGTGGAAAGCGGCGAGATGGATTTACCTGTGGACGGTCTGGTTATCTGCTACGACGATACGGAGTATGCCGCTTCCGGAAGCGTCACGGGCCATCATGCCGCAAAAGCCGGCTATGCTTTTAAATGGCAGGACGTGTCCGCCCTTTCGGAACTTTTATATGTGGAGTGGTCATGCGCGGCGTCCACCATTTCTCCGGTGGCCGTGTTTGAACCCGTTCAGTTGGAGGGCACCACCGTTTCCCGGGCTTCCTTATGCAACATCAGCGAGATGGAAAGGCTGGGAATCGGAGAAAAGTGCACTCTTGAGGTGATTAAGGCAAATAAGATTATTCCCAAGTGTATTGCGGTAAAAGAGGCGGCAGGTGCGTTCACGGTGCCTTTAACGTGTCCTGTCTGCGGCGCGCAGACGGAAATCCGGACAAGCCAAAAGAGCAAGACCAAAACCCTGCATTGCACCAATCCCGACTGCAGCGCCAAGCACGTGAAGAAATTTACCCGTTTTGTGAGCAAATCGGGGATGGATATCGACGGCCTGTCCATTCAGACCATGCTGAAATTTATGAACGAGGGATTTTTAAAGGAATTTCAGGACATTTACCACCTTTCCGAACACGCAGAGGAAATCAGACAGATGGAGGGATTCGGGGAAAAGTCCTGCGAAAACATGATGAAAGCCATAGAGAAAAGCCGCCAGGCAAATCCCGTGAATTTCATTTATGCCCTGTGCATTCCCATGATGGGAATCGACGCCGGAAAAAAAATCATTGCGGACGGCGGTTTTGAAGGCTTTTTGGAGCGGCTTGAACAGAAAAAAGGCTTTGAGGACATTGACGGCATCGGCCCGGAAAAATCCGGTTCGGCGCTTTTGTGGTATGAAAACGACAAAAACAGATTGTCTTTGCAGGCGCTTTTACAGGAAGTTACGATAGAAAAGACGGACAGAAAGCCAGACGCCCAGGGCAAATGCGCGGGGCTGACCTTTGTCATAACAGGGGAGGTCAGCCACTATAAAAACAGAGACGAATTTAAAGCCTATGTGGAAGCGTCAGGGGGAAAGGTTACGGGAAGCGTTACCTCAAAGACAAATTATCTGGTAAACAACGACGCCGCTTCCGCTTCTTCCAAGAACCGGAAAGCAAAGGAGCTTGGGATTCCCATAATTACCGAGGAGGAATTTTTAAGCCGTTTCGGCTGATGGCGGGATTTCCCTGCAGCGAATAAAAAGGAACAGAAACCAACAGAAACGAGGACTGAGACATGCCAATAAAAGTACAAAGCGATTTGCCGGCAAAGGAAATTCTTGAAAACGAGAATATATTCGTGATGGACGAATACCGGGCTCTGCATCAGGATATCCGTTCCCTGGAAATCTGCATTTTGAACCTGATGCCTATAAAGGAGGATACGGAGCTGCAGCTTGCCCGCGTGCTTTCCAACACGCCCCTTCAGATTGACGTGACGTTTATGAAAATGAACAGCCATGTTTCCTTAAATACGCCTATCCAGCATTTAAACAGATTTTACAATACCTTCGATGAGTTAAAACACAGGAAATTTGACGGGCTCATCATTACCGGCGCGCCGGTAGAGCAGATTCCCTTCGAGGAGGTGGACTACTGGGAGGAACTCTGCGAGATTATGGAGTGGACAAAAAGCCATGTCACCTCAACGCTGCATATCTGCTGGGGGGCTCAGGCGGGGCTTTATTACCATTTCGGGATTAAAAAGATGCTTCTGGCCCAAAAACTGTTCGGCGTTTTCAAACATCGGGTGATGAACCGTAAAATTCCGCTTGTGAGGGGATTTGACGATTACTTTATGATACCCCACAGCAGGCATACGGCGGTAAACAGTCAGGACATACATAACAACAAAGCCCTTACCGTTCTTGCGGAGTCGGAGAAGGCAGGGGTGCTTTTGTGCATGACGAAAAACGGAGAACAGATTTTCGTCACAGGCCACCCGGAATACGACAGGTACACCCTTCACAACGAGTATATGCGGGACAAAAATAAGGGGCTTCCCATTCAGCTCCCGGAAAATTATTATCCGGACGACGACGATACCCAAAAGCCGGATTTACAGTGGCGTTCCCACAGCAACAATCTGTATTCCAACTGGCTGAATTATTATGTTTATCAGGCGACGGCGTATGAATTGTGAGAAAACCGCTGAAAATCTAGTATTTGCGCTTGTTTGGACGGACCATCTGAAAAAGAAAGAAAAATGATTGACCGTATTTTTAAAACATGGCATAATAGAAGAAACAGCAAGCAGTAGCTCACGAGGGAGAAGCAGCGTTATCGGCGTATCGACTCCGGTTCAAATCCGGACGCTTGCTGTTGGCAGAAAATAGTTTAGGCGAGCAGAACGCGTTGATAAACGAGACATCGGTTCAATTCCGGTTGACTGCTACAGGGCATGGCTTATGGCTATGCCTTTTTATTTAGAAAGATAAAAGAAAACTAAAACGTTCTTTTGCCAAAACAGATAACCAATTAAAGAAGCAAACAGAGAAAACAGGAACATTAGTTCTTATAATGATTTAAAATGTTTGCCAGTAATTGTAAGCAAAAGAAAAATGTGGTATATTATCGATATGGAATAACCGTGTTACAGGGTGGTAGCCTCCCTAAACTTGCAAAAGAGGGGAGGTGATGCATATGAGTACATACGAAGTTTTAACGTTGTTAATTCTTTTCGGAACGTTCCTCGTTGCATTGCTTGCCTATATAGATAGGAATAACAAGCGAAAATAAATAAGCCTACC
>OFFW01002260.1_pt1 | contig 10697 bp, 9 predicted proteins | sample 1521501 | NCBI WGS metagenome assembly OFFW01 (sample SAMEA3504107, study PRJEB24116) | mouse gut metagenome | biome: mouse gut; feature: mouse-associated habitat; material: faeces | place: Denmark | collected 2011
ATGTTTAATTTTTATAATAAAAAAAGCAAAAAAGTTATATCAGGAGTTATTATTATTTTACTGATACTTGCCATGATAATACCAACTATAGCATCTTTTATGATTTAAGGCAAATGGTAAGCGGGGAAATGAGGAAAGGTATGAAGAATTTTTTTAAAGGGGCTTCCTGCTTTCTGGCGGCAGCCATGCTGGCCGGTATTTGGGGAATGCAGGTTAAGGCGCAGGAAGAAGATGTAATCTTGTCCGGCATTTACATTGAGGATATGTCTTTAGGCGGAATGACGGTCAGCGACGCAAAGGCGATGGTGGAAAACTATGTTGACAGCCTTTCGGACAAAGTCATTACGCTGACAATTATGGACGGCAATTCCGTTGAGATTACCCCGGCGGACGTGGGGCTTAGCTGGAATAATCCGACGGTTGTGGAGGAAGCGGCCAAAATCGGCCAGAGCGGCAATGTCGTACAGCGGTATAAGGCGGCCAAGGACCTCCAATATGAAAATATGGTGTTTGATTTGGAGCTGGCGGTGGATAAGGAACTGGTGAAAACCATTCTCACGGAGCAGTGCGCGGTATTTAACGTGGCGGCAGCGGACGCCACTCTTAGCAGGAACGGCGGCGGCTTTGTGGTAAATCCGGGACAGACGGGGCTGATAGTTGACGAGGCGGCGTCCGAGACGCTTATCAGTGAATTTTTCGGCAGCGAATGGAACCGGGAGGACGCTTCCCTCCAGTTGGAGGTTATTGTGGACGAACCCCGCGGGGAAGAGGAAGAACTTGCCAAGGTGAAGGATGTGCTTGGCACCTTTACTACCAGCTTTCGGACTTCAGGGCCGCCCAGAAGCGCCAATGTGCGTAACGGGTGCGCGTTGATTAACGGGGCAACGGTTTACCCCGGAGATGAGTTTTCCACCTACGAGGCTGTGTCGCCGTTTACGGAGGCAAACGGTTACTATATGGCGGCCTCCTACCTGAACGGCCAGGTGGTAGACAGCCTGGGGGGCGGTATCTGCCAGGTATCCACAACGCTTTACAACGCGGTGCTTTTGTCGGAGCTTGAGGTCACGGAGAGGCACAATCATTCCATGATAGTTACTTATGTAAGCCCTTCCGCCGATGCGGCGATTGCGGAATCCGCCGGAAAGGATTTTAAATTCATCAATAATACGGGAGCTCCCATTTATATCGAAGGGATTACCACGGACGATAAAAATATCACCTTTACCATATACGGCATGGAAACCAGGGACAGTGGCCGTCAGGTTCGCTATGAGAGCGAGGTTATCAGCCAGACCCATCCGGATACGGAAGTGATTTATCCGAATCCTTCCCTGCCGGTAGGCTCTGTTTCGGTTCAGTCCGCTCATATAGGTTATCGGGCGAACCTCTGGAAGGTTGTGACGGAAAACGGGCAGGAAGTGAGCCGGGAACAGATTAATTCCAGTTCTTACAAGATGGCTCCCCGGACGGCTACAGTGGGCGTTGCGACCGAGGACCCCAATATTTATAACCAGATGATGGAAGCAATCGGCACCAACAGCATTGACTATGTAAAAAGCGTAGCCGCCGCCCTCAGTACCGGAGAAGCGCCGCCTCCTCCGTTGGAGACAGCACCCCCGGAGGGCGCTCCGGCAGAAGGAACTCCGCCCGAGGCGCCGCCGGCAGAAGCGGCCCCGGCACCGGAACAGCCTGCGGAAGCAGCGCCGGAGGGATGATTATGAAAACAGGAAAGCTGTCGGAAACCATTTTAAAGCGTTCCGTGTTAGGACAGATAAAGCAGCATAGGGAAGAAGTGTTAAAAGGCGCAGGCGTTGGCGAGGACTGCGCCTTTTTGGCACTGCAAAGCAGCAGGGATGCGTTTGACCGGGAGGAAGGAGCAGCGGCAACGGCAACGGCTGTTTCCACACAGACGGTCGCGTTGCCGGTTAGAAATGCGGCTTATCTGGCGGTTATGGCGGCGGCGAATAACGTCGCGGCAGGCGGCGGCAGGCCGGTATCGGTCATGTTGTCTGTCACTTTGCCCGAGGAGACGGAGGAGAGCCAGCTTAAAACGCTGGTGGGAGAGGCGGAGCGTTGCTGCCGTGATTTGAAAATTCAGATTGCAGGCGGCCATACGGAAGTCAGCGGCAACGTAAAATGTCCTGTCGTCACGGCTACGGTAATAGGAACGGCAGACCGGCTGTCAGAACAAATGCCGGAAGCGGGAGAATGTCACCCAAGGCGTGACATTGTTATGAGCAAGTGGATTTCTCTGGAGGGAACCTGTATTCTCGCAAAGGAAAAGGAAAAAGAACTTCTGGAGAGATATCCGGTAAGGCTTGTTAACGAGGCCAAGGCTCAGGAGAAGTATTTATCCGTGGCGATAGAGGCGGAGACGGCTCTTTCGTTTGGCGTCTTTGCAATGCACGATGTAAGATATGGCGGCGTTTTTGGCGCGTTATGGGAATTGTCCCAAAAAACAGGTATGGGATTTGACGTGGATTTGAAAAAGATTCCGGTGAAGCAGGAAACCATTGAGGTATGCGAGTTCTTTGGCTTAAATCCTTATGAGATGCTCTCTGGCGGCGCGCTGCTCATGGTGACTGGGGACGGAGCGGGGCTTGTAAGCGCGCTGGAAGAGGCCGGGATTTCTTCCGCAATCATTGGCCATGCGAATTGCGGAAACGACAAGATTGTCAGAAACGGAGAGGAAATCCGTTATCTGGGGCGGCCCTGGCAGGATGAAATTTTCAAAATTCCTTATAGGGAATGAAGCCGTTTATTTTGTGGTTTGGGTTTTGTTTAGCCGCAGAGGGAACTGAAGGAGGAAGGGAATGAAGGCTGACATATTGATAACATATAAAAGCGTAACGGGTTTTACCAGAGACTATGCGGAAATGATAGCAGGCTCCCTGAATAAGGATAATAACTGCGCGCTTATGGATTTAAAGGAAGTTACGGCCGAAAGAATGTCGGGCTTTGATACGGTAATATTTGGCGGCAGAATGCATGCCGGGACGGTTGACGGCCTGAAAAAGGCAAAGGAGCTCTATGGAAACAGTAAAGCCTCACGATTCATTGTTTTTGCCACCGGCGCTATGCCGAATATAGCGGAAAGCACAATAGAAGAAATGTGGAGAAATAACCTCACCGGGGCGGAGCTCTCTGATTTTCCCCACTTTTATATGCAGGGCGGACTGTGGTATGAGAGAATGCCGTTTATGGAAAAAATATTAATGAAAACCTTTGCAGGCATAATGAAAAGAAAGATGAAAAAGAAAAAAGATAAGGATGAAATGGACAGGCAATTTGAGGAGATGATTGCAAAATCTTACGATATATCCGATAAGGAGTATATCAGGCCGTTGGTGGAATGCGTTGAAGCCGGGAAGTAAGGCGTCGGTATCAGGTACAAAGCGGATAAATAAAAGGCAGGCACCTGTTAAAAGATGTCTGCCTTATTTTAATCTGTCCGGTATCAGTCTATTTCATACCAGATAATCTGATTCTCATCCAGATTCAGCTCAAAGCTTTCTCCGTTTCCCTTATAAACAACGGTGCTCTGCGGCTCATAGGTATTGTTTACCACGCAGTATTTTCCGTTTTCCGGGTAAGCGTGGACGTCTACATTGTAGTTGCTTGAAAACCACTGATGCAGATTTGCCTCGTCGCCGGTACTCCAGAGGATTGCACGGTACAAAAGCCGGCTGTTTTCAAAGCTGTAGGGAAGTCCGCTGATGTAGACCGCCCGCCCGCTGCCGAAGCTGTTCACTGCAAGCTGAACCTCCTGCGCTCCGGGGGTTTCGCCCGTTGCGGCAAGGATAGCAGCGCCTTCTAAGGCGTAGATATTCTTCTTTCCTTCCCCGAAATCTATTTCGCCTTTTACGTCTTCGGTAATAAAGTGGCTGTGGACTTCATGGTTGTATTTATCGTATCCCAGGGTAAAACCACGTTCTTCCTCTACGCCGAATACATTGAAAAGCTGGAAGAAATGCCCGTTTGCCTGATGGGCACAGGGTTCTCCGATACCGATAATTCCGCCGCCCTCATACACAAACTTCTTCACTGCGGAGGAAATTTCCGAATCGCACCACCACTCTCCGCCTGTATGGGCGGTATCTGCGTCGCCCACGTTGATGAGCACATCGATTCCCTTCAGTATATCGGGATTTTCCTTCAAATCGGTAAAACTGATAAACTGCACGTCAAAGGGCGCGCCGGAAAGGGCTTCTATCACGCCGGCATAAGAATAATTCTGCTTGAAATAAATAGCGTGATGCACCATATGGCATCCCCACGCGCGCATCTTTCCCCAGCAGTTCAGCACGGCAACCTTTTTCACACAGTAGGGTACGCAGCCTTTGATGTTATCATAAAGCTCACGGAACTCATTGCAGACAGATTCCACATAGTCCAGAAATTCCGGGAAATCCAGCGTCAGCTTTAAGTAACCTCCATAGCCGATGCGGTCGATGGGTTTGCGGAGGATGGCGCGTCTGGCAGTGACCCAGTTGACCTTTGCTTCTTTTACGGGCTCTCCGCCCTCGTGGAAGGTATCCGGGAAGAAGTACGGCAGAAGCCTTCCCTCCCTGTAGGATACGCCTTCTATATCGCTAATCAGGCGCAGAGTAGAGCCGTTTCCAACACTGCCTACAATGGCGTCCAGTCCCATCTCTTTAAATTCTTCCATAAAAGGCTCTGTGCCAATCCAGTGGTCCCCTAAGAACATCATGGCTTCTCTGCCGTATTCATGGGTGATATCCACCATTTCCTTAACAATCTTTTTTACTTCCCTTCTCTGGAAAGCCTGGAAATCCTGAAATTCCTTTGAGGGAATGCGGTACTGGCCGTTATAATAGCCCTGGTCAATAATATATTCGGGGCGGAAAGGATATCCGGCTTCACGCTCAAACTGTTCCAGAATATAAGGGCTTACGGAAGCGGAATAGCCATACCAGTCCACATATTTTTCTCTCGCCAGTTCGTCGAATATCAGCGTAAACTGGTGGAAAAATGTGGTAAAACGCAGTACGTTTACATAAGGATGTTCCTCAATAAACTTACGCAGGCGTTCCATTGTATAAGCGTGGGTTTTGGGCTGTCTCACATCAAAAGTAATCTGATGCTCCACATCTTTCCAGTCATTGATTACAGCATTGTACATATGTACGGGGTCCCACATAATGTAAGCAAGAAAGCTTACGGTGTAGTCGTGGAAAGGCACGGTTTTGACCGTGACCTCTCCTTTGGACTCGTCGTAGGACCAGTCTGTGGTGGGAACAACTTCCCCTGTGGTTCTGTCAATGACTTCCCACCAGCGTCTGATATCGTCTCTGTTGTTGGGCGTCAACATATCGGGATAGAGACCTTTCATCAGCCGGATGCTTAAGGTGTCTCCCGTTGCCGTGTAAAAAGGCGTCATCACGTACATTTGCTGGATTTCGTCGGGATTGGCCTTTGCCCATGCGTTGTCTTTTCTTGTGGTGTAATACGTGGAATATACCTTCATACCCGCGTCTTTTAATTCAACGGGAAAATCCGTGCCGTCGCAGTCGCGCACTGCGTCCGCGCCCCAGCGTCTGGACAATTCCAGAGTTTGCGGAATAACGTCCACGTCTGTAGGAATAGTAACCCGGCCGTTCGTTTTGCTCATTTTAAAGTTCCTCCTGTTTTAACCTTTGATGCCGCCGCCTGTAACGCCTGCTATAATCTTCTCAGACAGGAAAATGTAAAGCAGGAAAGTGGGCAGGAATACGATAACAACTGCCGCGAACAATCCGCCGTAGTCGCCGGTGTACTTCATCGCGTTTACAATCTGAAGCAGTCCAACGCCGACCGGAGTCATCTCCGCAGAGCTTGCAAAAATCAAAGCCATGAAAAATTCGTTCCATACGCCCAGGAAATTGAAAATAGTAACCGTAATAATAGCCGGCTGAACGAGAGGAAGCATAATTACCCAGAAAGTTTTTCCCGGAGGGCATCCGTCTATGGCCGCCGCCTCTTCATAGGTTTTGGACAGCGTCGCAAAGAAATTCAGCAGGTATGTCGTGGTAGACGGAACATGCATAAGGATGTATAAAAGAATCAGCAAAATTCTTCCCTTAATGCCAAGCTGCGTCGTCAGTGAAAAAATAGGCATGATAATCATAACCGCGGGAACGCTCATTGCAATAATCAGGCTGGACTTCAGGGATTTGTTTGCAAAGAAATCAAAACGGGACAAAACGTATGCGCCCGGCGCGGAAATCAGAAGCGTGCCGATACAGGCTGTCACTGCATACAGCAGGGAGTTTCCGAAGAACTTTGCAACGTTCTGAGACTGCCATGCATTTATATAGTTTTCCCAGTGGAAACCAGACTCGAAAGCAAATACTTTGCCTGAGAAAATTTCTTTTGCGGTTGAAAAGCTGGCTCCCAGAATCCAGCAAAGGAAGGTCGCCGTAAACCCTATCCAAATCAGAACAATAAGGTAACCGGGCAAAAGCCGTAATTCCCTGGACCAGTTCCAGGGCTGTTTAAAGTTTTTTTCTTTTTTACTTCTGGCCATTTTTTACACCTCCTTAAAATTCCAAATCGTCATCTTTTAATACTTTGTTCATTACAAAGTAAACAAGGATGATAATCAATGTCAGAACAACGCCGACTGCAGCGCCGGCTCCGGCGTCACGGCCTGTATTTCCCATGGAGCCAAAAACCGTATCATACAAATACACAACAGGCACAATCGTGGAAGCTTCCGTATTGACAGGAGAAAACATTTTCGTCCAAAGGAAGAATGCCGTTGTATGTACGCTGTAGAAAGTAATATTTGTCTTGATAATACCCTTTAAGAGAGGAAGGGTCATTTTGAAGAACTGCTGCACCTTATTGGCGCCGTCTATGGTAGCCGCCTCATATAAATCGGCCGGAATCCTCTCGATGCCGCTGATGAAAATCAGCATATAATAACCTACCGCGCCAAACATATACGCAAGGAGCATTGCCCAGAATTTGTTATCGCTGGAAAGCCATTTTACGCCGTCCAGACCGAAAAATTCCAACACTTTGTTCAGCATACCGTAATCGTTGCTGTATACATACTGAACCCACATGGTTGCCAGCGCAACGGCGCTGATTACGTTAGGCAGATAAATTGCCGCGCGGAAGAATTTTTTGAAGCGGACGCCGCTTGTCAGGATTACCGCAAACAAAAGGGCAAAAAACAAAGTGATAATACCGCCGACCAGCCATATTAACCCCATGTTTTTCATGGAACCCTGGAAAGTAGGAGAGCCGAAGATTTTTGCATAGTTCCCCACCCCGTAGAAAGACCATGTGGACATGCTGGAAGTAACGCTCTCAATCTTAAAGAAGCTCATAAGAACGGTTCTTGCCACAGGATATAAATACATTATAATTAAGGAAAAAGTCAATGGTAATGAAAAAGCTAAAATCATACCGCGATTTTTTTTCATTTTCCTGTCACCCCTCTCGTTAAAATAAGGCGGCACCACAATAGTGCCACCTTATTTGTAAAAGTTTATTTATTTTTTGTTAGAATTTAGTACAGAGCATCCATAGCTGCTGCAAATTCTTCACCTGTCTTGAATCCACCTTCGAATAACTTAATTGCTACATCCTTGAACTGAGGACCAAGGTCGGAGTTATCGGAAAGGCCCATGTTCCACTTAAGGGGAGCCTGTGTAGCAAGCAGAGTTTCAACAGTACCGTTCATAATTGCAGGAGCGGTATTTCTGGAATCTGCAGGAATCTGGGAAGCGCCGTCGGCCATCTTCTGGTCGAACTCACCGCTTGTCAGGAACATGATGAAATCAAATGCTGCCTGAGGATTTGCGCAGTTCTTGGAAATTGCAAGGGAGTTAGCGCCAGCGTAAGCGTTGGAAGAATCAGCGCCGCCGTCAACTGCAGGATAGTTCATCAGACCCCAGTTAATGTTGGAACCTGTGTTGTTGTTTACCTCTGCACATACATAGTTGGCACATACAATCATTGCAACCTTTTCCGTGAGACCAATCTTGTTCTGGCTCTCAGGGAATGCGCCCGGTGCGCCGCTCTCAAGGTAACCGGCGTTAACGAAGTCAATCAGCTCCTGAGCGCCTTTGATAATCTTCTCGTTCTCGCTCCAGCCGCCGTTTACTGACAACTCGCCAAGAACATCCTGGCCAACGTGTCTGGATAAGTGATATCCAAGAGAGAAATCAGCGTAAGCATCGTCAAGCGCCATAGGCTCGTAACCAGCGTCTACCATTGCCTGGCAGGCTGCCAGGAACTCGTCCCATGTTGTAGGAAGAGTGGTAATTCCGGCTGCGTCAAAGATATCTTTGTTATAGAAGATACCGCCTACCTGAGGCTGCTCTGCAATACTGTTGAAAGCGCCGGCCCATTCTTTCTGCTGGTCAACGAAACACTGGAAACCGATATCGCCGTAACCTGCAGCTTCTGCCATGTCTGTAACATCAAGGCAGTACTGGGAATATGTACTTGCTATTCTCTGATAATCTTCTTCGAAGATATCAACATTTTCGTTTGCTTCAAGGGCTGTTACGATAATTGTCTTAATGTCTCTGCCCTTCCACTCAATATTAACGGTTGCACCAGTCTGTGCGGAGAAAGCGTCTGCCGCTTCCTGAAGAACCTTGCCCTGAGGCTCGGTGTTTGCCCACATGGACCACATTGTCAGGGTAACGCCATCATAGTTAGCTGCACCATCAGCGGGAGCTGCTTCGTCAGCAGAATCTTCGGTTTCAGAGGGAGCTGCATCCTCAGCGGGAGCCTCGTCCTCGGTGGAAGCTTCTGTCTCGGCAGGAGCGCTGTCTTCAGCGGGCTTTTCGGTATTTCCGCAGCCTGCAAGCAGAGTAGCTGCCATAGCTGTCGTTACCAGTAAACTGATAAGTTTCTTTTTCATTTATAATCCTCCTTTTTCCGGCGGTTAATACCGCTCTTTTTATGGTATAAGTATATCGTTTTAAAGAATTATTAACAATCCCATATCTTGCGCTCTTTTTTATATATCTTGCTTTTGGGGAGCCGGCAGGATAATAACATTTTTTGCATATGTTGCAGAAATATAACATTTATATATCTTGTTTTCCCGTTTTATACATGTTAAGATTATTAATACAAAAACGTTTCAGTTTTGGGCCTTATGTTTTCCGTATTTAAAATAGGAGATAAACCATATGGGGACTTCCATTTATCCGCTGCCCCGCGCCGACAGAGAGGCAGTACAGAATAAGCTTCTTTATATTACGCATTCCAAATATGAAAATGACTGGCCAAGCCAGCCCCACATTCATCCTTTTGCCGAACTGTTCTATGTGAAAGACGGCTCCGGCAGTTTTTTGTTTGAGGAGGAAGAATATTCGATTGAGAAGGACGATTTCGTGATTGTCAACGCCGGCATATCACATACGGAAATTTCCTCTGCGGCTATGCCGCTGGAGTATGTGAGCATCGGTATGGAGGGCTGCAGTTTTTCTTATCAGGGAAATAAAGACTGTATTCTTTTTAAATGCGGGGATGACCAGAACGGCCTGTTATTTTTAATGACCGCCATGTTAAATGAAATGGAAGAAAGAAACAGAGACTGCGAGATTGTCTGTCAGAATCTTCTGGAAATACTGATTATCAAGCTGGTAAGGCGTATTAACTTTGCTTTTGAGGAGGCGCCTCATATACAGATTAACAAGGAATGTATTAAAATCAAGCGGTATATTGAGGCCAATTATACACAGAACATCACACTGGATTCCCTTGCGGAGTTTTCCCACCTGAATAAATATTATATGGCGCATGCGTTTACGCTGCACTGCGGATGCTCGCCAATCCGTTATCTGTGCGAGACTCGAATCAAAGCCAGCAAGGGGATGCTGGCGAATACGGACTACAGCATTACGGAGGTGGCGCGTTACTGCGGTTTTTCCTCCCAGAGCTATTTCGCCCAATGCTTTTTAAAAAGCTGCGGCCAGACGGCTTCCGCTTACAGGAAGAACTGTAAAGAGAAAGCCGGATGACCGCAGAGCAAGAACCGTATCGATTCCTAAGGCGCAGTCAGCGCGTATTCCACCACAATACATGCCTCCACCTGGATTTCGCCGGGCATAATACTGCCGGCAGAATCCTCCTCCGCCATCATTTTGGCGGCGGAGCGGTACTGGTTTGTAAGGGCGGAATCATTGTAGCGCTCTTCCGTATAGCCGCCCGTTTCCTTAATATTAATGACGGGGCCCACCTGACATCCGGCCGCGTCCGCTAAGACCTGGGCTTTCTGGCGGGCGGTTTTTACGGCTGCCGCAAGAGCCGCCTGATAGCTTTCGTCGTACCTGCTGGCCTTATAGGTGATGGACTGGATAGTATTGACGCCTGTGGAAACCGACTGGGAAAGAAGCTGCTCCAGACCGTCAATGGGCAAATCCGAAACGGTAAGGCTGGTAAGGGCTTCATATCCCACAACCCTGCTCCTGTTATTGCTGTAATCATAGACCGGATTCATGCGGTAATCCGACGTCTTAATGGAAGTTTCCGAAACGTTTAAGGAAGTTAAAAGTCCAATTACCTGGCTGACCGCCGCGGAATTTTGCTGCTGGCAGTCGGCCGCTTCATTGGCTTCCGTGCGGACAGAGTAGACGATTTCCGCAATGTCGGGAACTACGGTTACTTTTTCACTGCTGTTTCTGCTTCTGGAAACAAAAGCTTGTTTTGCATGAGAGGACCTTCAG
>OFFW01002261.1_pt1 | contig 10690 bp, 10 predicted proteins | sample 1521501 | NCBI WGS metagenome assembly OFFW01 (sample SAMEA3504107, study PRJEB24116) | mouse gut metagenome | biome: mouse gut; feature: mouse-associated habitat; material: faeces | place: Denmark | collected 2011
TTGGGTGGGGGGGGGGGACGTTCTTTGTCTGAAAAGTTAGGTGGTAGAAATGTACCATTAACCCAAATTGCCTCCTGCCAGAAGGTCCGATTTGTAAGGGTTATATCTCTGTTGGAAGTGTCTTGGGTTATTTTCACCACGCCTCCTCGATACTTAAAAAACATTCCCAAAGCTCGGCTGGTGAGTCTGATACAATTTCCTAATTCATAAATTTGGAAACAGAGAGAACCTCGTTCCCTTAAAGAGCGTTTTTCTCCCAATGGTGCCCAGATAGGGTCAAATGGTAGGTATGGCAGACCTAAAGTTTTATTGGTCGTAAAAAACTTGGGAAAAACAGCTGTATTATGACGAACAGGCATGGGCTTAGGGAAAGCAGACAGAATTGCCCATCTATACTCTCCAAATATACTAGGAACCCAAATCCACAGAGGTAGCACGAGGACTAGAGGTAGTTTCCAAGGGATCCATCTGGGAGTCATCTTCAGGTGTCGGAATTCTCCGTGTCAGTCGTTCCGGCAGCCAGAATGGGTTGTCTTCTTCCTGTGGGAAAACACAAACAGCTCCCCTGGATCTTATTAATATAGGATCCGGGCCTTTCCAGAGACCAGTCAAAACATCTTTCCATTTTACCATCTCTTTTGGCCTGTCAGGCTCTGAACAGTGACGTTCAGCCGCAGTATGGCCTTGAGCATCAAGATTTAAAAAATTAAGAGTGAAGAGTGCCATAGAAACAGCTACTCTTGGCACTGTGGGTAGAACTTCCTGGATTCCCCCCTTTTGTTTAATAAGGTAGGACTTGAGGGTGCGATGGGCACGTTCTACAATGCCCTGCCCTTGAGGATTATACGGAAGACCAGTCAGATGAGTCACTTCCATCTGGCGACAGAACTGTTGAAATTTTTGAGAGGTGTAAGCTGGTCCATTGTCTGTCTTAAGGAGTTTGGGTTTTCCCCAAGCACTCCATGCCTCGAGACAATGTTGTATAACATGAGAGGCTTTTTCACCTGTTAAAGGTGTGGCAAACATTACACCAGAGCAGGTGTCAATAGAAACATGTAAATATTGATTTCTCCCAAAGGAGGAAATATGAGTGACATCCATTTGCCAGACCTGTAATGGCCTGACGCCACGAGGGTTTACCCCTACATGAGGAGTAGGTAAAAATTGACAACAGTTTTGACATTGGGTGACAATGTCACGAGATTCTTTCCTGGTTAAAGTAAAACGGTGGTGTAATGTCTCAGGTGTCACATGAAAGCATTCATGAAATTCTCTTGCAGCCTCTGCCTGTGAGGACAAAGCAGCAGCCACGATTCTAGTGGCTTTGTCTGCTAAGTCATTTCCATGAGACATGAGGCCAGGAAGGCCAGAATGAGCTCAAACATGAGTAATATAGACAAGATGTCTTCTGTATAACAAGGCTGACTGAATCTTTTGAAAAATGTGAGCAAGCTTACTAGTTGGTTTAATTAAGCCTGCAACTTCAAGCATATTAACTGCATTGAACACATATAAGGAATCAGATACAATATTGAGCGGTCCCAGGAAAGTTTCAAGGACTTCTAGAACTACCAAACACTCTACAACATGGGGTGATGAATCATTATATTGTTTAGATGTTACTTGGCCATTTACTACATATGCACCTATACCAGATTTGGATCCATCTGTATACACTACTACCCCATCCGGAAGTGGGTGTTTGACTGTTATTATTGGAAACACTATAGCTTGGCTTAAGGCAAATTGTAAAATTGTATGTTTTGGATAATGGTTATCAATTTGTCCTGAATAGGAGGCAACCAAGACTGCCCAATCGTTGGTTGTTGCTGCCAGGGTTTGAACTTGAGCAGAAGTATAAGGTACACTTACTATATAAGGTTCTTACCCGAAATAAGTAATGGCTGCTTTTATCCCCCTAAGTGCAAGTTGAGCAACTGCATTAGGATACCACTCAATGATTTTTGCAGGGGAAGCATTAGGATGGACCCACAACAAGGGCCCATTTTGCCATAAGACCACTGTTGGTAACTGTGCAGTTTTTAATATGCACAATTCAAATGACTTTGACTCGTCAATGCGTTGTAATTGAGCATCTTGTAGGGCCTTTTCTACAATTTGTAAAGCTTGACATGCAGCTGGGGTAAGTGCTCTGTGGGAGGAGATATGGGTATCTCCCTCTAATATGTCAAATAAGGGCTTTAATTCTGCTGATGGAATTTTCAAAAAGGGTCTCAGCCAATTAATATCTCCTAACAATTTTTGAAAATCATTCAAGGTATGTAGTTGATCTTTGCGAATCTCTAATTTTTGAGGAACAATTTTGTCAGGATAAATAAGTGACCCTAGGAAGGCTCCCATTCGAGCAACTTGCACCTTTTCGGTGGCCACCTGCAATCCCCATTGCCCTAACGTTTTTATTAATATAAGGTATGCATCTTGCAATAACTCTGAATTTTTATGGCAAATCAAAATGTCATCCATATAAATTATCACCTGTAATGATGGAAAATGTTCTCTAACTGACTTAAGTGCCAATTGTACATACAGTTGACACATGGTGGGGCTATTCGCCATCCCCTGAGGTAGGACCTTCCATTGGTATTTTTGATCTGGCTCTAAGTAATTAATGGCTGGGATCGTAAATGCAAATCTTTGCCTATCTTGAGGGCATAAAGGTATAGAGAAAAAGCAATTTTTAATGTCTAGGATTATAATTTCCCAATTTTTGGGTAAGGCAGAAAGTAATGGTAGCCCTTGCTGAACTGGTCCAAACAGATGCATTTGCGCATTAATTGCTCTAAGATCATGTAATAAGCGCCATTTGCCAGATTTTTTCTTAATTACGAAAATAGGTGTATTCCAGGGTGAGGTAGAAGGCTCTAAATGACCCAAGTGTAGCTGTTCAGAAATTAGTTTTGTGGCTGCTTCTAATTTTTCAGAGGAGAGAGGCCATTGGGGAACCCATACAACTTCCTCTGTAAGCCATGGTATGGGCATGGAACCCTCAACAGCTGTCTCTAGAAAAAATCCAAACCTTGTCTCCCATTATTACCTTTTTGAGGGATAGGTTCAAGTTTACCCTGCTCTCCTTTTCCTAATCCCCTTCCTTCTTTATAGCATATTTTCTTAATCATTCGAACAGCTTGTGGCGAGCATGCATTAGTTAAGGTCAGTCCTAGTGCCTGTAAGATGTCTTTCCCCCAGAGATTTACTGGGAGTGGTAAGACATAAGGAGTGAATCGTCCCATTTGACCTTCAGGCGCTGTCCAGCTCAAAGAACGGGAACTAATAGTGGGACAGGACTGATAACCGAAACCTTGCAAAGAATGTGATGACTGAATAACTGGCCAAGTTTTCGGCCACCAGTGAGAAGAAATAATACTTTTGTCTGCTGCTGTGTCTAAAATCCCCTTAAATTGTTTCCCTTCTATAACTAACTCTAAAGAAGGCCTGGAATCTAAAGGCATTATTAAATAAGCCGAATCATTTCCAGTAGAACCAATCCCTCTGGTAGCTTGAGGGACACCAGAAGAGGGAAAACAGCCATGTAGGCTTGGCTGAATTACTAACTGAGCTATTCTATCTCCTTGTGAAATAGAAACGACACCCTGAGGACAGGAACAGAGAACTTGAAGTCCCCCTTCATAATCTTGACCTACATCTCCAGGGTGAACAATAAGACCTTGTAGTGTAAGGGAAGCCCTGCCCAATATTAGGCCGACACTCCCAGATGGCAGAGGTCCTTTATAGTCAGTAGGAATAGGCTGCTCTCCCATTTGAGGGATCAGCATGAATTGGGTGGTGGTACGGAGGTCCAATCCAGCTGAGCCTTCTGTTGCCCTGCGGACTGTGGGGTCCACCTTTCGCCTGTCGTGGTCCCGTATGTTTTCGGGCCCTAAGACCTGAGGGCCCTGTACTGGTTTTTTGAAATGGTGTCATTATCTACTGCTTGAGGGAATCCTGGCTGCAGGAGCCTGCCTCGAATGTCCCTGATTGAACGACAAGCGCTAGTCCAATGATATCATTTTCCACACTTAGTGCACAATCCTGGTGCTCTCCTTTTAACAAGGGCTCTACAGTCCTTTTTTAAGTGTCCCGGTTTGCCACGATTATAGCAGAGTTTGAGCTCAGCCATGTCAGGGCATTTTTGCACTTGTAGAATGGCAGCTGCTAAACCTGCATTAGTGAGTGGCCCACCAAGTTCACGGCAAACCTTCGACCAGTCCTGCAGTCCCTTGCTTTTTCCAGGTGTAATAGCCGCCCTGCATTCCTGGGTAGCCTGTTCATATATCAACTGTTCAATTAAAGGCATAGCTGCTTTTGTATCTCAAAATATTCTCCCTGCTGCCTCTGTCATTCTAGCCACAAAAATTGAGTATGACTCCTGGTAGACCTGAGTGATCTTGGTCAAATGCCCACTTGCCTCTCCCTTCTTAGAGAGTGCCTTCCATGCCTTAACAGTGGCAGCTGAGATCTGGGCGTATGCTCCCCAATGATAATCTGTTTGGTTAGCAGCATGCTGTCCCTGACCTGTAAGCAATTCAAATGTCCATGTCCTTTGGTTTCCTTCCATGGTGGCATTGGCCCTTGCCTGCGTCTGACAGGAGTCCTGCCACAAAGCTTTCCATTCAAGATACATCCCCATACTGGGGGCTGCAGCTTTTACTACAGTCTGGCAATCACCAGGAGTCATAGTGTGAGTTGCAAGCCTTTCAACTTGTGCTACAGTGAAATTAGCTCTGACTCCATAACACGGACTGTTTCTGCAAGCTCCTTAATCTGTATATATTCTACTGGAGCGTGAACACGCCCTCCCTCAGCTCTTTCAAAAACTGGAAATGCCTGTTGTATCTTCCTCTGTTCCTCTTTTGGTATAAATGAGTCTGAATGATACCTCTGCACATAAGGCTCAGAATGGTGCCTCTGCACATAAGGCGGAGGTGCACTAGAACCCTGAAGTTGCATATCCGAAGACCGCGCAATGATTTGACATTTGTCTCTAGCTGCTTTCATGTTATTCTGTAACTGATTAACTCGTCTTTCATCTGACTGGTATCTTTCTCCCTCACAACCTGTCGCTTTCTTCTCTAAGTCTGTTTCCTCATAGGAGCTAAGTTCCTTATCTGATTCTGAGCTACTGACAGCTAGCTGCTTAAACTCATCTAGTGGTGGGTAGAGGCTTCTTTCCTTATGTGCCTCTCCAGCTCGATCTCCCTTCTTCTCTCCCTTTCCATCCCTTTTTCTAATCTCTCCCCAGGTATTTTCCCTGACATTCTCTTTTCCTCGGTCTCAAGGCTCATGGAAAGGCCTAAATTCTTCAGTGCACTTTGTTTCCTCTCTACTTTTACTCTCTCTCCCCGCTCTACCTCTGATAGACTTTCTTGAATTTCGTCCAGAACTTTCTGCCCCGCTTCTACCATTTGCTGACAATCCTCATCTGTTAAACACGATTTCACCAATTTCCATAGCGGCATAATCCCTGCTTTAAGTTTGCCTTTCTGCTGTTCCCTAACTAGATCTCCTTTCAGTTTGTCCCAAGAGGCGACAGTTAATGACAATGAGCAAGCATACCATGGTGCAACACGGTCTATCTCTCTGACAAATCCCTCTTAGGTCTTAGTGGCGATTTTTAGGCCACACTGCTTCAGGACTGAGCGTAAGCCCACTACTATAGAATGGGAGATTCCCATACTGCCGCTGTCCAGGCCTGACCGGGCCTGAAATTGGTTGCTGTCCAGGCGCTGTCCAGGCCTGACTGCGACTAAGAACCAGTCAACAGTTCCAGTGGTGGAAACAAAACGAAACCAAAAGGAAAAGTGTAATCGCCATGCAAACAATCAAAAGGGCTTCTAACTCTGGAGAAATTTCAAGATTGTACGTACCTTGTAGAGCCTTTTGTCCCACGGTTCTGATTCTGCCCCGCGAACGAGGGATCTTCCTTGCGCCGGTGTGATGACAGTTCCCGGGTTCTTCGGCGCCACTTATTGCGTCCCGCTCGACCGGCAAGAAAGACGCAACAAACCAGAATCTTCCGCGGCAAGAGCTTTATTGCTTGCTTCTCAGGAAGATCCCGAACCGGGAAAATGGCGCTGCTTTTATAACCCGCAGCGTGACGTTTCAGCACCTGATATGGCGTGACAGCTCCCGATTCGTTGCTTGCCCATCACCCCACTATTACACCCCGAGAATGGGAGTGACTAGGAGTGAATTCACTCTCGCACCTGCGTACAAGGCTTGTTTACTAGTTAGGCACAGTGGAGGCCCGCACCATCTTATAATGGTGATTGCTCACGGCACACATGGCTCTTCTCAGAGATTACTGGCGGCACGCACGTAATTGCTTGCAGCACGTACCGGCTCTCCACAATTCACCACGATATCTGCAGTCCCTTCTATGAATAGTCTGTTGTAACCTGGAGAATTCTGGTCATCCACTCTGATACCACTACTGTTGTAGCAACTTGAACTTCTCTTAAACCAGTCAGTCCCTTTCTATAGAGATGATTCATCCCTGAAGCATCTACATGGGAGAGAGAATGGGGAGCATAGAAATCAGAGAGAGGCAGAAGTAATCTAGACTTCAAGCTGAGAAAAGAAAAAGTGGTCCTGGGGAAAATACAGTGATTTCTGGGTAGAGAATATGGAGCATCCCAGTAAAGGTAGTTCTGAACTGGCTTGTTTATCTTGAAGGCAGACTTGGGCATTGTATAAAGCTCTCTTGTAAGATCTCATACACAAAATTTTGCTCAATGTCTGACTCAGAAGTAATATTTCAGCAGTATCTAGGATTCATGCTGGAAAAAACTGGAGAAAAGAAATCAGGATTTTTGTGGGCCAAGGTCCATGACATAAGGCTTCAGATATCTAAATTGGCAAAGCTCATGCAGCCAAGAGAAACCTTTACACAGACACCTAGAGTCTTGTGGCAATGAGCCAGGATCAAATTCACCATAACTATCCATATTTTAGCATTCCTTGTGCTATGATAATAAAGGACACAGCCTGAGTTCATATAAATCATTAGGTCTGCTTTTATTGGGTTCTAACTTCCTGGGGCCGGGCTCTAAAGCAGGACAAATCTTTCCTCTGATCAGCAGAAGATATAACATGACCTAGTCATGTCGGGCATGCATGCAGAGCTTAGAGAATGAGAACCCTGAAGGGGCATAGAACCTCAAGAGATCAAGAAATAAATTGACTTCTGTTTGGCATTTGCCTGTCAGAGAGAGAAGCACTTAAGGCAGGGTCATCTCTGCCTTTCATTGTTTCAGGACTCAACACTCTGCAACTTTGTTTCAATACCTTCTTTCTGTTAACCATTAGCTTGCCTTTAGCCTCCTAGACTCAGTGTTGCTGAGTGTGAAACAGATTATACTCCTGACAGCCTCAGGAGCATGTAGATGTGTAATTCACACACAAGTACCAATTCAAATGTGTTGTGTCTGGCCAGCGGCTCACATGTCTGGGTTCTAATCTGGAAAGGAATCTTGGAAACCTGGAAGAGAACAGGGAGCTAGGCAGAGAAGAGAAAGATGTAGCTAAGGCAAAATTCTGAACAAAGCTCAATTTTACTATTTCTGAAACTCATTTATGAAGCAGAGGTAGGGACCTGATTCCCGCCAAATCATCTTGGAGTAAAGTTGCAGGTGAACACGTGATGGGTCCAGAAATGCTAGTTGGAAAGCAGCAGCAGTGGGAGTGGCAGGGTTATAGAGCTGCAAGCTCTGCTGAGATGCTCTCTAATACTGAAACCTGAGCAGATCAGCTGAAAATGAAAGGAAGCTTGTTCAGGTATAAGACTAAAAATAAGGGTTCTGGGCATGGAGGAACAACACTTGGGAAATATCAATCTGATATATAAGGACAAACAGAAATAGACTAGCAACAACCAGTCCCAGAGAATAGAGGGAGATAGCTTACGAGGTTAGTCAAGCACCATTTGCTCTTTGGAATGCCTAACTGCTCATCCATCCAATTTTGCTTGTAACCATCTCCTTTCTAATCTACCAGCCAGATAATATGCAAAGCCTGAGGGACCTTCTAACATTCAGTCCTACAAGGGAGGTCACCATCAAATCTCCACCTCAGTGTTCAGGAAACACTGTAATAAAAGACAGAAACAGTGTAGGATCATAAAAACTATCTTGATTGTAACTACTAGAATTTAGTCCTAGCTACACACTTTTATTAAAAAACTAACATCAATGAAATTTATATTGTAGAGTTGTTTCTACAACAGAACAAACGATCTACATTTGGGGTTGGTCTTCCTATCTCACATAATCAAATCAGGAAAAAAAATTCCTCACAGGTGCCCCAAATTCCCAGAGTTTTAGTGAATTCCTAATATTATCAGGGTTACAACCAAGACTAGCCATCATAAGTATACCTCTTGTCAATAAGACATACAATCATATCTCCTTATATTATATTAATTTCCAAAGGAAAGCAATAGTTATGCCTAGCATAGTATCCTATATCCAATATACAACTGCAAATAAAGTATATGAATTTCCAGGGCAGAATCATGCTTAACATGAGATAAAATTCCATATACAACTACAATCATATTTTATCTTTTAGAATAGATTACAATTTCTTAATTGTAACACCATATAAAATCAAATTCAAAGCATTGTTTACTTTCAAAGTACACTGACATGATTATACATTCTCATTCAAAATAAGAGGAAAAGAAACATAAACAGGAAATATTGGGAAAATCAAGATCAAATCTAGCTAGACAAACCCCAAATCCTAAATTTATGTACATTGTGGCTTAAAAAGCTCTTCCTATCTAGTTTCATGACTACAATATATTTCTCTGTCTTGGGCTGGTTCCATTCTTTGTGTGTAGCTTTCTTTGAGAGATATCGCACAGCTGTGGACCTTCTTACATCCTGATTGCTATATCACAATATAGGCTTCCCTTTCATACCTTCACAAAAAGCCTCTCTAGGCATCTATTCAGGGACTTCGCTGCAACCTGGATGCCCTCAGTGGCTTTCCATAACCACGTAGGAAGACTCCATGGCTCTTTTCCTTCTGTATCCTTCATTAATCTGATGAAAGAACTACATGGTGGATGTTGCCAAGTTCTTTTGCCTGCTTTAGATAGAACCTGCCTGCTTCCTTGAATATTTTTTCATAAATTTGATATGTTGTTTTTCTGCTATAAACAGATCAATCCTTGGGACATTTCTTTGCACAAGTTGCAGGATTAGCTTGGTGGATACTCACCTCGAGGAAACAATTCCCTTTATTACATTACTCCTTATATCTTTCAACACTAGCTATGGCTCCCACAAAAAAATTTTCTGGTGCTCTTTTTTTCTCCAAACTTAAATTCTAGCTCATCCCTTAAAGAATGAGTACAATCAGGAAAACAAAAGTCAAGAAGCATTAGCGATGTGGGAATAAAGTACAGCTCTACTGCTGGTGGGTGCTTAAGTTGGTACATCCAGGATAAAATCAGTGTGGAATTTGCTAAAAATATCTAAAAATAGAACTAACTGGTGACTCACCTATATCACACTTGAGTGTAGAAAAGATAGCATGGTTATCTATTGATACTTGCTCAGTCATTTTTGTTGATTTTGTTTTCAAAAAAGGAGATGCAATCAGCTGTAACTAAATTTGCTAGAGAGTATATGGAATTTGAAAATACTATATAGTAAATGCGTTAAGTCAGGCCTATAAAGAGAAATGCTACGTGTCTGTAATCACATTTGGTCTAGCTTCAACTATTAGATTTTATGTTTAACTTGGAGTATCTGTGGAGATAAGGAACCCCAAAGTGGCACATGGCATGGAAGAAAGGATGAAGCCTTTATGGAAGGAGGGAATGACAGAACACATGCAACATAATAGGAGGAGGAAACATTAGAGATTACAAGTTTAGGTAAGCATGAGTATAGGATTATGTCTGTTATTCCATACGGAATGTCACATTTTAGGAAGTTTATTTAAAATATTACATTTAAGTGGCATTACTCTTGGTTACAGTCCAAAACTTGATACTACAACACTTTCTGAAGAAACCACATACTCGAGTAATAGAACATGAATAAATAAAGTTATAAACAATCTTGAAATTTAATTCTTAGGGCTTGCTGTTATATAGTGGCAGAATGTTCTGTTTATGCTACTAGCAGAGAAAGTAATCAAGCATATTACACATCTGTGATCCCTGACAACAAGATTAGTGACTCATTTGAAATATACTGTGTACATATATATCATCTAGGTTTAAAGTAATATATTCCTGTTGTCTATTTTTCTGTGTTTACTTCTAGATCATAGGAACTATTTTACTGTTACCTAGAACTGATTTTAGAACGAGGACAGAATACTTTGTCTTAATAATTTCATGCCTACCTAAACATAAATACACAATATTGTTTAAAAAATAATAATTATGAATATTTTCTACCTGCATTGGGTAGTGCCATAATAAGTTCGTATTTCAAACTACTGATTAATAATATGAAACAAAAAAATGTTAAATTTTAGGATAGATAGTTATAATACTTCAGAAAGTTGTCAACAAATTACACAGGGAAGGAGAAATAGAATACATCGTTTTCTCCACCTATGGTTATTGAGATTTTGGCCAGGTATAGTAGCCTGGGTTGGCATTTGTGTTCTCTTAGTGTCTGTATAACATCTGTCCAGGCTCTTCTGGCTT
>OFFW01002277.1_pt1 | contig 10620 bp, 10 predicted proteins | sample 1521501 | NCBI WGS metagenome assembly OFFW01 (sample SAMEA3504107, study PRJEB24116) | mouse gut metagenome | biome: mouse gut; feature: mouse-associated habitat; material: faeces | place: Denmark | collected 2011
CTTGAGGTGGGTAATGTAGAAAAAATCAATGCGGATATAATTGATAAATTTTACGAAAATGAGAGTACTGAAAAGCGAACCGGGAAAAGAAATATTAAAAAGTTTTCGGGTGCAGTGACAGCGGAATACTTCAGGAGCAAAATTGAAGAAATTTTATCTAGATATCCGAAGTATAAAATTTCAGATAATAATGTATACATCAAGGAATATCCAATGGAGTTTGATTTCTTGATTCTGAAAAGTGATGCGCAGAAAATAAATGGGTTACCAGTGTATGAAGCGGATAAAGTGGTTGCAATTTTAGAGAGTAAGAAAAATGGTGTATATAAGGCATATAATGAAGAAAAAAGGAATGAGTTTAAAGAGTTTGATTTAGATCCTCTGGCGGAGGCATACTTTAAGTTGCAAGGGCCAGCTAAGAACATTAGGCTCGGATATATGACAATGAGCGAGAACCGCCCGAAAAAAGAGGATGGCAAATCAGACCTTATAAGAGGGACATGGCTGTATTTTCAGGATAAATTTTTAAATCAGGGAATATTAATGGATGATTTTTGTTTTTTCTTTTTTGCCAGATGCCATTTCCCATCGAAAGAGAAAGATATATATATGTCTGATTACCAATGGGAGAAATTTGTTTTAGATTTAATCGGAGAAAGCTGAAAGATATATTATGGAATACAAGATGCCTGGATATTATTAGGGCAAAATGTATTGGATATAACGTACTAAATTACAAGGGAAATTTTCTCGATGCTTTGCACCATACAAACTAACACCAAACCTAATGAGGTTGGATGAATGCTCTTTTTCTGCGTGGTGGCAGGAAGATACCGGATGGCATTTGAGTGTTTGTAGCGGAAAAGTTTATTTATAGATGGAATAATATTTAAGATGGCTTAAGATATAGTATTGGCGTATGGTAAATAATGGTGATATCTGCTATAATAAATAAAGGATAATTAATAGTTATCTATTTTTATGCTAATAGATAATTTAAATCTTTATAAAAGTAGGATAGCTTATTTATAATATAAAGGGAGGGAATACGATTGTATCATTTAGAAAATTTCTTGGGTGACAAGTTTGAAAAAATACGTTTGATAATTGATAATGAATACATTCAAATGAACGAATATGTAAATCTAATCGGAAGTGCAAATTATGCGTTTCCTTCAGTGTTGGAAGCTATGAATACTCCTTTTAATCTGAATCCATCTGAAGGTAGTCGAGGAAAGCGTTTTTTTCCATTATGTGATGATATTGATGCTCTTGAAAATATGGCTGAAGAATGGTTGCAAAAATTATTCCGCTGTGAAGGATATGCTAGTAATATAGAAGCATATTCTGGTACACAAGCAAATCAAATTGTTTATCAATCTGTACTTAAAATGAATGATACTGTTATAGTTATGGAACCCAAAGCTGGTGGTCATGTTTCTCATTTTCACTATTTAAAGACATTTTGTAATATATATACATATAGTGTAAATGATTTGTAAGAAATAAATTATGAAGAAATAGATCATCTTTGCACAAATCATAAACCGAAGTTACTAATTGCCGGAACTAGTTCTTATCCAAGGGATATTGACTATAAAAAAATATCTGAGATTTGTAAAAGAAATAGGGTACTGCTTTTAGCAGATATTTCACATACTGCAATTTATATTGCTGCTAACCGACATATCTCCCCTTTTGGATATGCTGATTTTGTTACTTTTACAACACATAAAACTACACGTGGGATACGTGGTGGTATAGTTATGTGCAAAAAAGATTTTATTTCTAAAATTAATCGTGCGACTTTCCCTGTGGTACAAGGTGCACCTAAGTTTAATGAGATTTTAGCAAAAACAGTTATGCTTGCTGAGTTAACTTCTTTAGATATTACGGAATATGTAAACAGTATTTTAAAAATATCCAATACATTTATCAATATCTTCAAGATGCACGGTTTAAAATTGTATACTAATGGTAGTGATTCTCACTTAATAATGGTAGATTTGCGTGAATCATCTTTATCGGGAAAAGATGTCGAAGATCTGCTATTAAAACAACATATATTGGTTAATCGCAATCAGTTACCAAAAGATAAAAGAAGTGCCAATGTAACCTCTGGAATAAGAATTGGGGTGCTAACTTTAGCCTCACTGAATATGCCGGAATTTGAATACCAGCAAATAGCTAACTTGATTGCTTCTACGATAACACAAAATCGTATAATAGATTGTACTCTTGCAAAAGAAATTATAAAACCATATAGAATTATTGATTGAAAAAACAAATAATTGCTGTACTTCTTGATCATAGGGATTATGCGGAATCTCGGTTTCCCTGTTTGTAAACATAATCTTGTTAGAATCTTTCAGGACCTCTTCGAAAAGAGATTCTTGTATATATTGATAAGAATTCATGCCCTGTTCGGCAGCCGGAATCTGATGATTAAGATTCATAAGTCACGCTCCTTTTTATTTGGTTTAGTGTTTGATGATAAACGAATGGAATATGTGTCAAGGTATGGAGTATTATAACAGATTATCTGGAAAAAATGATATAAAAATGAGAAAAGTGATATAAAATCTCAGCCTTCTATACTAAAGTAGAGAAGGTTGAAATAAATGTAGCAGGAATATTGCAAGTGGTTTGCTGGGAGAGTTACTGAAAGATTCTAAAATCATGATAAGTATATGGTGGAAAATGAAGGGTTTTAAGAGGATATAACTAATTGTTTCAATGCTGAAATGATATATTGTGGTCAAAATATTCAACTTTTTTGGTAATCAAACTATCTTTTTGTTCAAAATGTTAGATGCTAAAATGAAAACACCTTAAAACAAAAAGATGATGGGAGGAAAGAAAATGAAGAAAAAAGTTGTATCAATGTTGTTGACAGGAGCTATGGTCTGCGGACTTATGACCGGATGCGGGGGCTCAGGAAGCGGTTCATCAGGCGGAAGCAACTCATCTGACGACACAATTACAGTCATGTGCGTAGGAACAGAGGCGGATGAGTATGTTGCAGGGTACGAGAAGATTGCGGAAGAGTTTTCTGCTGATAATGAGTATGGCGTGAAGGTAAAGATTGATTTCTATGAGAATGAACAATATAAGACCAAGTTGACCACACTTATGGCTTCGAATGCAGTGCCGGATATCTTCTTTACCTGGGAGTTATCGTATCTGGAGCCGTTTGTAGCAGGCGGGAAGACGGCAGATCTGACTTCATATCTGGATGAAGACACTGAATGGAGAGACTCTTTTGCAGACGGAACCCTGGATCTGGTAAGTTACGATGGAAAGACATATGCAGTTCCGACGCAAAAGTCACTCTGTGTTATGTTCTATAATAAAGAAATTTTTTCGAATAATGATGTAGAAGTTCCGACTACCTACGATGAATTTCTGGCAGCATGCGATACATTTAAATCCAATGGAGTTACACCGATGGCTCTTTGCGGGAGCGACGCATGGATTCCGGCACAATTTGTACAGCAGATTGCAGCGGGTATGGCAGGAGATGAATTGTTCCAGTCCATTTGCGATGGAAGTGAGAAGTGGAATAATGAGACGAATATTAAGGCTGCTGAGGAAGTGAAGAAGATGGCGGATCAAGAGTACTTCAATAATGGATTTATCGGAACCAGTCCGGAAGAGGCAAGAGAAATTTTTACCAGCGGCAAATCGGCCATGTGGTTCATGGGTGCTTGGGAAGTTGGAAATCTTATGATATCCGATATTGGAGAGTCTATTGGTGTATTTACAATGCCTGCGTATGATTCACAGTACGATAATATTTCCGTAGGTTCTATTGATACAAGTTTTGCGGTATCAGAAAATTGTAAGAACAAAGATGCGGCAGTAGCATTTTTGAAATATTGGACACAGGCGGAGAATGAGGGAGCTTTACTTTATGATTATGGCAGGATTCCGGCAAATAATTTTGAGATTGATGCTTCTAAGCTTTCGGAGCTGCAGGCGGCGGTTATAGAGACTTCAAATGCACAGGTTGGCTTGCAGCCATGGTGGGACAGACAGTTCGGCGCCGGTGAAGGAGTGGAGTTTAATAATACATGCGTGGCGGTACTTGGAGGCGAAGATGCACAGGATGCATTTGATGAATTGCAACAATTTGCGGATGACAATGCAAACCGGTAATACCTAAGAGGAGAATATTTATGAAAAAAGTATTAGGAGATAAAAAGGCGATTGCCATATTTGTTCTTCCGGCATTTTTTATCTATGCTGTATTTGCATTGATTCCAATAGGATACAATATTTATGTCAGCTTCCTACAGACGGATTTGATGAGCCCAAGCCAGTTCGTAGGCTTGAAGAACTACATGAATCTTTTTAAGGATTCTACGTTTAAACTGGCTTTGAAGAATAATATACTGATGGTCATCGGATCGTTGATTGCACATTTGCCGGTTGCACTGTTTTTAGGAAATATTCTGTTTCAGAAGATCAGAGGAAGTCATTTCTTCCAGACGGTATTTTTTCTTCCAAGTGTTATCTGCGGTGTGGCGGTTGGTTTGACCTGGACCTTTGTATATAATTCAGAGTTCGGCTTGTTGAACAAGTTTTTCGAGATTGTCGGGATGGAAAGTCTTCAGCATGTATGGTTGTCTGATAAAAAGCTGGCGCTGTTTTGTATTATCATTGTGGTTATGTGGCAGTTCGTCGGATATCATATGATTATTCAACTGGCAGCTATGCGTAACATATCAGGAGATATCTATGAGGCGGCGGAAATCGACGGAGCAAGCAAATGGGTACAGTTTAAAGCCATTACGTTCCCGATGATCAAGCCTATTCTGAAAATAGATGCAGTGCTTATTATTACCGGATCCCTGAAATATTACGATTTGATAGCGGTTATGACCGGAGGCGGACCGAACCATGCGACAGAATTGATGTCTACTTATATGTTTTATCAGGGATTTAGAACTTTGAAATACGGATATTCGGCTTCTATTGGTGTTGTTCTGCTATTGCTTTGCATTTGTTCCGTATTCTTATCAAATTTTGTATTTAAAGAGAGGGAGGCGAAGCAGTGAGATCAACAGCAAAAGATAAAGTAATTTTGACATTGAAATATGTCGTGCTCATCGCATTTTCAGTCTTGTGTCTGTATCCTTTGGTATGGTTGTTCTTGAGTTCATTTAAGACGAATTCGGAACTTTATTCTAATCCATGGGGATTGCCGGAGAGCTTCAGCCTGGCAAATTATATACAGGCAATCACAGAGGGACATATTTTACAGTATTTTATGAATTCTGTTATTATAGCAGTATCGGCGGTGGCGGTATCCGTGCTTCTTGGATGTATGGTTTCTTATGCGATCAGCAGGATGGACTGGAAGCTGTCGAAGATAACAATGAGTATCTTTATGCTGGGTATGATGATTCCGGTGTATGCAATGGTAGTTCCGTTGTTCTCCATGTTCAACAGGATGGGGCTTTTGAATACGCATCTGGCAGTAATTATACCACATATAGCGATATCGTTTCCTATGACAATATTCATTTTGACAGGTTTTTTAGCTTCGATTCCGAATGAGTTAGAGGAAGCGGCAGTAATGGATGGATGTACGATTTATCAGATATTTTTTAAGATTATTTTGCCGATTTCCAAATCTTCGATTGTAACAGTAGCGGTAGTTACTTTTATTAACGTATGGAATGACCTGCTTCTTCCGCAGATTTTCCTGACAGATTCATCCAAGATGACGCTTCCGGTAGGATTGACGGAGTTCCAGGGACAGTATACTACGAATTATGTAGTGGAGATTGCGGCTGTAATTCTTACAATCATACCAAGTATCCTTGTGTATATAGGCTTACATAAGAACATCATGGAAGGTATGGTATCCGGAGCAGTGAAAGGATAAGACGAGGATTAAGATGAAGTTACTGATAGCAGATGATGAACAGAAGATAAGAACAGGTATGGCATCGCTTGACTGGGATTCAATCGGAATCACAGAAGTATCTCTGGCGGTGAACGGCGTGGAGGCGAAGAAACTTCTGGAGCAGGAACCATTTGATATTATGATCTGTGATATCAAGATGCCGGGGCTGACTGGAACTGGCAGCCTACGTGCAGGAACATACATTGGATACTTCTGTGATTCTGCTGTCAGGATTCTCGGATTTTGAATATGCCAGAACTGCTATGAAGCATAATGTCTGTGATTACATGTTAAAGCCTTTGCGGCCGAAAGATATCTTAGAAACCGTAAAACATGCGATGGAGAATCTGGAGCGAAAGAGATATAAAGAAAGAGTGGTCAGGGATTATGAGACGGCATTTTCCTCGCCGGATTTTACTGAACAGATTCGTTGGAATTTTCAAGGGATCAATAGTCAGATTATGGAGATACTGGTTTATTTGTCACAACATTTTAGTGAGGCTGTATCGCTGAACTCACTGGCAGAGCAATATTATTTTTCAACTGCGTATCTATCAAGAACAATAAAGAAGGAGACCGGCTATTCTTTTAGCGACCTATTACTCAGCATACGGCTGGCGGCTGCTGTGAGGCTTTTATCCGGAAGGCAGCATAAGAATAGTTATATTGCGGATAAGGTTGGATTCAGCGATTATAAATATTTTAGCCAGGTGTTCAAAAAGGTGTTTGGATGTAAGCCGGCGGAATTCCGGAAGCGGCAAGAGACGGAGATGGATTGTAGTATCAGGAGAATCTTGGAATTGATACGTTCTTCGGATAAAGAATCTATATAAAGATGTGCAAGAGGGAAGTATATGGAGAAAAAGACCAGTATCCGGGGAAAGATGATGAAAATATTTGCAGTGCTGATTGTGATTAATGGAATAACCATAGCGGCACTGTTTTTCATGTTTTTCTGGCGTGAGTACAGAGCAGTTTTGAATTCATATTTGAAAGATGTAGATTATCAGACAACCAATAGTCTGGAAAACAACATAGAGAAGACGGAAGATTTTAGCCTGAAGATTCTCACCAGTCAGGAGATTCAAGCTACGGTGAGTGAAGTTAATGCGAAAAAGATGAACTATTATGAATTGCGGGAGTATCAGAAGAAAGTAGAAAAAGAAATTGCAGTTGATGCACTCTCTTCTTCTTATGTGGTGTCTGTCAGTGTTGTTTCTGATAACGAAAATGAATTTTCTGTAAAAAAGAACGAAATCGGCGGAACGCAGTTCGGATTTACGAAAGATGAAATCTATGACGGAAACGGTTCGCTTCTATGGACGACACTTAGAGAAAGTAATCGACTGTGTGCTGCGAGGGCAATCCTGAATCTGGAAACAATGCAGCCGATTGGATATATCAGCATCGTATATGAAGCTGCATATCTGACAGATATATTGACGGATAATTTCGTGGATTATGCAGGAGTGTCATATTTGGTAAATGAGAGCGGAAATGTTATGGCGGCGTCAGAGGAGCAGTATATCAGAAAGCAGTTGGGTAATACCCCGGACGACTTAAGAGATAGAGAAGAAATTTCGTACGATTCCCTAAGCGGTGTGTGGTGCTACTATTATGTGGGAAATCAGATGGGGAATGGATGGACGTTGGTACAGCTGGCATCTGTAAAGGAATTCAATAAGATGATGTACAGGATGCTTCGGATTGTTATTATCATTCTCTTGGTAACGCTTGGAGCAGGCGTTGTGCTGGTGTGGCTTGCAACTTCACATATTGTAAGACCTACACAAGTATTAATTGAGAGTATGAAGCAACTGGCAAAAGACGATAAATATCCGCGTGTTCAGATTACTTCGAATGACGAGATTGGCTGGATTGGCATGGAATATAACAAAATGGCCGAGAATATAGAAAATATGGTCGAAAAGGTGTACAAGACAGAATTATCGGAAAAGCAGGCAAGACTTGAGTATCTGCAGATGCAGATCAATCCGCATTTCCTGTATAATGTGCTGGATACCATCAGTTGGATGGCTATTGCAGAAGGGAAGCAGGATATTTCCGAAATGACGATTGCTCTTGCAGAGCTTCTGCGTGCAATTATAAAAAATGATCACTTTATTACGCTGAAAGAAGAGATGGTGGTTGTCAGGGATTATTTGATGATTCAGGGTGAACGGTTTGAGGATAAGATACAGGTTTATTATGATATTGAAGAGGAAGCCTATGAATATCTTGTGCCTAATTTTATCTTGCAACCTTTGATTGAAAACGCGATTACCCATGGCCTGGAACCAAAAGTGGGGATAGGAAGCCTGGGGATACAGATTAAACTGGATCAGGACAGGATGCAGATTACAATAGAAGATGACGGAGTAGGAATGACGGAGGAAGAGGTCAATGCATTGAGACGGAGATGTAGTCAGGATAACCAGGGGAATGCGATTGGATTAATCAATGTATACAAACGGTTGATTTTGTGCTATGGAGAAGACAGTCGGCTGAATATACACAGCAGGAAGGATAGAGGGACAAAAATCAGTTTTTCTATTCCCCTTAAACAGATATAGAGTAAAGAATTCAATAAAGAAAGCGAGGAAAATCTATGAGAAAACAACAGAATTTTCAGTGGGAGAGCATATCATTAGGCACTTGTTATTACCCGGAGCATTGGGACAGGAGCCTGTGGGAAGAGGATCTGATACGGATGCAGGCAGCTGGAATCAAGACGATCCGGATCGGTGAGTTTGCGTGGAGTAAAGTGGAACCCCGAGAAGGAGAATTTACTTACGGATTTTTTGATGAATTCATGGAGGTAGTAGGCAAGACGGATATGAAAGTAATCTTTGGAACGCCTACTGCCACGCCGCCTGCATGGCTGACGGAGAAATATCCGGAAGTGCTGAACTGCCGTATGGACGGGATAAAATATCGTCATGGCATGCGCAGGCATTATAATTATAATTCACCGGTATACCAGGAACTCAGCAGACGAATTGTAGAAAAATTTGCAAGCCATTATGCGGGACATCCTAATGTGATCGGATGGCAGATCGACAATGAGATTAACTGTGAAGTAGATGTGTTTTACTCGGAAAGCGACACTGCTGCGTTCCGTACATATCTTAAGGAGAAATACGGGACACTTGAAAGGTTAAATCAAGAACTGGGGTTGATATTCTGGAATCAGGAATATACGGCATGGGAGGAGATCTATGTGCCGCGCACAACTATTCATGATTCTTCGAATCCTCATTTGACGTTAGAGTATATCAGATTCATCTCGGAGAGTGCGATTGCATTCTGCAGGATGCAGAGCGACATTATCAGAAAATATATGAAACCGGGAGATTTTGTTACGACGAACGGTATGTTTGACCATCTTGATAATCATAAGATGATGGACGAAGCGCTGGATGTGTATACATATGATTCCTATCCTAATTTTGCATATTGTCTTGCGGAGGATCCGGTTCATAATAAGGATCTGAATGACAGAAAGTGGAGCAATCACTTGTCCAGGGTGCGTTCTGTCTGCCCGCATTTTGGAATTATGGAACAGCAATCCGGAGCAAATGGATGGAATACCCGGATGGAAGCACCGGCTCCTAAGCCGGGACAGATGACGCTATGGGCAATGCAGAGTATTGCTCACGGGGCTGATTATATCAGTTTCTTCCGTTGGCGTACCTGTACGGTTGGAACAGAGATATACTGGCATGGCATACTGGATTATGACAATCGAGATAACCGGAAGCTTAAGGAAGTCAGTGAAATACATAATCGTGTACATGCAATCAGAGATCTGGCGGGCGCAAAGTATCGGGCGAGCTTCGGTGTTCTGGAGGATTATGATAATCTGTGGGATGCAGACGTGGACGTATGGCATAAGAGGGTAGAGAAGATAAGCAAGAAAGAGATATTCGCAGCGTCCCAGTTGAATCATACTCCGATGGATTACGTGCTGCTGTCTGACAGTACGGAATATGAGGAGTTGAAGAAATATCCGGTTCTTTTTTATCCCCATGGAATCATCCTGACCAGGAAGAGGGCAATGCTCCTTAAAACTTATGTGGAAGAAGGAGGCTGTCTGATCATCGGAGCCCGGACCGGGCAGAAAGAAGAACATGGCAGATGTGTGATGAATCCAATGCCGGGATTGCTGACAGAACTGACAGGCACGACGGTTGAAGAGTTTACTTTTGTAGGGGCTTTGGACGGGCCTGTATGTATGGAATGGAATGATTTGCGGCTTGATACGGGGATTTTTAACGATATATTAGAGGCAGACAAAGAAGATGTGAAAGTACTGGCACGATATACTTCTAATTATTATGAAGGAAAACCGGCGCTTATGGAGCGTACGGTAGGGATGGGAAGGGTACTCCATTTTGGGGGGACATTTACCAGAGATACCGTACGTGCTTTGCTGGATTATGCAGGTGTCTTATCACCTTATGAAAAGCAGATTGAACTTCCGGCAGAGTGTGAATTATGTGTCAGAGAGAAAGAAGGAGAAGAATATTTCTTTATCCTGAATTATTCATCGAAGAATCAGGAAATCTGTCTGAAAAAAGAGATGACAGATATTGATTCCGGCGGAAATATAAGTGGAAGAGTGATGTTGAAAGGATATGAAACAAAAGTTTATAAGATATGGTAGGATATGGTGAATGAGCTGTACGGAAACAGACGGGCAGGTA
>OFFW01002278.1_pt1 | contig 10618 bp, 13 predicted proteins | sample 1521501 | NCBI WGS metagenome assembly OFFW01 (sample SAMEA3504107, study PRJEB24116) | mouse gut metagenome | biome: mouse gut; feature: mouse-associated habitat; material: faeces | place: Denmark | collected 2011
AAAATCAGTGGATTTTCCATTTGTTCAACCATCTCAACAATCTTTTCTCTGTACCATTTTACCCCCCCCTAAATTTTCTTTGTTTTCGCTGATTTCTGATTGATTTTTCATAATTTCCCTACCTCCATTATTAATATAATATGTTTTCAGCAAAATATTTTAGAACAAATTTTAATATTTTTGCGAAATGTTTTTGATTGTAGGTGTAAAATGTGTTATGCTTATATAAAAATTCTAAAGAGGATAGGGGGATTTATTTATGGCAATGATTTACTGTAAAGAATGTGGAAAGGAAATTTCCGACAAAGCGGATAAGTGTCCGCACTGCGGGTGTCCGATGCAATCAACCAATGCTGCGCCTCAGGCAAACTCACCAAAAAGCAAAGAAGGGAAAGTGTCTGGACTTAGCATTACTGCACTAATATTTTCAATACTTGGATGTACATTTATTGTCGGCGTAATACTTGCAATTATCGACCTGTGCGTAAAAGATGGAAGAAAGAAAACCTGTTCTATAATTGCATTGGTTATTTCTGGTCTTTGGATTATTATTGGCGTTGCTAATATGGGAAATAGTGATAAGCCGGAAAAAGTTGGAAACACAAGTGTAAACACTAACGTTGAATCGGACAATGATTCTAAAGAAATGTCAAAAGAAAACACTGAATCTACGGAACCAGAAAGCAAAGAAACTACTTTTAAAAAGGGAGAAATTGCCGAATTAAACGGAGTGCAAGTGACTTTGACCGATTATAAGGAAAGCTCTGGAAGCGATTTTAACACTCCTACTGACGGAAATGTTTTTTTAATGGCAGAATTTGAAATTGCGAATAATACCGAAAAGGAATTGGCAATTAGCAGTGTAATGAGTTTTGATGCGTATGCTGATGATTATTCATTGAATTATTCCTTTTCTGCCCTTATGGAAAAAGATGGAAACCAACTTGACGGAACAATTGCTGCCGGAAAAAAGATGAAAGGTTGGATTGGATGGGAAGTTCCTCAGGATTATCAAAATGTAGAAATACATTTTACAGATAATGTGTGGAGTAATAATAAGTTTGTTTTTTTAATCGAAAGATAATTTGAATTATAGCAAAAGCAAAACCGCCCCTGTGCCAGCAGGAACGGTTTTCTTTTTAAAGGAGAATGTATGAGTAAGAACGTTGTACGCTGTGCCATATACCCCAGAAAATCTAAGCAGAATGACAAGTCTGAATCCATGGACGTTCAGATCCAGATGTGCGAGGATTATATCAAACAGAATTATGAAAATTATACCATAGCCCTGTATGATAAGGACTATGGAGTTACCGGGCACTCCATTAAGGCAAGGAAGGATTTCCAGCGCATGATGCAGGATATCAAGAACGGCGAAATAGACATAGTCGTAATACAGCGTTACGACCGCATAGCGAGGAATACGAGAGACTTTTGTAATTTATACCATGACATGGAAAAAAGCGGCTGTAATCTTGTTTCTGTAAGCCAGATGATAGATACAAGCACGCCCTATGGAAAGAAATTCATGTACGACCTTGCCAGCACTGCGGAGCTGGAATGGGCACTTAATTCAGAGCGTCACAAGGACGTGAACAAATATGCCCGGATGAGGGGGAAATGCAATCTATCCCCCTACGCTATGCCGTTTGGGTATAAGGCAGAGATTATTGATGGTATGCGCCGAATGGTGATTGATAAGGAAAAAGAGCCCATTGTGCGTGATGCAATAGACCATTACAGGAAATACCAGGTCAAACAGGGAACCACCCGGTACATCAACGAAAAATACAACTTACAACTATCTCACTCCTTTATGCAGCGCCTTACTTCCTGTGAGTTTTATTATGGAAAATACAGGGAAAATGAGAACTATTGTGAACCGTATATCACGAAAGAGGAATTTTTAGAACTTCAGCGCATCAGAAAAAGCAAAATGAAATCCTATACTAGGGATGAAAAGTATTTCTTTTTTACTGGCCTTTTGAAATGCCCGGAATGCGGCCGGCGGCTAGAAAGCCAAAGTCAAGTACAGCCGTCCGGATGGAGATACCATTATTACAGATGTTATGCACCGTACCGGACAGGGGCATGTAATTTCCGTGGAAATATAAACGAGCGGTATATAGAAAGTTATCTGTTGGAACACATAGAAGATGAACTTGCAAAATATGAAAACTCTGCTGCTACATCTATGGAAAAAGAAAATAAAATTGTTGACTTTGAAAAATACAAAAAAGAAATGGAGAGGCTGACAAATGCTTATATCAAAGGCCGAATAGATGAGTCCTATTATGACGATGAATACGCCCGGCTGAAAGCGATTATTGACGAATTTACAACAAAAGAGCCTGACCGCTCAAAGAAAAATATTAACTCTGTCAAAAAGCTCTTCGGCGAGAACTGGAAAAGCGCATATCTGCTACTTGACCGCCAAAACCGAAAAGCCTTTTGGCAGAGCATTATAGAATCAATAGAACTTAATGAGGATAAGACGGTTAAAAACGTCTATTTTCTGTGATTTTATTTTTCGTGTTATCAACCATCATCTTTAGATGTTAAGTCACCGTTATAACCCTCTTTCAGGTTAACGCCAAGCTCAGAAGCAACTTCTGTTTTAAAGCGGTCCATAGCTTCCTTAGCCTCAGGAACTTCTACTCTATTAGATTTGCTGCTTGCCATCTTTTTCACCTCCGTTATTTTATTTGACTGCTTTGACAGCCATCCTTCAAGATAAGCGCCTAAAGTGTTCGCTTATCCTGAAGTTTCCTCCGTTCAAAGCGTTTTCTTTATGACTTATCTTGTTCATAGTATTAACGGTAGTTGGGAAAATATTATGGTAAGTTTTTCCGTTTTTAAAAACTCCTTATTTTGTCGCTTCCGTCGTCAACGGTGTTTTCTATGGATTTTACCGTCAGATAATAGCCGTAGTCCCCGTTGACCTGCACGTAAACCCGCTCGCCCGCTTTATGGCCCAGCAGAGCCTTGCCGATAGGCGATTCTATGCTCACAAGCCCTTCAAGGGAATTTCCGCGCATGGTGGTTACGATTTTGTACTTCTGAACGGAGCCGTCGTCCTCAAACTCCACCTCCACGGTATTGTTGATGCCGATTTCGTCCTCTTTGGAATCGTCGGGAATCACTTCGGCCGTCTTAATCATTCTCTCTAAAAAGCGGATTCTGCTTTCATTTTTATTCTTTTCTCTCTTGGCGGCATAGTATTCGAAATTTTCGCTTAAATCGCCGTGAGCCCTGGCTTCCTTTACCGCCTCTAAAAGCTTCGGGCGGGTTACCAGCTTTCTTTCCTCTATTTCAGCCTCCATGGCGTCGATATCTTTTTGTGTCAACTGATTAAACATTGCTGCCCCTCACTAACTGATACTCATTCCGCCTGCTTCAAGCTCCACGGTCACCAGCTTTTTGCAGAGGTACTGAATCAAATCCTTCCTGGTGATAATGCCAATAAAACGCTTTCTGTCGTCAATCACCGGAACGAAGTTCTGGCTCATGGCCTTGTTCAGCAGATGTTCCATATCAACGTCCACATCCACAGGCTCGTTATCACGGCGGCGGTTCAAAACCGTCATTGGTATTTTTTCCGCTCCCTGCAGGGACAGATTACTTTTATCCTTGATATACCAGAGCAAATCTCCCTCTGTGAGCGTTCCTATGTATCGTCCGTCTTCTTTTCTCAGAACCGGAATGGAAGAATATTTATGGTTTTCCATTTTTTCCAGCACCTGACGGAGCGTATCGGTATCATAAACGTATGCCACCTCGCTTTTAGGTGTTAAAAAAAACAATATATTCATTTGTACCCTATTACCTCTTATAAATAATTTTTTCCGCCATGGCGTCGCTGGCCGGCTTATCTTCCAGATATTCAAGAATGAGCAGTCCGAAATCGATTGCGCATCCCATGCCCCGTCCGGTAATGATATTTTCGTCTCTCACCGCCGGTTCGTATGTCACATCAGCCCCGGTAAGCTCCTCTTCAAAACCGGGATAGGCGATTGCCTTCTTTCCTTTTAAAAGTCCTCTGTGCCCGAGAATAGACGGCGCCGCGCAGATTGCGCACAGGGTTTTCCCCGCCGCCGCAAAGGCGTCCACCTGCTCCATCAGCATGCCGCACGCCTCCAGATTCTTCGTCCCCGGCATTCCTCCGGGCAGGACAATCACGTCCACCGTATTAAAATCAACATCCTCTATCAGGCAGTCCATCTGCACAGATATCTGGTGGGAACCTGTCACCGTCTTTTCACCGGTGACGGATACCATCAGCGTTTCTATGTTCTGCCTGCGCAGAATATCCACCACCGTAAGCGCTTCTATTTCCTCATAACCTGTACCGAAAAATACGCATACCCTGCTCATATCATAACCCTCCATTTTTAGTTCCGCTTCGTCCGGAAAACGCCCCTTTGACTGGAACAATTTCCGGCCCGCGTGTAATATTATTTTACCATTAAATCTCATAGATTTCCAATAAACGATTTGTAAAATTTATTAAGAAAAGTTATAATTTCTTCATATATGACCGCGGAACCGAAAGGAGAATATTTACAAATGGAAATCGAGCGCAAATTTTTAATCACACAACTGCCGGACGATTTGGACGACTATCCGTTTCTTACCATTACGCAGGCTTATCTGTGTACCAATCCTGTTGTCCGCATCCGCAGGCAGGATGACGAATACTATCTGACCTATAAGGGCGGCGGAATGATGGTAAGGGAGGAATACAATCTTCCTTTAAATAAAGAAGCTTTTGCGCATCTTCTTGCAAAAGCCGACGGCAATATTATTTCCAAAAAGCGATACCTGATTCCCATTTCCAATCCCGCTTTCCGGGACGGTTATACGCCGAAAGAGAACCTGGCGTTAAAAATTGAACTTGACATTTTTGAACCGCCTTTTGTGCCCCTTATTCTCGCCGAAGTGGAATTTCCCGACGAGGAAACGGCCGGCGCTTTTATCCCGCCGGCATGGCTTTGCGAGGACGTGACGGATAACGCGCAGTACCACAACTCCAATATGTCGCGCCGGCAGATAAGCACGCACGCCCCGCTGTCCGCAGAATAAACAAAGACAGGATATTTTCCCGGAGAAAACGCCGGCTCTCTCAGTCTTTGGCCATCTCTTTCACGGAATTTATCCTGTCCTTTCTATGTTCTTTTATGTTATGCTATTTCACTCTTCCGTACAGCTTGCAAACATCGTAAATTTTTTCTGCAAGCCCCTCCGGAATCTGGCCTTTCACCATTCTCCACTTCCAGTTTGTTCCAAGGGTTGAAGGCACGTTGATTCTCGCCTCGCTCCCCAGTCCAAGATAGTCCTGCATGGGAATCACAGCGGTGTCCGAAACGCTTCCGAGGGCCGCCCGGATGAAATTCCATTCCAGCTCCCGGCTGCTTTTGATGTTCAGGTATTTTTTTGCAAAGCTGCGGTCGCGTCTGTTGATGACCTGATACCAGCCGACCGTAGTATCGTTGTCGTGGGTTCCGGTGTAAACCACGGAATTTGCCGTATAGTTGTGAGGCAGGTAGTCGCTCTCCTCCCTGGAATCAAAGGCGAACTGCAGAACCTTCATTCCCGGATAGCCGCTCTTTTTCAATAACTGATTGACTGTAGGAGTCAAAAATCCCAAATCCTCCGCAATAACCGGCTTGTCGCCGATTTTCTTTTTCATCACCTTAAACAAATCGTAGCCTAGTCCTTTTTCCCAGCGGCCGAACTCTGCGGTGGTGTCCCCGAAAGGAATATTGTAGTATTCGTCAAAACCTCTGAAATGGTCGATTCTTACCACGTCATAGAGTTTGTAACAGTAAGAAATTCTCTGAATCCACCATGCGTATTCCGTCTCTTTGTGATAGTCCCATTTATAAAGAGGATTCCCCCAAAGCTGCCCCGTGGCCGAGAATGCGTCCGGCGGGCATCCGGCGACTCCGGTAGGTCTGCGGTTTTCATCCAACTGGAAAAGTTCCGGGTTTGCCCAGGTGTCCGCGCTGTCCAGGGCCACATAAATGGGAATATCCCCGATAATCTTAACGCCCCTGTCGTTGGCATACTTCTTCAGCTTCCGCCACTGCGTGTCAAATAAGTACTGCTGAAATTCATAAAAAAGGATTTCCTCTTTTAACTGATTTCTGTATCTTTCAATTGCTTCCGGTCTGCGGAGCCGGATGTCCTCATCCCACTCGGACCAGCTTTTTCCCTTATAAGAATCCTTTACCGCCATATAAAGGGAATAGTCCGAAAGCCAGAAAGCGTTCTCTTTCGCAAAAGCCTGAAAATCTTCATTCTCCTCAATTCTGCTGTTGTCAAAAGCCTCTTTCAGCACCACGAAACGGGACTTGTAAATCTTTTCGTAATCCACATAAGCCTCGTTTGCGCCAAAATCCCGCGCCTCGCACTGCTCTTTTGTGAGTAAGCCTTCCTCAATCAATTCCTCCAAATCAATGTAGTAGGGGTTCCCCGCGAATGTCGAAAATGACTGATAAGGCGAATCCCCATAGCCGGTAGGCCCCAAAGGCAGTATCTGCCAGTAAGACTGGCCCGCTCTTTCCAGAAAATCTACAAATTCATACGCCTCTTTTGAAAATGACCCGATTCCATAGGCGGATGGAATACTTGATACCGGTAATAATATGCCGCTTGTTCTCATTGCTTCTCTCCTACGTTTTTTCTGAACCCACTAAGGATTTCCACTATAAAAAGAATACCACTTGCGCCAATAATTGCAAGTGGTATTTTGGCTGCAATCCGGCTCTGCGCAATGGATTGTGCAATTTGTATGCAGGAGCCTTTCCGCTAAGGACAAATTGTACAGCCGCCGGCATTTCCCTTCAGACTTTTGCCATTTCCTTTACTCTCAAAAGCCCCTGTTTAACCGGCGGAAGCTGCAGAATAATCACCGTCGCCAAAGCTTCCGGCACCAGATACGCGCCGTTATAAATCAGGGAATAGACCGGCGCCGCCATGTTATAGGCGGCCCCGTTTGTTCCAAAGAAAATCATGCCCGATAAAAAGGTAAAAACATACCTTCCAAGCACGCCCAGAAGATACCCCGTCGTAAGGCCGTTCTTTTTATCGGAAAATAAGCCCGACAGCCCCAGCGCCCCGAATGCAAAAATATAATCCGTGAACATCTGCGGAATGCTGATAATGTACGGGTCTGTCACAAGCTGTAAAAAACCGTAGGCCACAGCCGCCAAAAGTCCTTTGCGCAGACCGAACAGATAGCCGATAAGGCAGATAAAAAACATACTGCATAGGGTAACGGAGCCTCCCATAGGCATATCCACTACTTTGACCATACTGGTCACTGTCCCCAGCGCCATTGCCATAGCGGAAAATACCAGTACCCTCGTGCTGATTTGCCTTTTCCCGCCGGCGCCGCTTATCATGCAGCCAATCAGCAAAACGGCCAGCATTGCCGCCACCAAAACGCCGTAACCCGCTCCGGTCAGTTCAAAATAGCTGCCCCACTCTTCGTCAATTATTTCTCTCACAAAAACAGACATAAAAAAACCTCCTTTGATTTCATCACAGGAGGAGAGTTTCAATTCTTATAAATGCGTGATTTTATCGGTTAGAAGGTATGAAACAATTATAAAATAATAGTTTACGGTTATAAAATCACGGCATTTACAAAAATCTGCTTCCCTACGCCGGTATTATCCGGTTCAGGTAATGAGGGTCTGCATGTGACTTTTCCGGTCAACATGCCATCTCAGCGCAAGCTCCCCTAGCGATTTATTTAATTTCTATTAAAAATATACCTGTTTGAAAGATTTGTCAAGTTTTTTATGAGATTTTTATCCGGGCGGTGTCACCGTTCAGTCTTTGATTTCATTGTTGCTGAGCGGTCTCATTCCTCCGACAGCTCCAGCTTGCTCACGGAAACCTCGTAGGCGATTCTCTTTTCGGCGTCCTCCTCGGAAATTCTCTTCATATATTCCCTGCTCTGAATCCTTCCCCAGATTTCACATCTGGTTCCCACCGTAAAGTTGCTGGCAAATCTGGCGTTCCGTCCCCAGCAGATACAGGGTATGTAATCACTTTTTCCATAGGGCCTGTTTACGGCCAGCAGTAAATCAGCAATCTCTCTGCCAAGAGGCGTTTTCCGGTAAATAGGCTCTTTGCAGATATAACCATCCAGATAAATCTGATTCGTTTTCGAGCTTTCCGGCGTTTCGTCCACAAATTCAATTTCCCTTGCAAACACGGAAAGCACCAGACGATTTTTGCGCTCCTCGTGACGGTTATAGGAACGGAACTGGCCCTGAACCATAATACTCAGCCCCTTATAATCATCCTCCACGTTTATAAGACGCTCCGATACCATAAGAGGAATGATGTCGTTTGAGTCACTCAGTCTTGGCACATTCACGTCCACCATATAAAAGCCCTCGCCGAAAATCTCATGGCTGAACACGAAATCGCTCACGATTTCCCCCATGATTACCACCTGGTTGTTTTCAATTACCTTATCTGTCATTTTTGTTCTCCCTTCTTACACGTTAAGAATTTTTTCCTGTCATGTATTACTATATATATGAAAAAATTCCGAAAGAAGAACCTTTAGTGACCGCAGGTTTCGACGATTATCTCACAGCAGTTCCTTAAAATAAACAAGCAGCTTTGCGCCGTCAGCCGCTTTCTCCCTTTCCGTCCGGGCGAAAGGTAATTTCTGCTGCGGAAAGCAGAGCCTCTCCGGGTGCCACTGTACGCCGAAAACAGGAAGGTGACCATGGCATAATCCCTCCACTACCCCGTCGTCCGCGTACTGCACATACTCAATCCCCTGACCCGGACGGTCAACGCCCTGATGATGGGCGCTGTTTACCACAAAACTTTCGCCGTATATGTCCTTTAAAAAGCCCTCCGACGCCACCGTCATATGGAACCGGTCCCCTTCCTGATATTCATGGGCCGCACTTTCAGGAAGATGCTGTACCATATCCCCGCCAAAATAAATATTGATAAGCTGCATCCCCTTGCAGATGCCGAGCACCGGCTTTCTGTCTAAGACAAAAGCCCTTAGAATTTCCATTTGAATCCTGTCAAGCTCCGAATCAAAAAAACGGGTCCCGTTTGGAAGCTGTCCGAACAGTCTGGGGTCAATATCCCCTCCCCCCGGTAAAATCAGCCCGTCATAGGCGCAGGTATTCGGCACATGCAGAGAGGTTTTTGCATGCACCCCCAAATGCCTCATGGCGTTTTCGTAATTTGAGGTTTTTCCGGTTTCTCCGGCAATCAATACTTTTTTCAAATTCAATAACCTGCATCAATATCCACATACTTACAATTACATTTACTGTATGCAGGGGAGGCGGGGAATGATACAGGATTTATGTTTTTCAGGCTATTTATATATCCTCGACGCTGTTTTCCTTAAGGGCGGGATGCTGTGTATAAAACAACGCTTTCTGTCGTTCTATTTCTGCCCTGAGCTGCTCTTTCGTCGGCAGATAGGTCAAATACTTCGACATAAACAGCCTTTCATTGTCATGCAGCACGGAATATCGCGCGATATCCTCATCTGTTCTGCCCTGCATTTCAATTCATCATACATGCGTACATACATATCAATCTGGCCTACGTCCTGATATGTGATTTTTCCCATTTTCAAATCAATAAGCACGTAGCATTTCAGCTCAATATTATAAAAAACAAGGTCAATATAATAATCCTCAGCGCTTGTTATAATATGTTGCTGTCTGGCAACAAAAGCAAATCCTTTTCCCATCTCCATAAGAAAATCACGAATATGCGATAAAATTGCCGCTTCCAGTTCACTTTCAAGATAAGTATCCTCATTTTTAAATCCTAAAAATTCCGCAACTATCGGATTTTTAAGAAGTTCAAACTTATTTTTCTGAAATTCTCCTGTTTTCTGTTTCATCTCGTCAATCACAGCCTCCTTTTTGGGCGACTGTAAAAGTCTGTAATAATATTGCGTCCCAATATTTCTGTCTAATGTTCTGACGTTCCAGCCTTCCGCGAAAGCTTCCTTCATATACCAATATCTTGCATCGTCATCATGTACACGAAGAAGCGATTTAAAATGCGACCAGTTCAGATTGTGAACACATGTGTTCACAATCTGTTCATCCGGAAAAGCCAAATAAAACTTTCTGAAATAGTGAAGATTTCTTTTTGAATAGTTTTTACCATATTCCCTTGTAAGTTCGCCTGCCAGGGTTTCAATCAGCGCTTTTCCATATTCAGCTCTTTGTTTTCCGTCCTGTTCCTGCTCTACAATTCTTTTGCCTATATGCCAGTAAGTAAACACCATGGCCTTGCTGGTAGCATTATATGCCTTTTCCCTTCCAGACAATATAATCTCTTTTATATCTGTAATTACAGACTGATAAACTTCTAAATTATTCTCCATATCCGCTTCACCACAATCTCTTTCATTTTTCATTCAGTTTCACAATACCACCCTGAAACAAAAGTCTGTATCTCCTCCTGATACCGGTTTTTCATACAAAATAATTATACCGTATAGATATATTTTTTACAATGGAAGCTCTCTTTTTCTCACGGAAATCAATTTTCAGATTTTGGTGAAGAGGATACCGTCAAAGAGGCTGTCAACCCGGAATATTTC
>OFFW01002279.1_pt1 | contig 10618 bp, 8 predicted proteins | sample 1521501 | NCBI WGS metagenome assembly OFFW01 (sample SAMEA3504107, study PRJEB24116) | mouse gut metagenome | biome: mouse gut; feature: mouse-associated habitat; material: faeces | place: Denmark | collected 2011
TTCTGCATTCTCTCCTTCAAGCTGTACACTGACCACAGAATTCGGATTGGCTCCGATAAATTCTGTGACCACATCCATAAAACGCTGTCCATACTTCCGGAACTTATTCTCTCCGACTCCGGATACCCCCAGCATCTCCTGTCTGTTTTCCGGCATCTTCGCGCACATGTCGATCAGGGTCTTATCGCTGAATATAATATAGGGCGGCAGCCCTTCTTCTTTTGCGATCGCAGTCCGCAGGCTGCGAAGCTCCTCAAACAGCCTGTACCCCGCGCTGGTCAGCGAATCTGTGCTCCTTGCCTTCTTCCTTCTGTCTGACACAGGCGCCGACTTTTCCTCGAACTTACGTATCAGCACACGGGTATCTTCTTTCTTCAAAGCCGTGATATCCCCCATCTGAAGAACCGGATATTCCCCGTTCGACTGCACGATATATCCTTCTCTGAGCATCTGGTCGATCAATATCTGGACGTCCTTCTCATTGACCTGCTCCAAAGCTTTGTATGACCTGTATGCAGTTGCTCCGATCTCCTTTAATCTGGCGCGGTTCGCTCCGACTAATGTCCCCGATACGATATTCCTTCCATATCTTCCCCGCGTCTCCGCGATGCAATTTACCACCCACTTCGCTTCCGCCGTCATATCCGTCTCTGTATAATCCCGGTGGCAATTCCCACAATTATTACACGGCGAAAATATTTTCTCGCCGAAATAATCCAGTATGTAATTCCTCAGACAGGAGGTAGTCTTGCAATAGCCCTCCATGACCTGGAGGCGGTAAGCGTCTCGCTGCCTGATCAGCTCTATATCCTCCTCGTCCATTTCCTCAAAGCTCTTATTGTCAAGAAGAAACTTGCCGATCATCACATCCTGCGCTGAGAACAGGAGGATACACTGAGAATTCTCCCCGTCACGTCCCGCGCGCCCTGCTTCCTGATAATAATTCTCCATGCTCTGGGGCATATTGTAATGGATCACGAACCTGACGTTGGACTTGTCGATCCCCATACCAAACGCATTGGTCGCCACTACCACCTGCGCCCGGTCATAGATAAAATCATCCTGATTCTTCTTCCGTACATTGCTGTCGATCCCCGCATGGTAACTGGTCACGGGAACCCCGCTTCTAAACAGCATCTCATAGAGTGCATCCACATTCTTCCTCGTCGCACAGTATATGATCCCGCTCTCATCCGGATGCTTCCGGATATAATCTGCCACAAAGGCGTCTTTCTTCTTTCCTGCGACATGCTCGACACTGTAATACAGATTCTCCCTGTCGAATCCTGTGACCACCACACTGGGATGGTCTAGCTTTAGGATGCACTCAATATCTGTCTTCACTTCCTTCGTAGCTGTTGCAGTAAACGCGCTCACTACCGGACGCGCCGGCAGACGTCCGATGAATTCCACAATCTTCAGATAGCTTGGCCTGAAATCCTGTCCCCACTGGGAAATACAGTGCGCCTCGTCAACCGTGACCATCGAAATCTTGCTGTTCCTTGCGAACTGCATAAACCGGTCGCTTTCTAGTCTTTCCGGCGCCACATAGATGATCTTATAGATGCCTCTTGACGCGAGATCAAGAGCTTTGGATATCTGGGTTTCTGTCAGAGATGAATTGATGAATGCGGCATGGATCCCCGCTTCGTTTAACGACTTCACCTGATCCTGCATCAGGGAGATCAGAGGTGATATCACAAGAGTGATGCCCGGAAGCAGCAATGCCGGAACCTGGTAGCACAGGGATTTGCCGGCTCCGGTGGGCATGATCGCAAGGGCGTCTCTTCCTGACAGGATGGACTGGATGATCGGCTCCTGACCCTCTCTGAAAGAATCATAGCCGAAATATTTCTTCAATATATCTGATGCGTTCATGTGGTTCTTATTCCTTTCCTTTTTGGGTTCGTATCTTTATGTATGAGCATATCACAAATGCCGGATGATTTCTACGAAATTCTGCATCGTGATCATGGAAAACAGCAGTGCAGAATTCAAAGCATTTCCGGATTCCTATATCCACAGGGGCGAATGGAAATTCGATACCGAAGAGTTGTATTGGGATATAGAATATTTCCGATATCACCCGGAGGAGGCAATCAATATGTTCTCAGAAGCATTACGGATCATGGATGAAAATACGGCAACCTATATGATCGCAGAAAAAGAACGGATGATAAGAGAGAAAGACATCACACTTAAAGAGTTAGATTCTGAACTCAAGCAAAAAGATTCTGAACTCAAACAGCGGGATCTGCTAATAGAAAAGATGTTATCTGAGAAGAAAGAGGCGGAAAACCAATTAGCAGAACTTAAGAAACTTCTGCAAATTTAAGTTACGGATCCATTGACAATGCTCATCCCTCAGACAACGGGGGTGTCAAGTAAAATGTGTAAATTAATTAAATTGTCAGGCACAGAGGCTCAGTCTGAAACAGATTGAGCCCTATACCTGCATATTTACATCCGCTCCAACAGCGCCCCTTTCATTCCACGTGAAAACATACATTTCTCCCCATTCTTCATAAGGATCTCCCGTCCCTTCAAATTCAGCTGCGCAATCTGTTCCACATTGACCAGATAAGCCCTGTGAACCCTAAGGAACCGCTCTCCCAACTGCTCTTCCAATTCCTGCATACTCCCGATAAAATCAATCCTGTCATTCTCCCCATGCAGCTCAATTCGATGCGTCCTGCCCGCTGTCTCGAAGAACACGATCTCATCCACAGGAATATGTTTAACCACATCCATCACCTTCACAGAGAAAAACTCTCGTTCTTCTCCTTTCTCCTTCTGCATCCGCTCCGTGATCACCTTCAGGCAGTGACGGATTCCCTCCTGCATTTTATCTTGATTCCCTTTCACGATATAGTCCAACGCTTCCAGATGATACCGGAACGTCTCAAAGGCAAGATCAGGGAACGCGGTCACATAGATCAGGAAACCTCTGGAATCCAATTTCCGGATCTCCTGCCCCAACCCGAAGCCATCCATCGGCTCCCCCACAAGCTCTATATCAAGAAAATAGATCCCGCGCCCCGGCGACTCCTTCACAGCCTGAATAATCTCCCGGGGATGCCCGCTGCACAGCACAATCTCCATATCATAGCCTTCCATCAGAATCTGCTTTTCCAGATATTCCTTCTGTGCGGCACGGATCTTCTCATCATCTTCACATATATAAACCGGAAGCATTCCCCATCCTCCTATCCTTCTTCATCCCAACATGCCCGTACCAGAATGACAACATCACGTATTGGATACGCTGTACTCCGCCGCCGGCGAGTCTGTAAATACTTCCGGCTCATCCCTGCGATACTGTTTTGCAAAGATAAACAATCCGAACAGAAGTACATCTATCAAAAGTGTGATCGGGATTTGCATCCAGGACACACTGTTATTTTCCAGTACCTCCGCTGAAAACGCCCCGGAAATAACCATGATCAGATTATTATTCAGGAAATGAATGATGACCGGCACCCATATATTCTCTGTCTTCATATACGCAAACCCAAGGAAGATCCCAAGCGTCACACAATTAATAATCTGGTTCACCGTCATGGCAACGCCATACTCCGGCGTCACATAGTAGAAGAAATCCAACGGCAGATGCCAGATCCCCCATACCACTCCCAGGATCAACACGCCTTTTCTCAATCCAAATTTCCTCTGAAGAAATGGCTGCAGATAATACCGCCACCCATACTCTTCCCCAAAGAAAGCAAGATATCCCAACAAAAAGTCCAACGGCATGACCGCAAAATAAATCCACGCCTCCGCACTCGTCAAAATCGCGGCAAACTCATCCAACTCTCCGGACAATCCATTGAAAACAGCCACCCGTGCCAAATACAATATCACAAACAGTACGATACACCCTACGGATGCCTTCCAGTTCTTCCATTTGATCCCAGAAGCCGCCCGTTTCTTCTTTCCTGCTGCAATTAAACAGATCAGCCCAATAATGCTTCCCGCCGCCAACAGATATTGGATAGCCAGACCGAATACCGACACCGTCCCTCCCGGCAGAGTAACCACTGCATCCGGCATCAATACGGAAAGTATCGTGAATATAATTGCAATAACCGTCGTCAGAATAAAACAGATATAAAACGCCCGCAGAATCCTCTCATCTCCCTTTCGGGTCAGGAGATACGCAAGCATAACTCCCATCGCAGGATACAACATCTGTGTAACAGGGAACGCGCTCAGATCCATCTGCTTCAAACTGCCATACCACATCAAAATTCCTAATAAATACGGAATTCCATAAGCGATCGCAATAAAAATAATAAGCTGCCGTTTTTCTGTTTTTGAACCCATCTTCTCTTCCTCCTTCTTCTCGCCTTACAGCGCAATACATTCAAGGTATCAAAAAGTTAGCTTCATTATACTCAGCTTCTTATCTTCTAACGCGGAAACTGCCCCAATTGTTATTCACAGTGCCCGAATGCACTGCCTCACACCTCCTGGATCTTTAATTCCTGGATAAAATACCCGTCCTGTATCGTCGTAAGCGGCAGCGTCTTCTCATACTTCCCCAGTATCTTCTTATAATTATCAAGTCCGATCCCCCTGCCTTTCCCTTTGGTAGAATACCCCAACGTCCCTACCTTATGAAAATCAACGGCTGAATACAGTGTATTCTTCACCCGGAACGTCGTATATCCACTCTGGCTGCTGATCATGATATGAATCTGCCCGTCTTCCCTGCCCTTCACCTCTTCCATGGCATTATCCAGCAGAATCCCCAGACACCGGCACAGATCCGTATTGCGAAGCCGTGTCTTCTCAAACGGCTTCAGAACCTCAAGCTCCCAGTGAATTTCCGCCACCTGCATGGTCTTCATTTTCTCCAGGAACAATCCCTTCACCTCCGTTACACGGATGTTGGCAAGCTGGTTCATAAGACGGATCTGGCTTCCCACCTGCAGATCAAAATCCTCCGTCATCTCATGGATATAGCCCTGGATCGCCTTAAGATCCCCCTCTTCCGCCTGCAAATACATCCCAGACATCATATTTTTAAAATCATGCCGGAACTTACGCACCTCCCTTTGCAGCCCTTCCAGGTTCTCAATATATGCCCTCTGCTGCCTAAGGCTTACCTCCTGGTCTTCAATCCGTTTCTGCTGTACGCCCTCCCGCCCGGTATACATGAAGATCATATATACCACCAACAGAAAGATCATCGCCGTAGCCGGATTATAACCAACCTCCCTGGCGCTTAGATCCACCGTTTCCTGGACGATCTGGCTCAGGATCGGATAAAACCCAAGAAAGACCAGAACCCCAAGCTTCGGTTTCTGCTCTTCCCACTGGGCGAACAATTCCCGCGCATTGGTCTTATACAGCAGCAAAATGACGAGAATAAGGCAAAGCGGAGTCGTGATCCATTCATTAAATAAATACTCTCTCCTGTCCGATATAAGGCTCAGATCATAGATCTTGTTCGGCGACAATATATCCGCCAGGTTCCACCCCACATCATAGAGGATCGCCAGAAAAACAGAAGTCGCCAGACAGACCCCAAAAGGCTTCCGGTACATCACCCGGAGAACCAGCATAACCCCGGTGATCTGAATGTACGCGTATATCATTTCCCCGCCGTTATGCGGAACGGCAAACAGACCTGTCTTATAGAAAAGTGTTCCGGCAAACGCACAAAAAGCAATGAACAGAATCAACGAACCGAAGATCCGGCAGTAATGTTTTCTATTTTTATAAGGTATCTCACCGAAAAGTTGGATTACCGCACCCACGAAAAATAATGTCGTCGTGCTTAAGCTCACTGTATTTCCACAAAATGCGTCGAAGAATGTCATTTCTCTATCCTCCTCATGGTATTGTCACATTGTCTTGAAATATATATTTATTATATATATTTCACCTGAAAATGTCATCCCTTAATACATTACTCCCGCAGCAAGTATTTAGAAACATTTCTAAATAGCTGTTGATTTTTATATTCTTTCATGCTATTATCTATTTAGAAATATTTCTAAATACCCATCCATTTTCCAAAAACACACGGCAAATGGCGCGGAATGATTTTCAAACACGAACAAAGACAGGAGGGATGCTTATTGAGTTTCGGACAGACATTTAAAGCATTGTCAGACCCCGTCCGGCGTGAGATCCTTACGCTGCTGAAATCCGGCCGCATGTCAGCCGGAGAGATCGGGAGCCATTTTGACATGACGGGAGCCACCATCTCCTACCACCTGAGTATTCTGAAGAAAGCTGATCTGCTTCATGAATCAAAGTATAAAAATTTTATATACTATGAACTGAATACTTCCGTGGTAGAGGAGTTAATGGCATGGCTTTCTAATTTAAAAGGAGGGAACGAATCATGAATAAAAAAGACAATCCATCTATGCTGAGAAAGCATCAGATCTTCATCATCATCACCAGTTTGATCACTTTACTGCCCATACTGATCGGGATTTTGTATTGGAGCCGCCTGCCGGATACCATCGCGACACATTTTGCCTCTGATGGGACGCCCAACGGCTTTAGCTCTAAGACATTTACTGTTTTTGGGATTCCTGCTTTTATGTGCGCAGCCCATATTCTCTGTGCATTTTTTACGGCGATCGACCCGAAACATAAAAATATAAGCCAGAAAATGTACCGGCTAGTTCTCCTGATCTGCCCGGTCCTCTCCATCGTATGCTGTGCCGCAACCTACGGATATGCCCTTAAGCTTTCCATGGCAGACTGGCTGAATTCAACGTTTTTTATGAATCTGCTGATGGGGATCATCTTTTTCCTGGTTGGAAATTACCTGCCTAAATGCCATCAGAATTATACGGTTGGCATCAAACTTCCATGGACTCTGGCAGACGAGAATAATTGGACTCTCACCCATAGATTTTCGGGACGGCTGTATACTATTGTAGGAATTCTTTGTATTGTGAATGCATTCCTTCGGTTGGAATGGGTGCTGCCGGCGGTGGTCATCGCTATCATATTTCTGCCTGCCGTTTACTCGCTGTCGCTATATCTGAAATGTAAAGGCAAGGCTTAATAAGAGCAAAACAATATCGTAAATTAGATTCCTTGCTGTTTATAGCGGAATCTAATTTACGATTTACAGCGCTAAACCTATTTTTCACTCATCCTCCACCTCGATCAATTCATGAACCGTCCCTTTTCCTTCCCGTAACTCCTGCACTGATTTTTTTACATAAGCGATATTAGATTCCGAGAAAAACGGGTCGGGAGACTGCGCAATTTCAAATGGGATTCTATTTTCACGCAGAACTGCCTGACTATATACTCTCTAACAGCGCCTTCGGCGTAATCCTCTTGATCTTCAGGGATAACAGGCACGCAATCCCGAACGCCGCCAGTATCATCCCTATTCCCGCCAGTATATTATACCCCACGGGAACCGTAAACGTACATTTCACGATCCCCAAATCCTTTAAAAATACAGCCACCATCGGATTGATCATAAAGCTGCACACGGTCACTCCCACAACGGTCGAGAGAACCACTGCCGGCATGAAGGAAAGCGCCGTCTGTAAGATTAACTGCCCCGTCGTGAAACCAAGGGATTTCAGGATCCCGTAGTCACGCTTTTTATTGCTGACAATCGTCCGCACCAGCAGATACAGTACGAAGGTAATCACGACCACGCTCAGCACGAGAACTGCAAAAACAATCATCTTCATCAGCGCAACATAGACTGAAGCCGCTCCTTCTACCGTTGCGTCTATATCAATCGTCGTGTTTACTTTTCCCACGAATTGATCCTTCATTTCCGAATTAAACTTCCCGATCTCCGTCTCCTCCGTAAGATTCAGATAATAGCTCATATTCTGCATTTTCCCTATACGTTCGTAGCCCTCTCTTGTAAGCAGGCAGTCTTTCCCAAGATTATTGGTGATCTGAACCAATCCCGATATGATATACCCGTCTTGTTTGCCGTCTGCCGTAAGCTCGATCTCATCCCCTGTCTCAAGCCCTCTTTCTTTGGCATATTTTGCGGCAATCGCCATCTCATTGTCATATTTCGGAAATCTTCCTTCCACTATCACATCCTGGTTATTCACTTTAGAAAAATCGTCCGTAACCGTGACCATCAACACATCGCCGCCTACATGGAGCATCTGGATACTATTGTATAGATAAACCTTCTCCACCCGCTCATCTTCATTCATTTTTTCCAGAAATTCTTCCTCGGCGTCTGCCGCTATATTCATACAGCTATCCGCAGTTTCCCCCACGATCATGTTCAAAAACGGGGTCATATCTGCAATCATATTTTCAATCATTACTCCTGAAAATACGGCAACAAGGGATAACACCAGCATGGTTATGCATACCGTCACATTATGCTTCATACCGGAAAGAGTCGTCTTGAGCGCCAGTGCAAGATTAAGCCCCGCCCGTGTCTTTTCAAGGGGGACATGATTCTTCTTAAACGTATGGGTCTTGATCCCCTGCCGGAGCGCGACGATCGGTTCCACCTTTCTGATCCTGCGCGAAGACAACCATACCACAAAGGAAACAGCCCCTCCTAAGACTCCAAGTGTCAGGATGAATGGAAGCGTCAAAAATCGGATCGTATAAGGAATCCCCGTCTGCAAGACCATCATTTCATTGATATATGGAAACAAGACGTATGACAGGCCTGCCCCCACAAAAGCAACCGCCAGAGAAATCCCCGCAAACTGTAAGAGGAGCGTACAGACGAGCTGCCTGCTGGTGTACCCCACTGCTTTGAGAGCTCCTAAATCCTTCATATTTTCCTGAATGTAATTTATAATATTAGAGGCGATCACAACAAGGGCAATGAGAAGTATCAGGAACGCCATGGCGCTCATGATCCCGGAACAGATCATCTGGGAAATGTAACGGGAACGGGATACCGTGTCATAGGTATTGCTTACGGTACGGGCGGCTGCGAAACGTGAAGAAACGGCGTCTTTGAGCATTGCATCGTAATCTTCACATTCTGATCTGTCCTCAAGACGAATGGAACACAGCGTAGCCTCAGGCGCACATCCGGTCTCCTTAAGCTCCTCATAGCAGTCTTTCGTCAGCAGGATCCCGCACATACCGCAGTTGTGGGAGCCAGTCATGGCGCTGTTGAAAAAACCGCATACGGTATAGGACATTTTCTGGCTTCCGATCGAGATCTCTATGGTCTTCCCAATTGCAATATCGTCTGATCTGTACAGGTTCGGCATATAGACTCCGCTTTTATAGCCGCTGTCCTCGGTAATTTCAAACTTCCCCACCTGGCGCGAAAGGGCGGCTTCCTTCTCCATGAAAATAAATTCTGAGTTCATTTCACCGTCGTTATATTCAAAAATTCCCACCATATGCATGACCGAATCCATGAAAAATTCTGCCGTACGGTTATCTTCCTCCACAGTGTCCTTTAGAAAATCCCGCACTTCGCTGCCGACACCGTCGATCGCGAAGGTAACATGCTCTGCATTCAGCCGCTCGTGGCATCGTTCAAAATTCTGTCTGTAATCCATTGCGAGCATCAACCACAGGTTCAGCATGAGAGCCGCAAGGAACATCAATACGATAATGGCGGCAGTCTGTCCCTTTGCCTTGCGTAGGTTTGAACGGGCAAGAAGAAAACTTTTTCCCATATCTACCACCCCATTTCCGTGAGAAAAGCGGAGAGCTTTTCCTGCCTGCCGTTGTCATCCTGCAAGGAATTCGCTGCAGACATCCCCTGATGCACGCTTTTATATTTTCCCAGATCACACTCTCCCAGAATTGCACCGTCCTTTAAGTACAGAATGCGGTTTCCTCTTCTGGCAGAGCGCATATCGTGCGTCACCATGACGATGCTCTGCCCCATCTCATTGAACCGGGTCAGCGTATCCAGTACGTCCATCCCGGTCCTGGAGTTAAGGGCGCCCGTAGGCTCGTCGGCGAACAGGATCTCCGGGCTGTTGATCAACGCCCGCACCATTCCCGCCCGCTGGGCTTCCCCACCTGAAATCTGCGTCGGGAACTTCTTCTGCGTCTCCTCGGAAATGTCCACGGCGGCAAATAATTCTTTTGCCTTTGTAAGAACCGCTTTCTTATCTTTGCTGACAAGCAGCCCCGCCGACATTACATTATCCATCACGGACATTCCGTCGATCAGGTAAATCTGCTGGAATACAAATCCACAGTGGCCGCGCCGGAATACGGCAAGTTCGTCCTGATCCAGCTTCGAGATAACCTGCTCCCCGAAGGTGATCGTGCCAAGCGTCGGCGTATCCATTCCTGACAGTGCGTACAAAAGCGTCGATTTTCCGGCTCCGCTCGAGCCCATGATCACAGTAAAATCACCCTGGTACAGTTCAAGGTCAATATTTCTCAGAACGTGTTGGAGACTGCCTCCGCTTGAAAAAGATTTGCTTAGGTTCTCGGTTTTCAATATTATTTTTTTCATAGCGAAACTTCCTTTACTACGGTTTGCGTACCGCCTTGCGTGATGAACGATAGATTCTGCAACGCGGCACGGACTATTGATCACACGTTCTATTTTATTGTGTTAATTCTTATATGTCTTTAGGCAATCCTTAAAAAACCCTTAAATTTCTAGCATCGGATCTCACGTATTATAATTGTTTCCTGTCAAAGCAGGCCACAG
>OFFW01002284.1_pt1 | contig 10603 bp, 8 predicted proteins | sample 1521501 | NCBI WGS metagenome assembly OFFW01 (sample SAMEA3504107, study PRJEB24116) | mouse gut metagenome | biome: mouse gut; feature: mouse-associated habitat; material: faeces | place: Denmark | collected 2011
TTAAGGAGGTTTCAGATAAAAATTTTGGTATTGGTGGAAAAACGATTGATAAAGTAAAAGAAGAATATATAAAGAAACATCAATAAATTCTTCATTGTTTTGTTGGATTGGATATGGGGACGATTATTATCAGACACGGAAAAGTGATTTTTCAATGAAAAAAATCTGCCCACTCACCGAAAACGTGGAAAAAAGATAGTAACAGCCAGACAGTTCAGACAGGGTGCTGTAAAATTTCAGTTGCTTTTTTCGGTTCAGGGTGGTATACTACATAAGGTTACTTAAAACAAATTCAGTTGAAGGAGGGATTTTTTTATGAAAAATACAATGACAATGGAGGCTTTCATCAACTGAATATGAGGCATGGGAAATGCCGGATTTAAGTACCTGTATGAATACTGTCAATGAAGGACACATCATATCGGTGTGTCTTTTTTGTGCGCAAAAATACCGGAGAAAAGAAGGAATGGGATGCGCGCAGTTTGAATGAAAGGGTAAGGTGATGGGTTATGAGAGAAAAAAGAGGAATGAGAACAGTTAATTTCAGACAACAAAGAGATAAGGCAAAAAGGCGAAGGAGAGTTGAAATTGAAGAGATTAAAATACTATATATTGAACATGAAACCTGACAGTGAAACCTATGAGGACATGTATGAGGGCAAGATGTACGAGAGCTTTATGGATAAAAACCCCATCGTACACAATCATGCCGTCTACTGGGACGGGGAGATCGGATATGAGATCACCAAGAGCAATCGGTTGGAGCTGTCGAAGCCCACGGTGGCCATCCACATTCCCATGAAACAGTTTCAGGCGGAGGAGATGGACACGGCTGCTCTGGATTATCTTTTCCGGGCATTTATTCCGTATATACGGGCGCTGAATGAGGGAAATGACAACCGCAAGCGGACGGCAAAGGAGAACGGCCATTATTTCATTTACGAGCCAAACAATAAGGTTCTGGTGAGAAATGTTGTCACGGTAAACAGGGTTGCCCAGAAATATTACAGGCTTCTCGGCAGGAATACCATTGAACCCATAGACGGTCTGCGGGACAGAGGGATGAGTTCCTATAAGCCGGGGAAAAACTGCATGATTCAGCCAATGGACGGAATAAGGGAGATTCCCTCATATCTGTGTGTCAGCATTCTGATTCAGGTGCAGCTGCCGGAGGGGAAGCATAAGAAGGCGGTACAGATGCTGACCCACGATCTGCCGGAGGCGGTAAACCGCTTTGTGGAGGAATTTGACCGGGAAGGCATGGAGAGGGCGCGGGCGCTCTACGAAAAACAGGAGGCCATCCGGACGTGGCTGCGGAAGGAGGGTTATTGCGCTTTTGTGGCAAACGGAAGCATACTGCCCAGGGAAAAAGGCGGCGACGGCCCGCTGCGGGGAGCGGTTCCCTTTACGGCTGTGCCGGAGGATGAGGCGGAAGTGGCAGGCGTAAAGGGCATGGTCTTCCGGAAAGGCGTAACCGTGATAACGGGAGGCGGGTATTCTGGAAAAAGCACTCTGCTGGACGCCCTGAGCGCCGGCGTTTACAACCATATTTCCGGCGACGGCAGGGAACTGGTGCTGACGGACGATTCCGCCATGAAGATTTCCGCGGAGGACGGCAGAAGTATCCGTCATGCGAATCTTTCCCCCTTTATCAAGTGGATTCCGGGAGGGAATCCGAAGGATTTCTCCACGGAGCATGCTTCCGGCTCCACTTCCCAGGCGGCGAACATTATGGAGGCCGTGGGGTGGGGCGTGAAGCTCCTCATGATTGACGAGGACAAATCCGCTACCAATTTCATGATTCAGGATGCTGTCATGAAAGCCCTGATTGAAAAGGAGCCTATCACGCCTTTCGTGGAAAGGGCGCAGGAGCTCTACAGCCGCCACGGGGTCTCCGCCATCCTGGTGATAGGCGGCAGCAGCGAGTATCTGCAGGCGGCGGATTGCATTTATATGATGAAAGACTATCGCATCAGCCAGGTGACGGACGCGGCGAAGGCTCTGCAGAAGCGATATGTCCGGGCGGCAGCAGAGACGACAGGACAGGATGCAGAGCCCCGGAGCCTGCATCCCTGCCAGGAAGAGGGCATAATGCCGGAACCGGGAGACTTCTCGTTCCGGGACGAAGTAGATGCCCGTTTCCTCAGCGCCCGTCCGGAGGGCTCAGCCACGGAAGTGCTGAAGGTGTCTGACCTGGGCTTCCTCATCCTGGGAGACCAGCAGATTGATATCCGCATGCTCCATAACATAGCCACGCTCCCCCAGCTGAACGCCATCGCGTTCCTGGCCAGAAAGCTGATCAACCAGGTGAACCCGCTGGAGCGGTTCCAGAAGCAGACAATTGACGCCCCGGAAGAAGGGGGCAGGGAGCCCAAGTGGATCTGCCGTGAAGAGGAAGTGGAGCGTCTGTTGAAGGAAATCCAGGAGGAAGGCCTGGAATCCGCATACACCGCTTTCTTCACAGAGTGCCAGAGGTGGATGGATCTGCCCAGGAAATACGAAATCCTGGCAGTTCTGAGCCGGATGAGAATCGGCTGATTTATTATAAATAGTTTTTTAAAACTATCGCGATAGTATTGACAATGCTGTACTACTATGATAGTATAGGAACATGAAAACTATCGCGATAGTATAAAAACCAGGAAAGAAGACCGGGACACCGCAAAGGGCATAGGAGGCATTTTCCTGCCCGCGATTCCGGCGGAAGGGAGCAAATATGGGCATAAAGCTTTTTGACTCGGAGCTGAAAGTGATGGCGGTGCTTTGGCGGGAGGGGGATTCCACGGCCAAGCAGATTTCGGACATCTTAAAGGAAGAAATCGGCTGGAATGTGAACACCACCTACACCGTGATTAAGAAATGCATCAAAAAGGGAGCCATCCAGCGCAGGGAGCCTAATTTTCTGTGCCACGCGCTGGTTTCCAAGGCGCAGGTGCAGGAGACGGAGACGGACGAGCTGATTGAAAGGATTTACGATGGTTCAGCCGACATGCTGTTCGCGTCCCTGCTGAACCGGAAGCGTCTTTCCGATGAGCAGATTGGCAGACTGAAGAGAATCGTAGAGGAAGGAAGATAGGAGGCAGATATGGAATTGGTTCAAAGAAGTCTTCAAGGCGGTATCTTGATTGTGGTGATTGTGGCAATCAGGGTGCTGTGGCTGGACAGATTGCCCAAGAGGACATTCCCGGTTCTGTGGTGCGTGGTGCTTGTGCGTTTGCTGGCGCCCTTTTCCGTCTCCTCTGGGGCCAGCGTGTACTCCTTTTTGCAGAGGGCGCAGCGCGCGGCAGATGCGGCGCTTCCCGGTATACCGGAGAACGTAACGGTCAAAAGCGACCCTACTATATGGCAGACCGTACAGGAATTGACGCTGGGACAGGAGACGGCTCTTGCAGGTCTGACGGAACAGGGAAGACAGATGCAGATGCTGCCTGTCATCTGGTGCATCGGGGCTGTTTTCTGCGGAATCTTATTCCTGGCATCATACCTGCGTTGCCTGAGGGGATTCCGCAGGTCAGTGCCTGTGGAAAACGGAGAGGTGCGGCAATGGCTGCACAGGCACAGGACAGGACGTTTCATTACAGTGAGGCAGTCGGAGGGGATTTCGGCTCCCCTGACTTATGGAATCTTCCGCCCGGTGATTCTGCTTCCGGGCAGAGTCGTCTGGGGCAGCGGTCAGGAATTGGCTTATATCCTGCAGCACGAATATGTGCACATCTGTCACTGGGATGGGGCGGTGAAGCTGGCCATGGTGGCGGCTCTGTGCGTCCATTGGTTCAATCCGCTGGTCTGGATTATGACCGGGCTGCTGAGCCTGGACATTGAGCTGGCCTGCGATGAGGGTGTCCTGCGCCGTTTCGGGGAGCAGGCCCGGGTGGGATATGCCATGGCGCTGATTGGGATGGAGGAGAAGAAGCGCAGTCTGATGCCGCTCTACAATGGATTCAGCAAAAACGCCATTGAAGAAAGGATCCATCTGATTATGAAATATAAGAAAATAAGGTACATGACCGTCATAGCGGCATCGTTGCTGGTATCAGCCACCGTACTTATGTTCGCCACATCGGCGAAGGTATCGGAAGCGAAAGGGCAGGCCGGGGAGGATGAGGCGGAAGGCACCGGGAGCGCCTGGGGAATGGAGGGGGACGCCGCAGACCTGGGGGATCTGCTGATGGATCCGCCGAAGGGCGGCCTGGGCGTTTTAGAGCCCGGTGCCGGTTCGGAGCCGGGAGCAGATTCCCCAGCCGGCAGCATGCCGGTTGGTTCGCCAGGGGCTGGCGGCATGGGAGCCGATATGCCGCATTCCGGCCATGTGAGCGGAGCCGATGCGGTACAGTCCGGCGATGCAGGCGGAGCGGGAACGGGGGATTCCCACATTGCCGGAAACGGCGGGGCGCAAGACGGGAACCCCCAGGCACAGGGAGGGCCGGCATACACCCTGCAATATATGCAGGAGGGCATGCCCCAGGAGGAACCGGCGAATCTGTATGTAGGACAGGGCTACTGTCTGCTGATTCCCGTGGAAGGCTGGCAGCTTTATGCACCGGATGCCTGGATGTGGGAATACAATGAACAGGTACAGTTCTGGGTGAATGACTATACCGGGAACACCCTGGAACAATCAATAAACAGCTTGAAAGAAGACGGATATTCGGAAATAGGAGAGGGGGTTCTGAGCAGGGAGAAGGACGGCAGAATCTTTTTCGCCCAGATACGCCAGAGCGGGAATGCCGTCCTGTGCATAAACTATACCTATCCCACGGATTCGGAGCATGTGGAAGGCTTTGGGAGAATTCTGCCAGCCATTGCGGACAGTTTCGGCATCATAAGGAAAGAGAGCCAGGGCGGCCTTTCCGAGGACGCCAGACAGGCAGAGCAGACAGCGCTGGATTTCTGGGCAGCCTATCTGGCCGGGAACGGGGAAGCCATGGAACAATATCTCACAAAAGACTGCCAGGACAGGGACACATTCCCGGACGGCGTGGACGGACATGTGGCGGCGGAGGCTTTGGTCAATTCCGTGAAAGGCCTGGAAATAGGAACCGTGGCAGTGGGAGAATCCTGCCAGATTTCCGTGGAGTTCCGTCCCGCAGCGGGAGCGGATTATCTGGAGTATCTCACCCTGGAAATGATAAAGGAAGCGGATGGGTGGAGAATCAGTTTCTACGGCCTGGAACAGTAGAAGATGCAGAGAGCGGAATGGGAATAAGAGGATACAACCATGCATTTTGTAGAAGCAAAAGGAATCTTGTCGGCTCAGAACGGGATGAACCTGTACAGAGGATGCACCCACGGCTGCATCTACTGTGACAGCAGAAGCAAGTGCTACCAGTTCACCCACCCCTTTGAGGACATTGAAGTCAAGGAAAACGCGCCCCGGCTTCTGGAGAAAGCCCTCCGCTCCCGGCGGAAGAAATGCATGATAGGGACAGGAGCCATGTGCGACCCCTACATGCACTGCGAGGAGGAGCTGGGGCTGACCAGAAGGTGCCTGGAAATCATAGACCGCTATGGATTCGGCGTGGCCGTCCAGACCAAGTCGGACCGCATTCTGCGGGATCTGGATCTGTTAAAAAGCATCAACGAAAAAGCCAAATGTGTCGTCCAGATGACCCTGACCACCTACGACGAGAACCTGTGCAGGATACTGGAGCCCAATGTCAGCACCACCGCGGAACGGGTCAGGGCGCTGGAGATATTCCGCGACAACGGGATTCCCACAGTGGTCTGGCTGTCCCCCATTCTGCCTTTCATCAACGATACCAGGGAGAACATTGAGGGCATCCTGGGCTGCTGCGTCCGGGCCAAGGTCCACGGCATCCTCTGCTTCGGCATGGGGATGACCCTGCGCCAGGGGGACAGGGAGTACTACTATGCGGCGCTGGACAGGCATTTCCCCGGCTTAAAGGAGCGCTACCGGAGACGGTACGGACAGGCCTACGAGATACCCAGCGACAGAAACCGGGAGCTGATGGAACTGTTCTACAGAATCTGCGGGGAACACGGCATCCTCTGCCATGTGGAGGATTGCTTCGCCTATCTGCACGAATTTCCGGAACGGTATGAACAGCTGACTTTATTTTAAGAATAAATTTTAACATAAAATGTATAAAATATTAGAAAGTATGAAAGAATAACGCAATAGAATCATAGAGAAGATTCTTTTGTGTTGAATTCTACAATTGAAAAATTCAGAATATCATGGTATCATAGAAATGTGACAGATGGCAGATACATTTTTATGAGGATAATGATATGAGAATAGAGCGAGTAGATGACAAGACAGTAAAATGTTTTCTGTCCAATGAGGAATTGGAAGAATATGAGATTGATTATAAAGACTTCGTCCTGCGCAGCGAAAAGGCCAGGGAAGTGGTGCAGGAGATTATAGAGCAGGCCGAGGAGGAGGTTGGCTATAAGCCGCCGAAGTTCGCTTTCGACCTGCAGATTATGATGCTGCCTGACCAGGGATTGATTCTGACCTTTTCGGACAGGGATCCTGAGATGAAGGAGAGCGACCAGTTCATAGAATGTCTGAGGGAGATAAAGAAAATTCTACAGAGGACCAGGGAGAAGATGAACGGCAACGCCATTGCGGCGGAAGCGGCGGCACAGAAAAGCCAGGCACCGGCCGGCGGTGCGGAGGGGAAGCCTGCCGGAGAGCAGGAGGCGGTGCGCCCTGGATTCGCCGTGTTCGTCTTCTCGGACATCGGCAGGATTATGGAGTATGTGGCCTTGCTGCCCTCGAATCTGCAGGTGGAGAGCCGCCTGTACCAGATGGACGGCCTGTATTTCCTCTATCTGCTCAAGGGGCGGGCCTCCTATGAGCGCTACAGCAGGGCCTGCGTGCAGGCGCTGGAATTCGCGGGGCTGTATGCCGCGGAGGAATCCCAGGCGGCGCAGCTGGAGGAGCATGGAGAGTGCCTGATCGCGGAGAAGGCGGTCAGGAAGCTGCGGGGCTGAGAATCCGTGCGGGGCGGCGGACCGGAAAGGCCGGGGAACTGTCCCCGGAAAGGCTGCCGGCGCAGGGAACATTTGGAACGGGGATTATAAGCCAGTGTGCATGGAGTCATGTTCATTGGCTTTTTTAGACTGAGGGGAAGAGGAAAAAGCGCGGAAACCGTGGCAGCGCAGAACGGAGGTATGGATGGGGGGCAGAACGGTCAGGGAGAGGCTGCAGGGAAGGGAGCTGAAGGTGTTCAGCTTCTGTTCCATGGCATTGTTGTTGGCGGCGGGGGCGGCAGGCATGGTCCGGGAGAGGGCGAGCCTGGCGGATGCCGTGAAAGGGCTCTGGGTCATCGTGATCTCCCGGGACGCCCTGATTACGGACTATTTCGGGCTGGCGGGATATGCCTCCGCTTTCCTGAACGCCGTGCTGGTGATGGGCATGGGGCTGTGGCTGCTGTGCCGGGAAAAAGTCAAGTTCACCGGGCTGACCATGGCGGCAGTGTTCATCAATGTGGGATATGCCCTCTGGGGAAAGAACCCGGTGAACATCCTGCCGATCCTGGTCGGCACCTCCGCCTATGCGCTGGTGCACGGCTCCAGGCTCAGCCGCTATATCTATACGGGGTTTTTCGGGACCAGTCTGGCGCCTCTGGTGACGGAGCTGGTCTTCGAGCTGCCTTATGGCAGGAAGATGAATCTTCTGGTGGCCATAGCGGTGGGGATATTGATTGGGTTCATCCTCCCGGCCCTCTCGGTACATACAGCCTCCATGCACATGGGATACAATCTGTTCAACGTGGGGTTCTCCGCGGGCATCCTGGCGTTCGTGGTGGTCTGTGTGCTGAAGTCCTTCGGCATAGAGAGCGAATCCGTGCTGATCTGGCGGGAGGGCAGGCCGCTGTGGATTGTGGTGGGTCTGTTCGGCTATTTCGCGCTGACTTTTCTGTATGGGCTGTATCTGTGCGGGGGCAGGGCTGAGGGCCTTTTGAAAGTATGGAAGCACCCGGGGCGGGCCGTGGCGGATTTCGTTCTGATGGAGGGGCCGGGGAACACGCTGATGAACATGGCGCTGGTGGGCGCTCTGTGCGCCGCTTATATCTGCCTGATCGGCGGGGATTTCTCCGGGCCGGTGGTGGGCGCAATCCTGACGGCATTTGGATTCTCGGCTTTCGGGGCCCATGTGCGCAATTACGCGCCGGTGCTGGCGGGGGTGTATCTGTCCACGCTCCTGAACCGGTTCGAGCCCACCACTCCCGGGGTGCAGCTGGCGGCGGCCTTTGCGGTGGGCCTCGCGCCCATTGCCGGGCGGTTCGGCGTGATAGCGGGTATCGTGGCCGGGATGCTCCATACGGCCATCGTCATGTGCACGTCCCAGATGTACGGCGGGCTGAACCTGTACAACAACGGATTCAGCGCAGGGTGGGTGGCCATCATCATGGTGCCCGCCATAGAGAGCTTCCTGATGGAATACGGGCGAAGGAAAAGGAGAGACACGGATGCTTGAAGAACAAAGGAAACTGGTGAGGATCATAGCGGAGCTGACGATGTATTTTCTGGGGATTGGGGCCGAGCATATCAGCTCCAGCATCGAAAGGGCGGGGACGAAAGGGAAGATCGTCTTCCACGCCGATTACCGCCCCGGCTGCGAGGAAAAGCTGAGAGAGCTGGATAAGCTGCGGGAGCAGCGGAATGACGGCATCGAGGACATCTATTGGGAGCTGGCCGGAGCCGGGAACCACGGGCAGACCAGCGAGCTGATGCTGGTGGGCATGATGGTGGACAAGGCGGAGGTGACCGTGGCGGACGGGACCGTGGACCTGACTTTATATAAGGAGCTGCGGGGGTAGCGGGTCACCACATCCGTCTGTACTCTCCCGGGGAGACGCCTTCCACCTTCTTGAAGACACGGCTGAAGTACCCGGGGTCGGGGATGCCCACCTCCCGGCCGATCGTCTCCGCGGTGAGGCCGGAGAATCGCAGCAGCTGTTTGGCGTGGGTGATGCGGATCTGGTTCAGGTAGCCCAGCACGGTGGTGCCGAACTGTTCCTTGAAGCTGCGGGCCAGGTAGAATTTGTTCAGGTAGAACTGGCCTGCCACCATATCCAGGGTGATCTGCTCCCGATAGTGCTCCTCCAGGTATGCTTTCACCTGCTGGAGGGACTGCTTTTTGGACCGGGCGGGGGAGGTCCTTTCCGGATGCCAGCTTTTTTCCATGATGGCGGTCAGGAGGCAGGTGATTTTTTCGTTGATGCGCATGTCGCGGATGTAGTCCTCGGAGCCCGCTATGGCCAGCAGTTCGGTGAGCAGCCCCAGGAAAGGGTCGCCGCGCTCCGCCCTGAAGACGGGGCGGCCGCCGCGCTCCACATATTTTTCATAGATTCCGCTCATACTGGAACCGTAGAAATGGATCCATCTCAAAGACCACAAGTTGTCTTCGGATGAGCTCTGGGCGTAGGCCTTCCGGCAGTCGATGAAGGCGCAGTCCCCGGCGGAGAGGCTGTGGCGCAGGCCGTCATAGTCCAGGGTTCCGGCCCCTTCAGTGACCAGGAAGAACAGGAAGGAGCGCAGGCCCGAGCGGCTGCTGGTATGGGGCTGCAGAGCCTGAAGCTCCCCTGCCTCCTGCAGGTGCAGCAGGTTGGCCTTGGCGAAGGAGGAGGGGGTGTATATGACGCGGTTGGATTTCACTGAAGTGCCTTGAAAGAGGGATTCCATGGGGTGCCTCCTGTGTTGTCTTATTTCTGGCTCCGGACAGAGATAGTATAGCACAAAAGTCAAGATTGTACAAGGTTGCCGCAATATCCTGAATTGTAAATGGTTTCCAGATTTCCTACAATACTGTATAAGAACCCTGAGAAGAGGAAGCATGCCGTTTGGCCTGGATGCGCAAGCGGGCTGTTCATGCCGTTCCGGCGGGCCTGCGTGAGGGATTGCCAATGCCGTTCTGCCAGGCCTACAGGCGAAGAGGCCGCCGGTGGGCAGAAGGCAGGTCAGGCTGCAGGCATTGCAGGGGCATGCCCGGAAGACCTCGGGGCACAGAAGGGGCGACGGTTCGGACAAGGCATGGGACTGTCGCTGGAATACAGCAAAGAAGGAGCGAAAAGAATGAACAAAGTAGCGTTGATTACCGGAATTACAGGACAGGACGGCTCTTATCTGGCGGAGCTTCTGCTCGAGAAGGGCTATGAGGTACATGGCATCATCCGCCGGGCTTCGCTGCCTAACACGGCCCGCATCGAGCATCTGATGGGAGCGGAGAACCTTACCCTGCACGAGGGGGATCTGTCGGACTCCTCTTCCCTGATTCGCATCATCAATATTGTCCGACCGGACGAAATCTACAACCTGGCGGCCCAGAGCCATGTGCAGGTATCCTTTGACGTGCCGGAGTACTCCGGGGACGTGGATGCCATCGGCGTGCTGCGCATCCTGGAGGCGGTGCGCATCCTTGGGCTGATAGAGAAGACCAAGGTCTACCAGGCTTCCACTTCCGAACTCTACGGCAAGGTGGAGGAGGTGCCCCAGAGCGAGTCCACGCCTTTCCATCCCTACAGCCCTTACGCGGTGGCCAAGCAGTACGGCTTCTGGATCGTCAGGGAGTACAGGGAGGCCTACGGCATGTTCGCCGCCAACGGCATCCTGTTCAACCATGAGTCCGAGC
>OFFW01002285.1_pt1 | contig 10600 bp, 9 predicted proteins | sample 1521501 | NCBI WGS metagenome assembly OFFW01 (sample SAMEA3504107, study PRJEB24116) | mouse gut metagenome | biome: mouse gut; feature: mouse-associated habitat; material: faeces | place: Denmark | collected 2011
TTCTAACTGGAGGTGAAATGATGCGCAGACGGATGAACCGGACTTGCCGCGGCCCCTGACGGGCGCCGCAGCAAGTCCTTATTTCATGCAAAAAGGAGGAGTAATAATTGCAGATTATCAAGCAAAAAGGCCGGAGATGGCTGTCTGGGCTGCTGGCCCTTATCATGATTGCCGGCCTGTTCCCCGCAACGGGCATCACCGCCAGCGCGGCAGGCGGCGGGGCGCCTGAGACAATTCAGATGAACAAGGCCGCCTACGCCAGCGCAGGGCCGTTTACAGACCCGAACCTGACTTCATCGAACTCGCACTACAACCACTCCGCTTATATGCGCGTGTTCTATATGCAGGTCGGAGACAATGAGGTTCCCGGCTTCTGCGGCAACCACGACCTGCACGTCAACTACAAGCCCCATGCCATGACGTGGTCCAACGGGGAGTCCATCCAGACAGCGCAGGGCGGCAAGTATGCGGCTGGCTACAATATCTTCAAATGGTACGTGGCCAAATATTTGCGCTCCAATTATATCCGGGATACCTGCGGTATTACGGATGGGCAGAAAAACGTGAGCGGCAACTGGTGGAAAAAGTATCCAGACAACCCCAAGGTGCAAAACTATGAAAACGCCGTTCAGCAGTGGGCGGATGAAAACGGGTACGGCTGGTACGCCTACAGCAGTGAGTGGACCATGCAGCTGGATGCGGCTTTCCCCCAGGCGGCCGCATGGCAGAGCGGCATTGGGAATTTCACCGACCCGTCCAATGAATCACAACTGGCTCTGGTCGCCGAGACCTATCTGCGGGCCTACAACCACATGTATGTCCCAGACGATAACCACGAGGTAAACCCGGCGAATATCCAAAGATATGTGGAGTTCCTGAAAAAAATCATAGCGACGGGCGACGGCGGGGAAGCCTCCCTGAAGGAGTTCGCGGACCAAATCGTGGACATCTATATTTACTACCCCACCAACAAGACCCAGCCTATTATTGTGCCGATTCTGGATACCGAAGTGGAGGATGTATTCGCCTGGCTGAAGGTCCAAAAAGTGGACCAGGACGGGAAGCCCTTAGCTGGGGCGACATTCGCAGTTTATGACAGCGAAAGCTGCACCGGAATCCCTGTCGCAGAGTTTACCACAAATGCCGACGGCTACGGCGCTGTTCGGGTAGAATGGCAGGGCCCCAGCGCCACCAAGACCTTCTGGGTCAAAGAAACCCAGGCTCCGGAGGGCTACAGAGGTTCCAAGGAGGCCTACGAAGCCCCCCTGAACGCCAACATCCACAAGGACGAGGCCAGCGCCTATCTGGTGCGCGGCGGCCCGTGGAAAAACACGACCGGAAGTGGTGACACCCCGGACATCATCAAAAAGGTGGATGAAAACGGCAACGGCATCGGCCCTGGTACATTCCACTTCTCCTGCCTGGAAGCTGGTATGGAGTTCGATGTGGACTTCAACGAGAGCGGCAACCTGGTGAAGAAGCTGCAGTGGCTCGACCCGGCACAACCGAACTACATCCCCGAGGGCACTTATCAGGTCACAGAGACCAAGGGCCCCCTTGGCTATGTCATCGACCACAACGCACAGGAAATCCGTCTGTGGACGGAGATGGTGGAGGACATCAAGACCGCCATGCACAGCGGCCAGCTGACCTTTGTAAACCATGAGCAGCCCAAAATCATCATCGAGAAGAAGGATGAGAGCGGCAACGGCCTGCCCGGAGCCAAATTCGACGTCTTCTACAACGACGCCCCGCTGACCAGCATTGAGACTGGCCCAGACGGCTCCTTCACGCTCACCGGCGAGGGCGGCGGCGGACTGCCGGACGGCATTTATGAGTTTGTGGAGACAGAGGCCCCTCCGGGGTATATGCTCCCTTACCAGACTGCCCATAAGGTATTCATCCAGGCCAGCGACGGCGGCCCAAAGACCAAGGTCATCACGGCTATCAACTATCGCTATGCCGACATCGAGATTCGCAAGGTCCAGACCGGTACCACCCGGGGTCTTGCCGGGGCGTCTTTCGAGGTGAAGATTGATGAGCAGAGCATCGGCACCTTCGGTCCCACCGACGCCAGCGGCGTTATCCCCATCGACTACAGCACCTTTGGGGAATACCTGACCGAAGGCAAGGACAGCTGGGTCATCAGTGTCCGCGAGGTCATTGCTCCGGACGGCTACATGATTGACGATACCAGCTGGCACAGCCAGGTGCTGCGCCAGGGCGAGACCCTGAAGGAGTTCCTCTTCGAGGACGAGGCTCCCACCACCATTATCATCAAGAAGGTCTCCGCCAATACCGACGAGCCCCTGGCCGGCGCAACTTTCGAGGTTGAGGTTGAAGGTGACCTTATTGGAACCTACGGCCCCACAAAGGAAGACGGCACTATCGTCATTCCTTATGACGACTACGGGCGCTTCTTCAAGGACCAGACCCGCGACCAGTGGACCGTGCGTGTGCGTGAGATTACGCCGCCCGCCGGCTACCTTATTAGCGATAAGGAATGGCACACCGAGATTGTCCATCGAGGCGAAAAGGAGAAGCAGTTCGTCTTCAAGGACGCAAAGTACCCCGAAATCCTGATTGCCAAGAAGGATAAGGAGACAGGCGCTTATCTGCCCAACGCCACCTTCGACATCAAAATTGACGGGACCAACTTCCAGACCCAGAAGACCACCAACGAGGACGGCATCATCCGTATCACCTACGATGAGTACGGCGAGTTCCTGCCGGACATTGATGAGTCCGGGAAGGAATGGACCATCACCGTCACCGAGGTGAAGGCCCCGGACGGCTACAACAAAGACATGCAAGGCAGCGGCGACTACACCCAGACTCAGCGGCTCCTGTTTAACCAGAGCGTGACCGAGTTCACCTTTGAGGACACCAGCTACCGCAACATCAAGGTGCGCAAAATCGACGCAAAGACCGGCTGGCCCCTGATGGGCGCTGAGTTCCGGCTGACCAGCGTCACCCTGGATGAAGGCGGTTCCTATGACGAAACCCAGGAAACGGATGAAAGCGGCTACGCCTATTTTGAAAAGGTTCCCAACGGCACCTACACCCTGACTGAAACCCGGCCGCCTGTCGGCTATGACCCCGACGTCTACTGGACTGACGGAAAGCCGGCCGTCCGGACGGTCATTGTCAGCTCTGGCGACCCCGTGTGGGTTGACTTTGAGGCAAAGAACGACCCCCTGCCGGGCCTGCGCATCCGGAAGGTGGATTCCGTCACCCAGCAGCCCATCAAGGACGCCCTCTTCCGCATTGAGCCTCTGGCCCCGCTCCAGGGCTCTGTCATCGAGAGAACCACTGACGGGAACGGCGAAATCGTGCTGCAGGACCTGCCCACCGGCTCTTACCGCATCACCGAGATTTCCGTGCCCAAGCCCTACATCGTCAACAGCACCCCGCAGATTGTCGCTATCGACAACCAGCATGACGACTACACGGTGACCTTCCCCAACAATGCGGAAGGCATTTTGTACATCCTGAAGCGGGACGCTGAGACCGACGAGCCCCTGGCCGGCGCATGGTTCAGCATCACAAAGGCTGACGGCACGGCGGTTGCTGATGTCGGCCCCACCGGCCCCAACGGCTACACTTCTCTGACTGGGCTCCAGCCCGGCAGCTATGTGGTCAAGGAAACCAGAGCCCCGGACGGCCACGTCATTGATGGCGAGTCCAAGACCTTCGAGGTGAAGGCCGAGGATTCCGGCAAGGTTTACGTCCTGATTTTCGACAACCACTCCAAGCCTGAAATGTGGCTGCGCAAGGTCGACGCCAACACCGGCGTTGGGCTGGAAGGTGCCAAATGAAAAAATTCGTTCCCATTGTAATAATGACGCCCCAATGTAATAATGATGCCCCAAGTTTCTGAGATTGACTCTATTTTTGGGGGAGATGTGGGAGGCGTTCCGGGTCGATTCGGAAATTCCGGAATCTGCGGATTTCGCCCGGAACGCCTGCCACACCTGCCCCAAGGTACACGCAACAGCCCCCTTCACCGTACTCGGTTCGGTGAAGGGGGCTGTTTTTATTTCAACTTGTATCCGATAAGCATGGTGGTATTTTCTCCGCCCGTTTTGGGGCGCTTGGACTTGACGGTTCCCAGAGTACGCAGGCGGTTGTTGAGAACGCACCGGGATTCGGGTTGGGTTCCCTCCAGGATACACCATACCGTGTAGGCGTCGTATACGTCCTTCGTCCGTTCCTCCGCCTGGGCATCTTTCTCCAGCTTCTGCCTAATGAAGCCGCCAATCACATCGCTCTGCTCCCGGTACATATCAGTCGCCTCCCGGACCGAGGCCGGGGCTTCCAGGCCGGCGCTCCGGAACAGGGCAAGACCCTGGAGGCACCAGTTGAGAATTCCGCTCAGGTTCCGGGGCTGGACCAGTTCCGCTTTCAGCCCCTTATCCTGCTCCGCGTCCGTAAAGTGCCGCTCGAAGGGAATGATTTTCGCGCGCTCAGAGGCAAAAATCGTATCATCGGTCACATTGGGAAGGTGATTGGTATTTATAAAAATGCTAAACTGGGGGCGGAACTCAAAGCTGCCTTCATGGAGAAAACGGGCGGAAATGGTGTCATTTCCGGTCCAAGATTTGATAAGTGAGGAGCTGAGAGTAATTTCTCTGTCCGGTTCTGAGATGTTGATAAACCTGGCTCCGGCCAGGCGGGCAACATCCTCAGTGGGGCCGCTGCCGTCAACATACTTCTTTTGAGAAATGGTGTGGGGGGAGACGGCCCGGCCATAGTCGCCCATCAGCGCCAGGTACGTTTCCATTGCCGTCCCCTTGCCGTTCCGGGAGGAGGGACCATACAGGATGAAAAAGCATTCCTGGTTGGGGTTCCCCTGCAAGGCATACCCCAAAGCCTTCTGAAGATAAAGCGCTCGCTCCTCGTCTCCCTCCATGACCTCGCTGATAAATCGCTCCCAACGGTCGCACCGGGCCTCCGGGTCGTACTTGGCCCCGGACAGCTTGGTCAGCATATCCTCCGGGCAGTGTTTATGAAACTCTCCTGTTGCAAGGTCAAGGGTTCCGTTCAGGCAGTTGTAGCTATTAGGCTTGCAATCGAAATCGGATGATTTCAAGGGATGTACGCTGGCGGCATCCCGGAGGATGATTTCCCGATAGCTCCGTTTCTGCCACTTCTCCACATAGTTGTTATAGTTGGTGTGCATTTTGGTGTGCTTGATTGTCAGGGCATACTCTTTCAGTTTTGCCGCGAGCTGTTTACACAGCTCCATCGCCAGCAGCCCGCTCGGGTCAGGACGCCACACCCGCCCATCAAAAATGTACCATATGCGCCGGCCCGAGGTATATCTTGCGATTGACTTGAAGAAATCAGCGTACAGGTTGCCGTTGCCCAAGTCTGACCAGGGATAGCGTTCGTTGTCCTCGGGGTGCAGTTCAGTCAGTTCTGGGCAATAAGCGTCTATAAGCGCAAGCAGGCAGGAGACCATGTCAGTCACTGACCACACCTCCTTCGGGCCACTGGCTTAAGGCATAGTCGTAGACGCGTAGTTTGGTCACACACCGCTCGCAGCCAAACGCTTGGTCGTCCATCCCAAGGAAAATATGTTCACAGGGCTCCCCGCATACGGGACAGCGCGAACTTAAAGTCATCTCTTCGTCCTCCTTTGGACAAAACTTGTTACCTGTTTACTTTCAACAAAACTGCGCAGTTCGTTGTTGGGCAATAAGATAGCACACCTCCATAAATCCGTCAACACAGGGGAAAAGTCATTGAAAAAGTTTCAATTTTCGCATTTTGGGGTAAAATAAAATGTTTCGAGATGGTCCTTGAAAACTGCGGGTTCTGCACCCTATTGTCTGGATGTTACGGCCCCCTTCGCGGAAAATTTTTTTGCTGCATTTGTTCGAGTTTTTGGCATTTCCGGCTCAAAAAGCGGCATTTTTTGTATGTAGAAAATTTTGCTGCGAAATGTCATATTTTCTCAGGTCGAAAAGGCCGCCGAAATCGAAACGCTCGTTTTTTGTGCAATTATGGGACAGATTGAACACGTTTTCACTGTTTTATCCAGAAAAAACTTCTGCTGTTCAATCTTAAAATGGCGCCGTCAAAGTAAACAATGTCAGGTGTATTTTTCTTCAAAATCGGGCAAAAAATTTTCCCTTTGCCCCGGCGCGGGACTGAGCAAATTAGAACACGAAATTATTTCAAAAAAAATTCAAATTTGAAGAAAAAGAGCAGACCCCCTCAATCCCTTGTGCTGCAATGGATTGAGGGGGTTTTACACGTTCTCTGAGAAACGGTTTTTGGGGCCGAAAATGCTGAAAATCAAAAAGTGGCATCAGGGCTGAAACGCTTGTGGCACAAGGCTTTCGAGAGTTGGCTGAAAGCTATTGTCTGGGAATTTCGGCCCCCCATGGAAAAATCCAGACAATAGGTGGACGAATCAGGGAAACGTCCACCCCTCATTTCTGGAACAAAAAACGGCACTTCTTTAGGATTTTTGGTAGAACATCGAAAAATTCGACTAATAGGGCAAATGATGACTGCTGGATAATGGAGCCCGTCCGATGACTTGGATATAATCTCTGCATCAAGATTGATATTGGGGATTTAAAGATGGATTTGAAGAAAACACTGCTCCGGCTTTCTGATGTGACACATGGCAGGATTTCCAACGCACAGACCTTTTCCGACTTCTTGGCCTATGCCGCATTGCGTCTAAGTACCCGTACTGACCCGGTTCACTACAAAGAGCGTGCAGAACAGCTCCAACGATTGGGGTCTAACTACAAAGAGCCGGAATTGCAGGAATTCCTGTCAGCGTTGACGGTAATATGTGAGACCGTAAAACACAATGTAGATGTTGGGGATTGGGCGGACCTTTTTGCCGACGCTTATATGGACGTCAGGGCAAGAAATGAAAATTTAAAGCAGGACTTTACTCCAAAGGGTGTTGCGGCATTGATGTCCAGGCTTGCCTTCCTTGATAATTGCTCTCTCCCGGAGAATGGATATTTTACACTTTCGGACCACGCTTGCGGCAGCGGCACATTACTCCTGAACAGTGCCGAACATCTCAATCTGCTGGGCTTTAACCCTTCGTCTCAACTGGTGATTCAAGCGGTGGATTTAGATATCCGATGTGTCCATATGGCTTACCTGAATCTATCCCTCTATGGTATTCCAGCGGTTGTTATTCGTGGGAATACAATTACAGTGGAGGAGTATGACCGCTGGTACACCCCCACTTATCTTTTAGGCCGATGGATTTGGAAAGAGCCCATGCTTTTTGGAAATGGAGGCGCCACCGACAATGAACACCTGAAGCTGTTGGATGACCCCATTTACAGAGCGATTAAACTCTTGTTCCAACAAAAACAGCCACCTTCTGAAACGGAGCAGGATGGACATGAGCATAATAATGTTCCGTGAGTCTGGATAGCCCGACAGGCGCTGCCAATCAGATAAGGGGGAGGGGTCGGTATCGTATCCGGTCCCTCCCCCTGAAATTATAAGGCCAACTTTACTTGCTCAGCCACTCCAATTTTGCCCGGAAAGATAAGCATCCAACCAAAAAAGGGCGGACAACGGTAAAATATCCAGACAAGGACATCCCCCGCAAGACACTTGACAGTATTGAACGGCAGTCTGGGCTTAAATTCAGGTAGGCCCTGGCTCCTTCCCCCTAATTTAAACAGGAGGTTTTGTTTATGAAGAAAACCGAACGCTATGTCTATCCCGCTATATTTACCTATAAAGCCGGTCAGGAAATCGCCGTTGTCTTTCCCGACTTGGATGTTGCTACCAGTGGCACAGATGATAACGATGCGCTGTTGTCCGCAAGAGAATTGTTGGGCTGTACCCTCTATGGCATGGAGGAAGATAATGAGGAAATTCCCGCACCTACGCCGTTGTCCAATATAACAACCGCCGAGAATGAACGGGCTGCGCTGGTTGATGTATACATGCCCTCTATCCGCATGACGAAAGTTAATCGGTCTGTGAATCGTACTGTAGCATTACCCGCTTGGCTCAATGCTGCGGCTCTGGAACGCAATATCAACTTTTTGCAGGTGTTGCAGGATGCTTTGAAATCTCAAATTCATCTCCGGCATTTTGGAAGCAGTAAAAAAAGATTGATTTAAGGGCTATCCACCATAAAATTGGAATAGCCGAAATTTATATGTCCTTGCGCTGATAAGCTTGGTCAGTCTCACTTTCTTTAATTAGCGAATGTGGCGCCCGCCTTAGCCGTATTCCTCTCCGTCATCCCATTCCTGCGGCAGCACAAGGACGCCGTTCTCATCACGATAGCCGATGAAATCACTCTCTTTGAACTGTTTTACCGGCGGGGCCAGGTCTTCTGCCTTGGCGAAATAACTTTGGATAGCTGTCAACGGTATCTCGGTGTGTGAATGCTCCCCATGGTAAACTTGGTCCCATGGAGAGCCTGCAACACATGCCATATTCTGAAGTGTACTGATAGTGTACCGGCCGTACTGCCGGGCAACGTCGAAGATGAGGTCTTCTGTCTCTGGCGTAATCTCAGCAATCATATTGCTGTCATATTCTTTAATGGGTTTATCGCCATATTTCTTATAGGCGGAATATACTTCTGGGACAACAGGTCCATGCTCCCACGCTTCTATTGCATTATCAAAGAGCGGCCTTCCGTACTTTTTCAGATAGTACCCTTGGGCAAAATACAGCAGTTTGTTGAGCTTCATGTTGGTGAGGTCATCGAACACTTCACCCATGATATAGAGCAGATAGGTTGCTGCTGTGGTTGCGGTCATTGTAGAATCCCCTCTTTCCGCTTTTTTGTACTCCTAACATACCAGCATCGGATTATAATTGCAATTAACTATTGGTTCAGGAACTGCAAAAAAATTTAAAAAATTTTTTGCCTTGTACTTGACATAAGGGTGTCTCAGATCGTGAAACCTGATACTGGGGAGACCAGCCCGTTTCAGCAGAGACTTCAGATGGCTGTAGGCAGTATCAGGGTTGGCGGGCTGTTCTGGTCTCAGCGGGTTGGGGAATATCCACTCGGTGAGCGCAGACTTTTTCCGCTCGTGGAGAACCTGTACCGTACTGGCGGGCAGTACGATTTTGCGAGTACCTGCATAAGTCTTGGTATCACCGGCGATGAGTCCACCACCTTCTTTGCGATAGACGGTGCGGCAGACTTTCAGTGTGCCGGCGACCTCATCGAAGTCCTCCCACTTGAGTCCGCAGATCTCACCCCGCCGCAGACCTGTGGTCAGCTCCGTGTAGAAGAAGTCGTACCAGATTTCATCCTCCGCGATGACTTTCATGAACACATCCAGCTGCTCCTCCGTCAAAATCTGTTTCGAGCCATAGGTGAACTTTGGAACTGTGACCTGCTCAGTAGGGTTGCTGGCGATCAGGTGAGTCTGTTGCGCCGCTTGCAGGGCCTCATGGAGCATGCCGTGGATACCATAAATGGTTCCCCCTGACAGGCCAGCGCCTGTGTGGAGATTTCCGCTCTGCGCCAGCTTGTCATACAACCTTTGGATGTCCTTTGGTGTGACCTGGGATATGATCTTATTTCCGAGCTTCGGTCTGATATGATTTTCCACTGTGCCCCGGTATCTGATAAGGGTGGCGGGGCGGATTGTCCCGGCGATATCATTCAGCCACTGATCCAGCCACTCGCCCAGCGTCATGGAACTGTCTTCGGTCAGGTCTACGCCCTGGTAGGCGTCGATGTTCTGACGGAGCTTTGCGGACAACTCTTTTTGAGTGGGAGCGTAGACGTAGCGGAAGATAGAGTCACCATTTTCTTTGTGGCCTACCACGATGCGGCCCTCCCACCGACCGTCGTCACGCTTTCGCACCATGCCGTCGCCAGATGGTCTGCGCTTCGCCATTTGTTACTCACCTCCAGTCCGAATATCACCGTCGTTTTCGTCCATGCACTCGGCCATCAGCCTGACACCCAATCGGAAACCCAGAATGAAATTCTCGGTTGCTGTGATACTGTTGATCTCATGCTGTGACCGAATGAGCTTCGTGAGAATTTCTTGCTCAGTCTCCTTCAGCTGTTCCATGAGTTGGCTTTCATAGCGGGTGACACGATCCACCGCCCGCTTCAGCTCTGAGCCAGGTGTCATCTGCTGTTCGTTGGGTATGATGTTGCCGTAGTAGAGGTCTTCCAGAATCGTTCTCATATCTACCGCCTCCTTTGCAACACAAACACATACCACACTTTGCGGAATATAGCTACTACTTTTTTCGAGGGCTTTTATTCTTTGTTTTGCGGCGCAGAATTTGAACAGGGTGCGGGAGATCACAGATCGCCTCTTTGGTAACGGACGGCGTCGTCCAGCGAGATGCTGCCGCTGGGCTTTTTCACGTCCTGGACGCACCGACTCTGCAGTGTGCGGAGTTGCTCATCAGGAATCTCCATCCCCGCCGCCAGCACATTCATCACTATGTCCAGCTCCACCGCCAGCTTGAAGAGTAGACGGCAGCTGTCCAGAGGACACATCTCTTTGACGAGTTGCTGTGTCTCAGGGGAGGTTCGCACGCAAACTTGTTTTTTCTCCTGGCATGATGCTCCTCCTGAAATTCGCAAATATCCCCGCCTTGACCCGCC
>OFFW01002287.1_pt1 | contig 10597 bp, 10 predicted proteins | sample 1521501 | NCBI WGS metagenome assembly OFFW01 (sample SAMEA3504107, study PRJEB24116) | mouse gut metagenome | biome: mouse gut; feature: mouse-associated habitat; material: faeces | place: Denmark | collected 2011
TCCCCAGCGCCCTGAAAATCTCTTTCACATCCCGGGCGATAAAGATAACCGGCAGATCGGGAAGCTCCTCCCAGATCCGCTCCGCCAGCAGAAAGGCTTCCTCCCCCTCTTCCCGGCCCAGAACCAGATAGGAACATCTTTCCAGCTCCTGCCTTTTTTCTTCCGAAAGCAGCAGAACCGGGGGATCCAGCCCGCTTTGGGCAAAAAGCAGTTCCAGAATCTGCGCAATCTCTTCCCCCAGCTCCTTTGGGCTGCATAAAATCCCGATCCTGAGCATGGTCTGCTCCTTTCTTCAACTCTGTTGCATAAGCCGTTCAGCTTCTGAAAATGCGGCTATTCTTAACATTTTTATGCGGAAATCCCACTCGGCAATATCCGGAATTTCCGCATAAGGAAGATTATTGTTACAGTTACGCCTCAACTGCATGGTCAGAATAACAAAAAAATACCATTGATGCAAGCCTTCCCGCCCCAATGGCAGAAATCCCCTCCTCAATGGTATTTCTCATGTCCATACGTCCCTGCCGCAGGGCAATTGCACGACCTTCCCGTTTTGCAAATGAGTTTCACATTTTGAAAGCGGCCTGAGTCCCCCCGCCCCGCCGGCGGCAGCGGCGGGACGCGGAATTTAAAATTCCCCGGTCTTTGTCAGCGTATGTGCGTTCCCTGGGGCGAAGCCGGATTTACACGGCACAGCCCGGTTTTCCCCCCTTGCGGGAAGCCCCGGTCCCATTTTCCGGAAAGGGCCGGAACAGAAAATAACAGATTCCGGCCAGCAGAACCACCGCCGCTGCCACACCCGGCACACTGCCGCTGCCGGCAAACAGGCTTCCCAGCTGGTAGATGATCAGGGAAACCACATAGGCCAGCCCACACTGATACCCGATGGCAAACCAGGTCCATCCGGCGCTGTTCATCTCCCGCCGGATGGCGCCCATGGCCGCAAAGCAGGGCGCACACAGCAGGTTGAAAGCCAAAAAGGAATATGCGGCTGCCCTACTCATATTCACAAAATCCAGCACCCCGAACACTCCCACCACTTCTTCCTTTGCCACCAGTCCCATGATGGTGGCGATGGCGGCTGTGGCGTCCCCGAAACCCAGGGGCAGGAAAATCCATTTGATGCCATTGCCCAAAACACCCAGCACGCTGTCCGACAGTTCCAGCTCCGTGCTGAATCCAAGGCCTCCGTTCACCATGCCGAAGCAGGATCCCGCCCAAATCAGAATGGAGGAAAGCAAAATAATGGTTCCGGCCTTTCTGATAAAGGAATACCCTCTCTCCCACATGCTTCTGAGCACATTTCCCGCCGCAGGCCAGTGGTACGCGGGAAGCTCCATGACAAAAGGAGCCGGTTTTCCCGCAAATCTTTTCGTCTTTTTTAAAATGATGCCGGAGATAACCACAGCCGCCACCCCCAGGAAATAGGCGCTCACCGCAATCAGCCAGGAACCCCCGAAAAGGGCGGTGGCAATCAGGGAAATTATGGGAAGTTTTGCGCCGCAGGGAATAAAGGTTGTGGTTATAATGGTCATCCTGCGGTCCCTCTCATTTTCTATGGTGCGGGATGCCATGATGCCAGGCACCCCGCAGCCGCTGCCGGGAATAAAGGATTTTCCGGAGAGCCCGATTTTCCGGACCAGCCGGTCCATGATAAACGCCACCCTGGCCATGTAACCGCAGGCTTCCAGAAACGCCAGAAACAGAAACAACACCAGCATCTGGGGCACGAATCCCAGCACGGCTCCCACGCCTCCGATGATACCGTCCAGAACCAGGCTCTTTACCCATTGGGAACATCCCGCCGCCTCCAGGCCTTTTTCCGCCAGCGCCGGGATACCGGGCACCCATATGCCATATTCCGCAGGTTCCGGCGCTTGCTCCAGCTTCGGGTCCACCATTCCTGAAATATCCCATCCCGCCTCTGCCAGGGAATCCCCGTAAGCGCCGTAAGCCTCCTCAAAACCGCCGAAATCAGCCTCCTCCATGGCATACAGAATCTCCCCGGCGCCCGTCACACCTGCCTCTGCCGCCCCGGAAACCTCTGCCTTTAATTCTTCCGTAAACAGCACATTCTCCGCAAATGTGCCCCGGGCCTCCTCATAGGCCCCACTGCCCGTGCCCGGCAAATGCCAGCCATCCCCGAACACCCCATCATTCATCCAGTCCGTGGCAATCGTGCCCACTGTGGTCACGGACACATAATATACCAGCGTCATCACCAGTGCAAAAATGGGCAATGCCGCAAAACGGTTGGTCACAATCCGGTCAATTTTGTCCGAAACCGATGACTTCCGGCCGTCTCTGCGGGATAAACACTCCTTTATCATGGCCGAAATGTAAACATATCTCTCATTGGTGATAATACTTTCCGTGTCATCCTCAAAAGCTTCTTCCAGGTCTGCGATCTCCCGGGACACATCCGGCAGCTTCCCGGCCAGATCCGGTATTTTCTCATCTTTCTCCAGCAGCTTTATGGCAAAAAATCTTTTCTTGCCATCCTCCACCGCATCCCCCAGCTTCCCTTCCACCGCGCGGATGGCAGCCTCCACCCCGGGGGCAAATCTGTGAACCGGCGCTGTCACTTTCTTCTCCCGTGCCAGGGAAAGGGCCCTGGTGACCGCCTTTTCCATGCCCTTTCCCTTCAGCGCGGAAATTTCCACCACATCGCAGCCCAGCTTCCGGGTCAGTTTATCCACATATATGGTATCCCCGGATTTTTCCACAATATCCATCATGTTCACTGCCATGACCACCGGTATGCCAAGCTCCAGAATCTGGGTGGAGAGATAAAGGTTTCTCTCAATATTGGTGCCGTCCACAATATTGATAATGGCATCCGGCCTTTCATGAATCAGATAATTCCTTGCCACCACCTCTTCCGGTGTGTAAGGCGACAAGGAATAGATTCCCGGCAAATCCGTGATGATCACATCTTCGGAACCTATGTCCGCGTACTCCTTTTTCAGTTTCCCTTCCTTTTTTTCCACCGTCACTCCGGGCCAGTTGCCCACGAACTGACCGGAGCCGGTCAAAGCATTAAATAAAGTTGTCTTGCCGCAGTTGGGATTTCCTGCCAGCGCAATTTTTATGGCCATTTTCTTACTCCCTCTCTCCTGATTTTCCCCTGCAGTGCCGCCCTTTGTCAGCCTTTTCACGGGCCGGCACATTTCTGCCCCTGCCGGAGGCGCGAAAAACGCCCGGGCTCCCCTTCTGGCAGTTTTTGTTTCTCAAAGGCATTTGCTGCAGAATGGTGCTGTTTTATAATTTGTCACATCTATCTTTTATTAGTTTAAACTAACTATCGCTCCCAAAAAAGGATGCAGCATGAACGATGTAGACTGCTTATTCCACTTCGATCATCTCCGCATCTTCCTTCCTCAGGGATAATTCATATCCTCTCACAGTGACTTCCACCGGATCTCCCAGGGGCGCCACTCTTTTCACATAAATCTCCACGCCTTTCGTGATACCCATGTCCATGATACGTCTTTTTACCGGTCCCTCACCGGACAGTTTTTTCACCTTCACAGTCTGCCCGCAGGCAGTCTCCTTCAATGTTTTCATGTCTCCCTCCTTTTCAGCCCCCTGGGGCTTTTTTCCTTTCCGTTTCCTCCCTTTGTTCCGGGCCTCCCTTTCAGGACGGTTCCTGCCGGACCATAATCCGGTTCGCCATATCCCTTCCGATGGCGATTCTGGACTCTTTCACATTGACGATCAGATTCCCCCCGGCTTCCGAAATCACAGTCACTGCACCGCCCACCACAAAGCCCAGGCTCTCCAGAAATTTTCTGGTATCTCCCTTTCCGCCTATTTTTCCGATCACATGACGCTCCCCCTTTGGGGCCATTGACAATGGCATATTCATCCTCCTTCCCAACTATTTTCCATATATCCGGTTCCGCCTGCATTTTCCGGCCGTTCCCATATAGTTTTATATAACTTATATTAGTTAGTATATACTAATTCATATTAGTTGTCAATCACCAAGTGGAAAAATTTGCAAAGAGATATTTTCCATGCTATACTGAACCAAGACACCCTTGCGGCTTGTCCCACCGCCATACACAAGAGTCCGGGAATCCGGCCGCAGTGTTCAGGGGATTTTGATTGAAAAATGCAAAAGAAGGGAGCATGCCATGACAGTGAATGAATCGGCAGAGAATTACCTGGAAACCATATTGATCCTGAGTCAGAAACTTCCCGTGGTCCGTTCCGTGGACATTGCCAACGAACTGGGTTTCAAAAAACCAAGTGTCAGCGTGGCCATGAAGCATCTGCGGGAAAAAAAGCATATTTCCGTGGACGGCTCCGGCTTCATCACGCTGACAGCTTCCGGCAGGGAAATTGCGGAGATGATTTATGAGAGACATCAGTTATTGTCCTCCTGGCTGACACGGCTGGGCGTCCCGGAAAAGATTGCCGTGGAAGACGCTTGTAAAATCGAGCATGTCATCAGCAAAGAAAGTTTTCAGGCCATTAAAAATCATGCGGGGACACAGTGAATCCCCGCTTTGAGTCATATTTTGGGATCATTCTTCCAGGCAGACCGTCCTTCCCAGACGCAGGGATTCCTTCACGTCAATCAGCCGCTGATTTTCGGAGCCCCGGAAAGCCAGCCGGAGGTTTTTCTGCTCCTCCATAAATTCCCCGTCCACCAGTACATCCAGCAGCGCCAGAATTTCATCGATTCCATCCCTGCAAAATTCCGTCCCTCTCCCGCCCCGGTCCGGCGGAATTTCCGTCCCTGTTCCACCCTTCCGGCCCAGAAGATCCCTCTCGTATTCATATCCGGTGTAGCACCAGATGTCCTTTCCGGGAAAACGCTGTCTCACCTTCCGGAGCAGCCCCAGCACCGTTTTCCGGTTTTCCGGCTCCAGGGGTTCCCCGCCCAGCACGCTGAAACCCCTGATATAATCCGGCGCAAGCGCCTCCAGAATCTCGGCCTCCGTCCGGTCAGTATACTCCTGGCCGTAATGAAAATCCCAGGCCTCCGGGTTGAAGCATCCCCTGCAGCCATGGGTACAGCCGCTGACAAACAAGGACACCCTCACCCCGGGGCCGTTTGCCACATCCGTTTTTTTGATAACCGCATAATTCATAAATGAAGCACCCTGGATTTGATTTCCTTTGTCTTTCCGGTATTCCAGAAATTCTCCCCCAGATAGCCGCAGGTACGCCTGGTCACATTCATTTTGGCGTGATCCTTATTGTGGCACTGGGGACATTCCCACTCATTGTCCTCATTGATGCGGATTTCCCCGTCAAAACCGCATACATGGCAGTAATCTGACTTTGTGTTAAACTCGCCGTACTGAATATTGTCATAAATAAAACGGATCAGCGTTTCCACCGCCTGCACATTGTTCAGCAGACTGGGAATCTCCACATAGGAAATGGCGCCTCCCAGGGACTTATTCTGAAACTCACTCTCAAAAGTGAATTTCTCAAAGGCATCAATGGGCTCCCGCACATCCACATGGTAGGAATTGGTATAATATCCCTTATCCGTCACATTGGGAATATCCCCGTACTTTTCCTTATCTATCCTGGCAAAACGGTAACAGAGCGTCTCCGCGGGCGTCCCGTAAAGGCTGAATCCGATGCCAGACTCCCGGCGCCATTCTGCCGCCGCCTCTTTCAGATGATCCATAACCCGCAGGGCAAATTCTTTTCCCCTGGGAGCCGTATGGCTGCAGCCCTTCATCAGCCAGGTCAGTTCATAAAGCCCGATATACCCCAAAGACATGGTGGAATAACCGTTCTTCAGCAGTCTGTCTATCTTTTCCCCCTTTTTCAGCCGCGCTATGGCGCCGTACTGCCAGTGTATGGGGCTCACATCGGAAGAAGTGCCCAGCAGGGCCTTGTGCCTGCACATCAGGGCCTCATGGCATAATTTCAGGCGCTCATCCAGTCTCTTCCAGAAAATTTCCTCATTGCCCTGGGAGACAATGCCGATCTGGGGCAGATTCAGGCTGACCACGCCCTGGTTGAAGCGGCCCTCCCATTTGTAATTCCCCTCTTCATCCTTCCAGGGCGACAGAAAGGAACGGCATCCCATACAGGAAAATACATTTCCCTCGTAATTCTCCCGCATCTTTTTAGCGGAAATATAGTCCGGATACATCCTCTTTGCAGAACACTCTGCCGCCAGCCTGGTCACATAGTCATATTTCCCGCCCTTGAGACAGTTGTTTTCATCCAGCACATACACCAGCTTGGGAAACGCCGGCGTCACATACACCCCCATCTCGTTTTTGGTTCCCTGGAGGCGCTGTCTCAATATTTCCTCGATAATGCGGACCGTCTCCCCGATATAGGGATCTTCGTCATCAATATGCAGAAACAGCGTCACAAAGGGAGACTGTCCGTTTGTGGTCATCAGGGTGTTGATCTGATACTGTATGGTCTGGACCCCGGAGCGCAGCTCGTCCTGAAGTCGCATCTCCACGATTTTTTCCTTTGTGTCCCCATCCAGGCTGCCGCCGAACTCTTCTTCCAGCTGCAGGGTAAACTTTTCCCTGCTTTTTCTCAGGTATTTGCCCAGATGCTTAATGTTCACGGACTGCCCCCCGTACTGGTTGCTGGCCACGGCCGCTATGATCTGTGTGGTAACCGTGCAGGCCACCTGGAAACTCTTGGGTGACTCTATCATTTTTCCGTTTATGGATGTACCATTGTCCAGCATATCCCTGATATTGATCAGACAGCAGTTAAAAATAGGCTGGATAAAATAGTCCGCGTCATGAAAATGAAACACGCCATTGTCATGGGCCATGGACAGATGCTCCGGAAGCAGCATGCGCCTGGTCACATCCCTGGACACCTCGCCCGCGATATAGTCCCTCTGGGTGGAGGCCAGCCGTGTATTTTTATTGGAATTTTCCTCTGCCAGCTCCTTATTTTCATTGCGCAGCAGCTTCAGAATGGATTCATCCGTGGTGTTGGATTTCCGCATCAGGCTCCGCTGGTAACGGTATACAATATATTTTTTGGCCAGGGCATACTTGTTTCCCTGCACCAGATGCTGCTCGATCACATCCTGCACATGTTCCACGGCCTGCAGTTCCCTGCCCTCCTCCTGGACCGCGTCCAGAATCTCCCGGATCAGGGCCCCGCCCGCCCTGTCCTTCTCTTCTACTTCATTGTTTGCTTTCTCAATGGCGGCTGTGATTTTATCCTCTTCATAAGGCACAATACGCCCGTCCCTTTTTTGAATCCTCATGCTTACCCCCTGCACAAAAAAAACGCACCGCAAGCATTTGCGGATACGGTTTCACTACATATTGTGGTGTTTTATTTGCTGCGTATCTACATCTTGTTTTTCCATTATAATCGAAGTGGCTGCAAAATGCAAGAACCAATCCGGAGTCTGTCCGAAAAATCCTTCCTGCCCTCCGCAGGTCCCGTATTGCATACTTTCCGCGCCGGATTCAGGTTACACGGACAGGTGCTCAGTAATAATACATTCCGTGTCCCCCGCAGCACCCGCCGCCAAGACAGCAGAAATTACAGATCATATTGGCAATCATGAACTTCAGGCAGAGATTCCCCCCGCCAAAGGTGGGATAACCATATGCCGCCTGGCGCTGTTCGTACCAGCTTCCCCCGCTCTCAAACTGCTGCACCAGCTGTCTGTAGTCAAAATTGTCCGGTTCCAGGGCCGAAGCTTTTCTGGCATGTTCCAGGCCCGCCACATTGTTTCCCAGGCCCGAGTGGGCGATGGCACTGTAATAATACCATCTGGCGTTCCGCTCACGGCTGTCCACATTGTCCAGCCGTTTGGGTGTCTCCCGCTTCAGCGCCTCCCTGGCGGCGGCAGAGAGGTGTATCCCATATTTTTTTACAATTACTTCAGCCTGCTCACTGGTGGAGCTGTCCGGGTAGGCTGGGCCGGAGGCTATCATATCCATAGGGTTGCCGATGATATCTGACAAAACCACAGAAAACACCCTGGCGGGGATGCAGTGCTGAGCAAAACGCCCTCCTTTTACGGCGGACAGCCGCTTTCGAATGGTGTTGATCTCTACAATATCCGCACCACAGGCGAGCAGCTGATTGGTAATATCTTGGAGTTCACCGGCTGGTATCAGCGGCTGCTCAAATAGAGCGGAGCCGCCTCCGGACAGAAGAAACAAAACGGTATCCGCCTGGGACAAAGATTTCGTCAGCTCCAATGCCCGAGCTGTGGCACGAAAGGTATTTTCATCCGGCACAGGATGTCCCGCCTCGTAGAGCTCCAGACTTCCAACCGGCCCGCCGCTGTGGCCGTACTTTGTAATTACAATACCTGCGTCCACCGGCCTGTCCAAAATTTCACACGCCGCGTTGGCCATTGACCAGGCCGCCTTTCCCACCGCAACCAAGATCAAACGCCCATACCCGAAATGCTCTTCCGCCAGAGCGCGGCACACCGCCCCGTCTGGACGGACCTGATTCAACGCATTTTTAACAATCTGCTCACAGTCTTGCCGCATATCCATATTTTTTCCTCCCTCAATCGCAAGGCAATCTTGCATATATAAGCAACTTGTTTCCTCTATTTGAAATTGAGTCCGATTGGCCAGCGTCAAAAACATAATACCATTTAGATGCTGGGGAAGTCAATAAAAGTATTATGTTTATATTGCACGAAATCAAATGCGGATTTGTGGTCAAGTATACAAAACACGTATTTTCGAAAAAATTCCCTTGACATTCTGTCTAATTTCCACTATTATTCAGGTGTGTCAAGGAAAATAGAATGATGTTTTTGTTCCCGTTGCCTTTAATTCTGTTCAATAAAGTATTACTTTTAAGGGGCGGGAACATAATCACCGAAGACTGTCCTCTGTTTAAAATATACTACAGAAAGGTTTGATTTTAAAGTGGAAAGAAGTTTAGAGGGAAAAGTAGCAGTTGTTACTGGGTCCGGCCAGGGTATTGGATTAGGTATTGCCAAGAAGCTGTGTGAGAAGGGTGCGGCCATTGTAATTTCTGACGTTAACGAAGCCAACGCCCAGGCAGGTGCGGCCAGCATCGAGGCAATGGGCGGCCAGGCCATCTACACCCTGGCCGATGTCTCCAAATTCGAGGACGCCCAGAATTTGATTGACGCCGCAATCCAGCGGATGGGTAAGGTAGATATCCTGGTCAGCAATGCCGGTATCAATAAAGACATGATGCTCCACAAGATGACAGCAGATGCCTGGAACGCGGTCATCGGGGTAAATCTGACCGGCGTGTTCAACTGCATGAGAGCGGTCATAAACCATATGCGGGAGCGGGAGTACGGCCGGATCATCAATATCTCTTCCGCCTCCTACCTCAACGGCAACATTGGTCAGGCCAACTACGCCGCAGCCAAGGCGGGTGTGATCGCCCTGACCCGTACCTGTGCCAAGGAGAACGGCAAAAAGAATATCACCTGCAACGCGATTGTTCCCGGTTTCATTGACACAGAGATGACACGGGGAGTTCCGAAGAAAGCCTGGGACATTATGGTCAGCAAGATTTCAATGGGCCGCGCTGGTACTCCGGAGGATATCGGAAACATGATCGCCTTCCTGGCCTCTGATGAGGCGGCTTATATCACCCAGGGGATCTTTGAAGTGGGCGGCGGCATGGTGCTGTAAGGAAAGGAGCGGAACGAGCATGGAAAAAGAGAACATTGTAATTGTGGCGGGTTGCCGCACCGGGATTGGCAGCTTTGGAGGTTCACTGAAGGATTACGAGGCCTCTGACTTGGGCGGTATCGTCATCAAGGAGGCAATCCACAGGGCTAGCCTAGAGCCTGCCGACATCGACGAGGTGGTATTCGGCTGCGTCGGACAAGCGGCCGAAAACGCTTTTGCCGCCCGTCTTGCCTCTGTGAAAGCCGGTATTCCCTATTCTGCTACCGCATTGACGGTCAACCGGCTATGCTCTTCCGGTATGCAAGCTATCGTAACCGCCGCCCAAGAGCTGCGGGACGGTATGTGCACTATCGCTGTGGCCGGAGGCTGCGAGAGCATGAGCAATATCCCATTCTACCTGCGCAAGGCCCGCTTTGGTTACCGGATGGGCCATAATGAACTGGAGGACGGTTTAATTACCGCCTTGTCCGACCCCTTTACCCGGTTCCACATGGGTATCACCGCTGAAAATGTGGCCAGGGAGTACCATGTCACCCGAGAGGAGCAGGACCGCTGGGCCCTGATCAGCCAGACTCGGGCCACTGCTGCCCAAGCTGCCGGAAAATTCAAGGAAGAGATCATCCCTATCGAGGTAAAGGCGAGCAAAAAAGAAACCCGTCTTTTCCAAGAAGATGAATACATCCGTCCCAATGCCACCCTTGAGGGCCTGGCCAAGCTACGTCCCGCCTTTAAAGAGGGAGGCACGGTTACCGCTGGCAACGCCGCCGGGATCAACGACGGCGCTGCCGCCATCGTGCTGGCCTCCAAGGAAGCCGTTGAGAAATACGGCCTGAAGCCCATGGCCAAGCTGGTCAGCTGGGGCCAGGGCGGCGTGGACCCCAAGATCATGGGCGTGGGCCCCGTGCCCGCTTCCCGCCAGGCCATGGAGAAGGCCGGCCTGAAGATCGAGGACATGGACCTGGTGGAGGCCAACGAGGCCTTTG
>OFFW01002288.1_pt1 | contig 10595 bp, 8 predicted proteins | sample 1521501 | NCBI WGS metagenome assembly OFFW01 (sample SAMEA3504107, study PRJEB24116) | mouse gut metagenome | biome: mouse gut; feature: mouse-associated habitat; material: faeces | place: Denmark | collected 2011
TAAGAGAGTCGAGGAGATTGTCAACGAGCAGATCAGAAAAGGGCTTGCCGTTAAGGTAGAGAATCTTCCGATCGAGGAAGCGAGAAAGACGGGAGCGGCGGCACTATTCGGTGAGAAATACGGCGATATCGTAAGAGTTGTCAGTATGGGAGACTTCTCTGTCGAATTCTGCGGCGGCACGCATGTGGCGAATACAGGAGCCGTCACGGCATTTAAGATTCTCTCTGAGACCGGCGTCGCGGCTGGCGTAAGGAGGATAGAGGCGCTGACATCTAAAGGGCTTCTTGCATATTATAGTGAACTGGAACAGACACTCCATGATGCGGCGAAGTTATTAAAAGCAGCGCCGGAGCTATTGCTGGAGAAAGTGGGGCATCTGCTGTCGGAGAATAAGGCTCTTCGCAGTGAGGTCGACCAGTTAAAGAGTAAGCTTGCGAAAGATGCGGCGAAGGATGTCATGGATCAGGTGACAGAAGTAAAAGGTGTGAAGCTGCTCGCCGCAAAGGTAGAAGGCGTAGATATGAACGGGCTTCGGGATCTTGGCGATCAGTTGAAAGAGAAGCTGAAAGAAGGCGTGATTGTCCTTGCATCCGCGGCGGACGGCAAGGTAAGCCTGATGGCCATGGCGACCAAGGAGGCTATGGACCGCGGCGCGCACGCAGGCAACCTGATCAAGGCGGCAGCGGCTGTGGTAGGCGGAGGAGGCGGCGTAAGGCCGAATATGGCGCAGGCTGGCGGAAAGAATCCTGACGGGATCGAGGCGGCTCTTGCAAAAGCGGCGGACGTATTAGCAGACCAGTTGGGATAGAGATATTTGGGGTATAAAAGTGATGAGATGTTTATATTGTGGGTATGAGAATGCTCCGGATGCCGTCTTCTGTGAGAATTGTGGGAAACCCCTTGCAGGTTCCGATCAAGAGCCTGCCTTCTTCTGTCCGGAGTGCGGGACGGAGAATGAAGCAGACGCACTTTACTGTGAGGGTTGCGGGAACAGGCTTGGCGTCCGGACGCCAGGGGAAGTCCCGCCTCAAAAGAGTAAAAGGGCGCTTCTCATAATCGGCGTCCTGCTCGTTGTTATCGTGTGCCTGGGCGCCGGAGGATTCTTTGCATATAGGATCTATGAGGATCACCGTTCGGAGATCGCAGAAGAGACAGAAGAGGAAGAGATCCGGGAAGCAAAAGCGGATAAAAAGAAACAGGATACGGAAAAAGAAGAAACAGCGAAAGAGCTGATTGATTTCCTGTCCGGACAGCCGCTTTTGACAGAAAAAGTGGAAAAGAAGAAAGAGACGAAACATGCGCCGCTGTTATATAATCTTGCGGAACTGCAGAATGACTGTTCCAAATTTTTTAAAATCAGTCCGGATGAAACGCTTGCCGTCGTACAGGAGCTGTATGAAAAAAAACTTGTCACCTATCCGCGTACGGACGCAAGAGTGCTCTCTACTGCGGTTGCAAAGGAAATTTCAAAAAATATAGAGGGATTAAAAAATATTCCGGGTATGCGTTTGTTTGCGGAAGAAATTTTAGAAAACGGCGCATATAAAAACATTGCGAAGACGCGCTACGTGAACGATAAGCAGATTACCGATCATTATGCCATCATTCCGACCGGACAGGGGATAGGCGCGTTAAAAGCGCTCAATCCCCGCGCCGTCAACGTCTATGAAGCGATTGTACGGCGGTTTCTTGCCGTGTTCTATCCGCCGGCGGTTTACCGTAAAATCAGCCTTACAGCCATGGCGGCAGAAAAAGAACAGTTTTTTGCCGCGTTTAAAGTGCTTGCGGAAGAGGGATACTTAAAAATCATGCAGTATTCGTTTCAGAAGAAGAAAGAGCCGGGAAAAGACAAAGAGACCTGCGATAAAGAGCTTTTGGAACATATTCTGACGTTAAAAAAGAACGATTTGCTTCCGCTGGAAGGTTATGAGATCAAAGAGGGCGAAACATCTCCGCCCAAGCGGTATAATTCCGGTTCCATGATTCTTGCAATGGAAAACGCGGGGCAGCTGATCGAGGATGAAGAGCTGCGGTCTCAGATCAAAGGCAGCGGAATCGGCACAAGCGCGACGCGGGCAGAGATATTAAAAAAACTGGTTGGAAACAAATATCTGGCGCTGAATAAAAAGACACAGGTCATTACGCCTACGTTAATGGGAGAAATGATTTACGACGTTGTTTTTATGTCGATCAAGTCGCTGTTGAATCCGGAGCTTACCGCGAGTTGGGAAAAAGGTCTTACGTATGTGGCAGAAGGAAGCATTACGGAAGAAGAGTATATGGAAAAACTGACGAAATTTATCCAAAGCCGGACGAACGGGGTGTTAAATCTGAATAACCGGTATCTTCTGCAGGAATATTTTGACAAGGCGTCCGGATATTATAAAAACGAGAAACGTTCATAGAATTCAATATGTGGTAAAAAGGAGAAGTGATCATGGAACAGTGCAGAGTGAGAAATTTGTATCAGTTAGAGGAAACGATTGCCGCCGAATTATTGGAGCGCGTGGAATATCCATGGGAAGCGTTAAGCGAAATCAGCGATTTTATCCGTAAAGCGGGGCCTTCCTTAGATCCTGAGGTATACGAGAAACGGGGAGAAGACGTCTGGGTGGCAAAAAGCGCCAAAGTGGCAGACAGCGCCTGTTTAAACGGACCGCTGATCATTGACGAGGAAGCCGAAATCCGTCATTGTGCATTTATCCGCGGAAGCGCGGTGGTAGGCAAAAAATGCGTGGTAGGAAACTCTGCCGAATTAAAAAACGTCATTCTTTTTAATTCGGTTCAGGTTCCCCATTATAATTATGTGGGAGATTCTGTTTTGGGTTATAAATCCCATATGGGGGCAGGCTCGATTACTTCCAATGTAAAATCGGATAAAACGCTCGTTGTGGTAAAAGGGAATGGGAAGAAAGCAGAAACAGGACTGAAAAAATTCGGCGCAATGCTGGGAGATTATGTGGAAGTCGGCTGTAATTCCGTGTTAAATCCCGGAACCGTAGTCGGCAGGCATACGAATATTTATCCGTTGTCTATGGTCCGCGGCGTGATTCCTGCCGATTCCATCTATAAGAACCAAAACGAAATCGCCGCAAAAGAAGAACGCTAGATTATGGCAGAAAAAAGTCTTGCATTCGGCCTGTCGGACGGATATACTAAAGGCATGTATTACGCATGGAATTTTTAAGAAACAGGAGGAAATTATGGAACAAAAGGGAAGATTGACACTCCCAACCGACGTAGATATGGTGGAGGAGACAATACGGTTGAAAGAGCTGCTGGGTGCAGATGCATTGCGGGACTGCGACGGAACGACATTTCCGGATGCCTTGCTTTCCCAGGATGCGAAAAAGTATGCCACCTATTATACGACAAGAAAGGATAATGAGTGGGCAGAAGCGAATCCGGACGAAGTGCAGCAGGAATATCTGATCAGCGACCGTGTAACCGCAAGAGGAAAGATGCTGCGGATCGAGCTGATGAGAGGTTTTCATAGAGAACAGTTAAAAGTCAATACGATACATGATCCGAAACGCTGGTGGGAGGTCATCGACCGTACAACGGGAGAAGTAGTGCCGACAGACCGGTGGGACTATGACGAAGCGGCCGGCGAAGTAGAAATTATGACGATTCCGTACCATGAATATACAGTAAGTTTTCTGGCATTTTTAATCTGGGATCCGGTGCATATGTTCAATTTTATTACGAACGACTGGAAAGACGCGCCGCATCAGATTACATTTGACGTACGCCTGCCCAAGACGCAGCAGCATGTCAAAGAGAAACTGAAACGCTGGTGTGAAGAGAATCCGGACATCAATGTTGTGCGTTTCACAACGTTTTTCCACCAGTTTACGCTGACATTTGACGATAAAAAGCGTGAAAAATACGTGGATTGGTTCGGATACAGCGCAAGCGTCAGTCCTTATATTCTGGAACAGTTTGAAAAATGGGCAGGTTATAAATTCCGTCCGGAATTTATCGTAGACCAGGGATATCACAATTCTATTTTCCGTGCGCCCAGCAAAGAATTTCTGGATTACATTGAATTTCAGCAGATAGAAGTCAGCAAACTTGCCAAAGAAATTGTAGATATCGTGCATTCCTACGGAAAAGAAGCGATGATGTTTGTCGGAGACCATTGGATCGGAACGGAGCCGTTCGGCAAATATTTTGCGAATATCGGACTGGATGCCGTTGTAGGATCCGTAGGTGACGGCGTGACGATGCGTATGGTTTCCGATATCAAAGGCGTAACCTATACGGAAGGGCGCCTGCTGCCGTATTTCTTCCCGGATGTATTCTGCGAAGGGGGAGATCCGATCAAAGAGGCGCAGGTGAACTGGTTAAAAGTAAGGCGTGCGATCCTCCGTTCTCCGCTGGACCGCATCGGATACGGCGGATATTTAAAACTGGCAGCCGAGTGGGACGGTTTTATCGACGCAATTCAATTTGTCGTAAACGAATTCCGCCTGATTCATGAAAACATGCAGGGGGTAAGCGCATATACGGCTCCGTTTAAAGTGGCTGTGTTAAGCTGCTGGGGACCGCTGCGCGGATGGATGTCCAACCAGGTACATCATTCCATCTGGCACAGAGAAATTTATTCCTATACCGGCGTACTGGAGTGTTTAAGCGGAATGCCGTTCGATGTGGAGTTTATCGGATTTGACGATATTAAAAACGGAATTTCCGAAGACATTAAAGTAATTCTCAATTTCGGCGACGCATATACGGCGTTCAGCGGGGATGCGAATTGGATCGACGAGGAAATCGTAACCGCAATCCGTGCGTTTGTAGATAACGGGGGCGGGTTTATCGGTGTCGGAGAGCCGACGGCATATCAGTTCCAGGGACGTTATTTCCAGTTAAGCGACGTATTGGGCGTTGACCGTGAAATGACGTATTCCCTGAGTACGGACAAGTATAATGAGTTAAATCCGGATCATTTTATTCTGGAGGATATCGAAGGAGAGATTGATTTCGGCGAGGGCATGAGCCGTATTTATGCACAGGGCGAGAATTATCAGATCCTTTCCAAAGACGGCGAATACAGCCAGCTGGTAGTCAATACGTATGGAAAGGGACACAGCGTTTATTTTGCAGGACTTCCGTATTCCCCGCAGAACTGCAGGATTCTGCTTCGCGCCATCTACTATGCGGCGGGAGAAGAAGCGGAAATGAAGAAGTTCTATGTCAGCAATATGGATACGGAACTTGCCGTATTTGAAAAGACCGGAAAGATCGCAGTGATCAATAATGCGGAAGAAGCAAGAGATACGGATTTATATGTAAACGGAGAACTGGTCGGAAAGCTGGAACTGGCGCCGATGGAAATGCGCTGGGTAGATTATAAAAAATCATAAGTACATGAGAAACTGCCTGGTTTCGGGAGAAATTCCGGAGCCGGGCAGTTTTAAATTTCCGCTTGCCGTGCAGCGGAGGTTTCTGGACATGAAGTGAACAGGAAGTATCGGCGTCTGTCAGAAACGCAATCTTATGGAAACGCATTGACTTTGCGTAAGATGCTGTTATATACTAATACAGCAAATAATTGGAAATCGACAGTTGGAATCGGCGGTCGTTTTCTGTGTGAATTTGCGTCAGAAAAGCAGAAAACCATTGGAATTATCGGATAATAGGAGGACTATATGGGAAATTTAGAATGGAAACCGGTCAAAGAGGGAAAAGTACGGGAAGTATATGATGCGGGCGATTGCATGATTATTACGGCGACAGACAGAATATCGGCATTCGACCATATTTTGAAGAATGAAATTACGCAAAAGGGCGTAGTTTTGACAAAAATGTCGAAGTTTTGGTTTGACTTTACAAAAGATATCGTACCGAATCATATGCTGTCCATTGAGGCTGTAGATATGCCGGAGTATTTTAGAAACGGGCGTTTTGCGGGTAGAAGCATGAAATGCAGGAAACTGAATATGCTTCCGATTGAATGTATCGTCAGAGGTTATATTACCGGCAGCGGCTGGGAAAGCTATCAGAAAGATGGAACCGTCTGCGGTATCCGCCTGCCGGAAGGGTTAAAAGAATCCGACCGTCTGCCGGAACCAATCTATACGCCGACGACAAAAGCCGAGATCGGGCTGCATGACGAACATATCACTTTTGAAGAAAGTGTGGAGATTTTAGAGAAGGTTCATCCGGGCAAAGGAGCGGAATATGCCGGAAAGATTAAGGACTATACGATTGCCCTGTACAAAAAATGCGCGGAATATGCGTGGAGCAGGGGAATTATCATTGCAGATACGAAATTTGAATTCGGACTGGATGAAAACGGAATTGTCGTATTGGGCGACGAAATGCTGACGCCTGACAGTTCCAGATTCTGGCCGCTGAAAGGATATGAACCGGGTAAATCCCAGCCGTCGTTTGATAAGCAGTTTGTCAGGGATTGGTTAAAAGCAAATCCGGACAGCGATTATACGCTTCCGGATGCAGTTGTGGAAAAAACAATCGCCAAATATCAGGAAGCGTATGACTTACTGACAGCAACCAGATGAGATAAGAGCAAGAGAGCAAAAGGAGAAAAAGAATGAGTACAGACAGATATCAAAGTCCTCTGTCCCAGAGATATGCAAGTAAAGAAATGCAGTATATTTTTTCGCCGGAGATGAAATTTAAAACCTGGAGAAAACTTTGGATCGCATTGGCAGAAACAGAACAGGAGCTGGGACTTGAAATTACGGATGAACAGATCGCCGAATTAAAGGCACACCAGGACGATATCAATTTTGAAGTTGCGCAGGAGAGGGAAAAATTGGTCCGCCACGACGTGATGTCCCATGTATATGCCTACGGCGTACAGTGTCCTGCAGCAAAAGGCATTATCCATTTGGGAGCAACTTCGTGTTATGTCGGGGACAATACCGATATCATCGTGATGGCGGAGGCATTGAAACTGACCAGAAAAAAACTGGTCAACGTAATGGCAGAACTGGCAGAATTTGCCGAAACGTATAAAGCGCTTCCGACGCTTGGATTTACCCATTTCCAGCCCGCACAGCCGACAACGGTGGGAAAGCGCGCCACACTCTGGCTGCAGGAATTTCTGATGGATCTGGAAGATTTGGACTATGTGGCAAAAAGTTTAAAGCTTCTGGGTTCCAAAGGGACGACGGGAACGCAGGCAAGCTTTTTGGAATTGTTTGACGGAGACAATGAAACGGTGGATAAGATCGATCCTATGATTGCAGAAAAAATGGGGTTTGAATCGTGTTATGCCGTATCGGGACAGACGTATTCCAGAAAGGTAGACACAAGAGTTGTCAATGTATTGGCAGGAATTGCAGCCAGCGCATATAAGATGTCGAACGATATCCGTCTGCTGCAGCACTTAAAAGAAGTAGAGGAGCCGTTTGAGAAAAATCAGATCGGTTCGTCGGCAATGGCGTACAAAAGGAATCCTATGCGGAGTGAGCGGATTGGCTCTCTGGCACGGTATGTCATGGTTGACGCACTAAATCCGGCAGTGACTTCTGCGACGCAGTGGTTTGAGCGGACGCTGGACGACTCTGCAAATAAACGTCTGAGTATTCCGGAAGCGTTTCTGGCGGCGGACGGCATTTTAGATTTATGTTTAAACGTAGTAGACGGGCTTGTCGTATATGAAAAAGTCATTACAAAACATCTAATGGCGGAGCTTCCGTTTATGGCGACGGAAAACATCATGATGGATGCGGTAAAAAAGGGCGGCGACCGTCAGGAGCTGCATGAAAAAATCCGGAAGCTTTCCATGGAGGCAGGTGCGCATGTCAAGCAGGAAGGAAAAGAAAATAATCTGCTGGAATTGATCGCGGCAGACCCGGCGTTCCATTTGACACTGGAAGAACTGCAGGCTTCTATGGATCCGGCAAAATATACCGGACGTTCTAAGCGGCAGGTAGAACAGTTTTTAGAAACACAGATTCGCCCCGTTCTGGATGCCAATCAAGAGCTGCTCGGCGTAAAAGCAGAGATCAATGTATAGGATAGGAATAAGAAACAGAACGGTTGGAGCGCTTGTACTGGGATGGTTCGCTGCGGTACTGTTCTTTGGCGCGTCTGCGGAAATCGACGGCAGAAAAAAAGGAAACGATGCTTCTTTGATCACTTCCCCGCTTATCGGAATGCCGAATGCGGGAGTAGTCAGAAGTTTTCAAGAAACTATTTTTGACGAAGGAGTGATTGCTTCTGATTTGAAGGTTGTTTCGATCACACCGCAGGAGAGGGCAGGCGGAGTATATACATTCTTACAGGGTCCTAGGGCATATCGGGAGGGCCTGCCCTGGTCCGGCGACTGGTGTGAAAAAATCGTTCAGTATAATTCGTTCGGCGGATTTGGGTGCGGGCTTTGCTGTATGGCAAATATTTACAGTACGCTGACAGAATATGAGTGTTCTCCCTGGGATATGTATGAATTTGCAACGCAAGTGTCCCGGTATTATCCAACGGAAGAGAGCGGCGCGATCGGCTGGGAAGATATGAAGACGACATTATCTGCGGCAGGATTTGACTGCAGAATTTATCATAAGCCAAAGACATATGAAAAGTTTCAGGAACAGATGAAACATTCCGAATCTGCGATCGTTCTGGTCAGCAGTGCGAATGATACGGCATTCTGGAAAGATACGCCGGGACATTATGTGAATATCTGGAGGTATCAGGAGGATACGGATACGGTATTTTTGGCGGAACCCGGAGATCCGGAGAATAACCGGACCTGGATTCCTCTGCGTTATGTTTACGACGCTTTAAAAACAGTCAGCCAGTACCAGTATTTGGCTGTTTCATCCTATTCCAAAGATTCCAATCAATGGAAATGGGATGGCATCGACGATCATTGGAACGGAAAAAAATTTTAAAGAAAATATAGAATTGAGGTAAGGAAAGCAAAATTATCTGACGATATATAAAGTGAACCAATAAAAATATGCATCCAGGGAGGGATTTGCCGCATACGGATATGAGGGATATTTTCGGGTTTCATCAGTGATGACTATCGCCGCAATGTCTGACGCTACTTCACAGCCCAGACAGGAGGAGAGAAAGTCCGGCGGACAGAAAGAATTCGGACAGATTTTAGCAGAAACGAGAGAACAGTTGAAAGAAGATCACAGCATGGTAGGTAAGACGGTCGGATACGGAAGAAACGGGCAGGTGTTTATCGGTCACGCCATGCAGAGGGCATATAACTGACCGAAGGGTTCATTGGTCAGTGATAACAGCCTAAAAATGAGGAGTGCCTCGGTATCCTTTGGATACCGAGGCCATTATGAAGAAATTTATCAGTAATAATAGTTTATAAACGAATTAAGTTATTTTTGGAACAATTTAACTATAGCAGTTATTTGTGAACAGAATATGAACAAATATAAAACTTATTGTAAATGTGACGAAAGAACCTGTTGGATTCTGAATTTCTTTGTTTAAATTGACGAAATGGAATTGGGTTCCGCTCTTGAAATGAGAAGGTTTTTTTGGTAATATTTACATAGGAATATTTCAAACAATGTCCGGACAGGGAGGTCAGGGCATCCAATCAAAGGAGTGATCATATGTCAATTACAATTTCAGCAAATTCCAGAACAGTAGGGGGATTGTTTTCCAGTATGAATTCTAATTTGGTCAATAATTCCAGGGGCAATGCATTTTCCGGTATGGGTATGGTCGGCGGTTTCAGCTATTCGGATTATGCAAGTATTCGGAACGGTTCCTATCACAAACTTTTGAATTCGTATTATTCTCTGGATCGTGTGGATATGGACAGTGATACGAAATCATCTGCAGGCAGTAAAGCGGCTGGTTCTACAAAAAGGACGTACAATTACTGGTCGCCGACGGGGACAATTTCGAGAACTTACGATACTTCTCTTCCGACATCGAAACCGTTGCAGGATACCTCCACATCGAAGGGAAATACTTCTACGTCAAAAGAACCGGCTTCTAAGCTGGCGACGGTTGAGTCGGATTCGGAGAAATTGACCGATGCGGCAGATGTGCTCTTAACACAGGGTAGCAAATCCGTATTTAACAAGGTAACGACAACCGACAAAGACGGGAACAAGACGACCGGGTATAATACGGATGCAATTTACAAGGCGGTTTCTTCTTATGTAAAGCAGTATAACAGCCTGGTAAAGAGTACGGAAGGTTCCAATGTAATGGCAATCCGCGCGTCGGCAGCGTCTATGACCGATTATACGAAAAAGAATGCAGAAGCGCTCTCTGCCATAGGAATCCAGATAAATGAAAAAGATAAAACTTTATCCATTGATGAAGAAGCGTTTAAAAAGGCAGATATGCAGGATGTGAAAGCCTTGTTCCAGGGCAGTAATTCCTATTTGTACCAGGTATCCGCAAAAGCGTCTCAGATCAATTACCACGCACAGTATGAAGCACAGAAAGCAAATACATACAACAGCGTGGGGGCATATTCTTACAACTATTCCTCAGGGGATTTGTGGAACAGCATGATTTAATAGAAACGATTCAAGCAAAACGAACAACAGTCTCGGTTTTTCCGGGGCTGTTTTTTTGTGTGCGCCCAGTATGGGCGCAATCTAATCGGTGAAAGTCCGTAACACACCCTGGTA